>Ga0123353_10005347_pt1 | contig 16825 bp, 7 predicted proteins | sample TergutLab28metaG_3_FD_92763 | JGI IMG/M metagenome (GOLD analysis project Ga0123353, IMG submission 92763) | Labiotermes labralis P3 segment gut microbial communities from Petit-Saut dam, French Guiana - Lab288 P3 | ecosystem: Host-associated > Arthropoda: Insects > Digestive system > Gut ...
GGCGGAAGCTTGTGAGTGCGGTAATGAACCTTCGGGTTCCGTGAAATGCAGGGAATTTCTTGACTAGCTGCAAACCAGTTAGCTTCTCAAGAAGGACTCTGCACCATGGAGTAAGTAAGTAAGTGCATCTAGTTGGTTTTATTATAAGAATATGGCACAAGCACTGTTCTATCGCAATGATATTTAGGAAATGCACATTGACACTGTGTGGGCACAAGGGAGAGCAGAGCACGTTATGTTTGACGTATGGAACCAACAGGCTTCAAAGTGTTAAAGACAGAGGTTAAATGTTGCAAAGTAACAAAAGAGTGTAGGGCTACTTGTGTTGCCAAATGTGGCCCTGATATGTGTGCTGAATTGGCACTGAAATATTTAATTTTCATCAAGAAAACAGTGTCAAGACAAATCGATTCTATCTGAGACAGCAAATCGCTCCACTTAACAAACAAAACAACTCTTACACAGTCCATGTTATTGCTTTACTTCCCTTACTTGTGATACCAACACACACACTGTTTCGACATAAACAGAAGGTGACCACTCTGACGGGCAACTCTTTCAAGGCTACAGGTAGGTAGGTTTTCACCTTTTTGTAGGCCACGCAGGCCCTTAAGGTGAGTAGAGGTATAGCTGTACGCTTTTCTAGGACCTTTCGGCACTGGAACCTATCCTAAGCCAGCTAAAACCAGCCCACAACCCTCACATGCTCTTCTGTATCAATGTTAATATTACCCTCTCACCTATGTCTATGCCCGTCATGTGCTCTTACAACTGCCATATTCCAATTTTGTATCCACTCTTTACTTTAAGGAACTCTAAAAGTTATTTATAATCTAAAAGGTCTGTAATTTATTTTTAAGGGTAGCCAGTAACCTAGCCAGTTAAATTTAGTTTATCTTCGTCTTGAACTTGCGAGTACCGCGCATTTTGCGCATATTTACAACGTATAACCAACAAATGCACCATGTATTTAATACTGAATTGCACCTAGAAATTCCTACACGTTTCGATGCCTCAAGGCATCATCATCATCATCATCAGGGAGTTCTTCTGATATACCAAAGTTACACGCCTGTTAACATACAGCCCGTTAGTCCACATACTATGTGTTGGAGAAGAGCATATTGTTACCAAGCACTGTTAATAGCATATTGTTACCAAGTAGTAACGATAAGCTTTTAACACGTTAAGTGTGTATACTAACGGACTGTATTGTAACTGGCAAGTAACTGCGGTATATCAGAAGAACTTCCTGATGATGATGATGATAATTATGCATTGAGGCATCGAAACATGTAGAAGTTTCTAGATACAATTAAGTATTAAATACATGGTTCATTTGTTGGTTATCTATTGTTAACTAGTTTATCTTAGTTCAGATAATGACTCAGTCCACCCCTCACGACGTCACAGTATGAACACTACTCGCGACCTCGCTGTAGGTGCGTCCTTGTTTGAAAACCGCCGCCAACATCACAACTGCGATATGCGATATGTGGCTAAAAACGGTGCTGGCGAATCAGACGCACAAGAAATATGATAATTAATGAGTACAATTCATGATTAGTTGAACATGAAAACATAATGCTGACGGCTATTAGGATGACGTCGAAGTTCCTGGCTGCAAGTTGTGAAGGTAACTGAAAGACGTAAAAAAAAAAGGGCTGATGAATTGGCGAAGGTGGCATTCGACCGTTTTGCCTTTTCTGCGCGTCCTTATACTAACTTACATGTATTTAAATTCGACGCCAACAATCAGTTCTAAAAATTTTCAAGAGTATAGACCAAGTAGACTACATCTGGCAGGATACTTAACGAGAGGGTGTGGGTGTTGGCAGATGAGGGTTGTCGTGTATCGTTGCGCAACTCTGAGACCCAGCGACAGACCTACCCCTATAGGACACAGATTTTCCGCGAACAAGCAAACCCGCGATCTAGCTTCATTACGTCGCAGCTCTCACTTCGGATCGTCAACTTGCCTGAAGACAGACAAACTTCACAGTAGGCCTATATCTGACTTCATAACTCCGAAATCACTCCAGTCACTAAACAAACAAAAATCTTATGCGTATTGAACCGTGCATCATCTTGATATTTGAATAAAGGTTGACCAACTAGATGACACTTGCTTTATTATCTACTGCTCAACATGTTTCAGACGTTAATACGTCCATCTTCAGGAGCTAGCGTCTACTTGTTGCGTTGTGTAGGCTGACTTGAGGTGTGCTGGTGTTATGTAGCGGTATTGTCTGTTGGTGACGTGGTATCCGAGTGTAGGCTGAACCACACTCGGACACCACATCACCAACAGACAATCCCGCTACATAACACCAGCACACCTCAAGTCAGCCTACACAACACAACAAGTAGTCGCTAGCTCCTGAAGATGGACGTATTAACGTCTGAAACATGTTGAGTAGTAGATAATAAAGCAAGTGTCATCTAGTTGGTCAAACTTTATTCAAACAAGAATCTGCTTATCTGTAATTTCCAACTCCCACATGTAGTGTCATTTTCGCAGATGTTTTTAAAATTCGAAGCAAAGAAACCGCATTCTTGCACAAAACGGATTTACGGTTTTTGAAACGAAAAAATTACAATTAACTGCAATTTGACTTGTCACTTTCGAGGAAACGGGGAACATGATGAGCACAACAGGACTTCCTAGGAACAGACAGACAGACAGACAGACACGTTACGCTTTGTTGTTTACGAAAGTTTGCTCCGCAGTCTGTCACAGAGTTCCATTCTCTTGCACTCATCAGCATCAAAACTGTAAAGCCATGCCAACCTTGAAAACACAAGACATTTCCTACGGACAATCAAGGGGACTCAAGCAGTGACACTGCTGACGTGGACTCAGGAGGTAAAGGGATCGGATCTCGGCCGTGACACCGAGCATTCTGGCTCTTCTCTTCCCCACCAAGTCAAACTGGCCGGTACCTCTCCCTGCTACAGTTCTGTCATCCCACCACGTGATGCTACAAATTGCAGTCCGGGACTCTATTAGCGTCATTAAGTAAATTACAAAATGCATCCATCGCGGTGTAGTGAACAGGATGTGGAGAACAAAGGCTAAGTAACTCGGAGGTGCAAGGACTGGCCTACAAGTTCACTGGTTTTATAAAACCCACGTGCTGATTCCACGCTTCCATCTAAAGTGGACCACGTCTTCAGCCAACTGAATTAGGCAGACACATTCGCACCATTTTCTGTAAAATAATTTCGACATTATCTTAATAAGATTTTGATAAACTTGGTTCTCAGAGTTCAGACTAAAAGTTGTTCAGTGAATCTGGATCCAATATAATCCTCTAACTGTAATCTACCTCGTCCCTCTCAACCAGCTCACTGCACACGTACGTAAAGAAAAGGAAAGGGGAAAAAAAGCTCACTGCATACTGAAGGAAGGTATTGTGGGGCATAAAATGCAATAAGCTGTTTAACGAAACAGTTCGAAAGGGGTTTCCAGAAGTAGGATTGTATCTGCAGACTACGTACGGGCTGGACGGTCCGGGATTGAATTCCGGTGGGGACGAGATTTTCCGCCCGTCCAGACCGGCCCTGGGGTCCACCCAGCCTCCTGTAAAATGGGTACCGGGTCTTTACCGGCGGTAAAGCGGGGCCGGGGCGTGCTGCTGACCACTCACCCCTTCTAGTTCCGCGGTCATGTAAGAGTAGAGCTGTACATCTACCCACCCTCTGGGCCACACCGGACCTGTAACGGGATCACTTTACCTTTTTAGGATTGTATCTGCAACACACGATAAAAACAGCTAATGATTTGTAAAGAAAAATAAAGGATTGAAAATATGCACATGGGAGTAAAGCTTTCTATCCTTCCTACAAGTAGCAATACTACTACCTTACACAAGTAATTGCTATAACTGACCTTAAGGAATATTTAGATTCCAGAAGCGCGACAAACTTAATGTTATATTCGCTTCAGCTTCGTTATGTTGGGTGCGGTAAAGACTGGACCCAGGCGCACGCAGACCGAAGGTCATAGCGATGAACATATTCATTTCCTACGTCAAGAGTGCCGTATGTCGTGCTACTGTGTCAGCGTTAGCACGTGCCAGTAACTTAACGAACAAAGTGGTCGTCCTCACAGACACTTCGCTGCAAAGGCATGCTCGTTTTGCACCGTTAACACTGCATCACCGACTGTGTTCTCTTTGTTTTGGTCTGCCACGTGTTGTGAAGTAAATAATGTAGGCGAACTGTCCGCGCAGAGTGACAGAATGGACATACAGCACATGGAAAAGCTAACTGTTTTCTGACACCAGATATAGTTTAGTACTGTCACAGTGCATTTTATTATGCTCGTCATGCGATTTTACCGTTTGGCTATTATCATTATTGCCGTAAAGACTTTTTATTTTATTCTCCCACTACAGTAACCCCTCGGCCAACGAGGTTTTGATTGTACATTGTTGAGAACAATTAAATATAGCGGAGAACTCGTAGAACAATTAAATTTTGAAACGCAGCGGACAAACACTTGCAGTTTACTCACTCAACTACTGCAGATGGCAGCATCAGGTACCCAAAATGCTTAATGTCCCAAAATGTATGTAACTTTAGAGATGTTATGGGAGGGAGGTCCACAAGCGCCCACGTAACCCTGTTTTTCCACAGAAGTTTGCGTTAACACGTGATCACGCCACCTAATTACACCCCTCCCGCCCCGTTGGATCATTGTCCGTGCATGTGCAATATACTCTCCCCAGCAATCAGAAAATACTGAATACCCTGGGTACGGGATCGGGTGGCGTAGTGGTATGGCGACTCGCTACGGGTTGAACGATACGGGGATTAAATCCTAGTAGGGACAAGATTTTCCGCAACAGTCCTGACCGCCCCTGGGGCCCACTCAACTTCTTGTACCATGGGCACCGGCTCTCTCCCGAGGGAAAAGCGGCCGGGGTGTGATGTTAACCACCCACCCCCACGAGGTTAAAGAAGGAGTATAGCTATATAATGCAGTGCATGTTAGTGGCCGGTGAAGGAGTTAGCTGAGCTGGCGGACGGGCTGAGTTTGGTGAAGTGGCGAGGAGTGGGTGTTTATTTGCTTGGAACTTCATTGTGACAAGGTCAACTGTACTTATGTGGCAGAGAGAAGAATCAGACCAAACATGACTGTCGCTACAACAGTGACTCGCTCCTAGTCTACCGTTTGTAAATTCCACCGAACAAAAATCATGCACTGCACTCTACCTCTACTCTTCCTCTCTGCCTTCATGGCAAGTTATAGGGTGAACTGGAATACCATAAGTTTTGTTAGGTGATCATTAATTTGCTATTAAACGACGCGGTTTCAACTGCACGGCATACACAGCCTTAAGTAAACAAGAAGACGATTATGGTGGCTGAACAGATAAGAATTTGAAAGGAAGTGATCAAGTTCATCCCAACATCTGCGAGATCTGAAGCTGCTTCGGCGTTGCTGCTGACGATCCGACGCAGCTGAAGCGAAACGTCGGTATACGCAAAACTGCCCACTGCACAGCGTGGCGTCTCACAAGACTAGAGTCCTTACCTAAACACTGCCTGGCGAGGCTGAAGAGAAACACGATAATGCTGAATTTGGGTTGCAGACAATTCAGTCGAAACAAGAAAGGGTGACCCCCCCCCCCTCCCGAACACAAGTCAACACAGTTACCACTACATCAACCTGCTTGGCTTTCTCTCGTACGATGGTGCAACACGTACAATACGAAGTCAAACTGTTCGTTTATATTTCCCCACAACGAACAGTCACGTGAATGAGTTTCTTTCGTAAGAAAAATTCAGAAAGCACTTCACAAATCAATCGTTCAGTTGAAAGTTTTGCATAACTTCAATGCTATGTACGTGAAAGTATACTTGCCCTTTGTACGCCATTATCCCTTATCCTGCTAACGTGGAGAATATGGTGAGCTCCTAATAATGCCAGCAGATGGCAGATAGGATTTAATTCAGCATTTAAAGGGTTAAGGCGTAAGGCGAGCGGAAGTACAGCGCCACGCATTCGTATCTTCGGCACTAGATAAAAGACGACTGGCCAGCTTCACGCACCAGCTGTCTTACATCGGAAGAACGAACCCTTCGTACCTAGCGAATGTAGGCTGGGTGAGCTCTACAGCCGGTCTGGACGGTTTGGAGAAAACAGAATATCTTGCTCTCCACCAGGAACCGAACCATGACTCCTCGGCTGTGCAGTCCGTAGCCTGTTCTAGACTATTTTAGACTATTCCTGTTTTAATTACCGGAGTTAAGCTGACAGCTTTACAACTGCCGTCATGTGGAATCGCAAGACGGACGTTTGTCAATCCAGTACGGGCCAAAAAACTATATAGAGGTACGCAGTTTTAATGTATAATGGTTTCAGAATGCGACTGTTACTGTCGGTGCGCTCATAATGTGAGTTGTGTGCTTGGGCTGGAGGTAAAGTTCCTGGAACATCCCGCTGTTACGTTGTAACCATGATGTCATCAGATTAGCGGGCTATTCTAACGTCTGGCTGAACTACGGAGCTGAAGATAAACAGAGAAGTGGTGCTGGATTGCACAGGATTAAGCAAGCAAATGACGCCAAACTAGGGCGAAAGTGTGTACTATTCGGTCACTGTTCGGCAATGAGAATCGGAAGCACGTGTACTGTAGTAATTACGTCAGCAAACCACATTATGGCCGTGTTGCTACCTTCAACACGTTCCCTGACACACCAAATTCCATTTTGTGTTTCAGCAACAAACATCAAAACAAAGAAACAACGCCTCTCGCCAAAATCAATTTTTGGGTTGAGCATTCCTTTGTTTTGTCACTTTTCTCCCTACCTCACCTTGACTGCTGCTTCTTATCATCAAAGTACAGATAGGAACAGCAGACACTTGAACCACTCACCCTGAGGACAGAAGCAGCACGTTCCTTCGAAATGTCAGAACAATTTCACCGTACATGGTGTAACAACTCAGCATACCGCCATTCAATCAACAGGAAAACATGAGGTTCCGAGCTGGACTGGCTTAGTTCCTCATCCAAGAAATGTTTGGAGCCTTTGGTCTTAAAGAAGGTTGAATATCAGTCCCTTGGAATCCATTATCAGCCCCAATGACCATCAGAACCGCATGTCGGGATTCCGTAAATATCAGTTCTGTTTCTTATTCGGCACATCTTACGTCATATTGTCGTCATTAAGGTCTAACATCATAACCTCGAAATTTTGAATAGCTTCACGAACATAAAACATTCTTAAAATGGATGCAGACTTAAGTTGACAGAGCTGTGTCAGTTATAAACGCCACTTATCATAGAAGAGTTTGTAATGTGTTGATCAACGGAAACGATATATGGAGATGAGGAGCGCACCGAGATGTCTGCACCAGAATAGGCTTAATGTAAGAGGTCAAGTTCTCTGCCTTAGCAAAGATAACGGTTACCTTCAGTCATCATGCTGCGGAGGCGTTGAGGTCTACATTCAAGCTTTTAAGAGCTCGACACTTCATGAACAGCTAAGTACGCCTACAGCTTTTCCCTCCAAACAAAATGCACAATGTTGTCAGTATCCAACAAACAAGAGACTTAATGGACCCCGAGTCGTGGTGAAGTGGAAAAAAAAAAATAAATAAATAAACAAGCCCCTTCTTGGAAACGAATCACGGACGTCCATTTCGCTATTTCTTATGTGGGCTGGGTCACCTGTAAATGTTTCACCGAGTTTAATGGAGCTGTCAACGGCGTATAAAGGTCGACACTGCAGACTGCAATGTCAACAACGAAGTCAAGGTTGGCGACAAGTAAAATGACAACTGCTAAAATCAACAGAATCTTCTACAGATTCATTCAGACTGTGCTACTTACCTTAAACGGCATTGTCACAAATATTTGCACCTGCTATTGAGAACTTCAGGTTCTACACCGCTAATAACTGACCCAGCAAGTCTCACTCATTTCCAGACCTCACAATATATCTTTGTTATCTTTCCGCCTTCTTCTCAAGCTTCCATGTGACATCTTTCCAAATGTTTATCCCCACAAAATAACAGGTATTTTTTGCCTCTCCCATCCCAGCCAAATGTGCCGAGAATTTTATATTCCTTTATTCTTTTTCCTAACAAAAATAAGTGATTTGTGTAAATCACCCAACACGATCCTGGACATGTGATATCCCAAGCTGATCTCATCACCCCACTTACGTCGAAATGACTCTATCACACCTGATCAAATTAATCTGACTCCCCTCACTATGTGGTAATGACGATACTTATGACATAAGAGTTAGGGTAGTTTTTAGAGAGAGCTGGCGAACAAAACAGTCGCATCTTATTTTAGACGCGTCTGCAAAAACTCCTGGGCGAGCCCAATCCAGTCCATATACCCATAACCCACTTCCTGGAGATCCATCCTAATAGTTTAGTTTAGTTTAGTTTATTAGTCCAAAATATCATACATATGATTGTGGACTCATCAGTTTCTAGCAATATACAGAAGTGAGATAAGTCCAATAGCAATGAACATAGTATTCTACAAATGATTTCAGGATCGCTTATGTATAGTGTAATAAAACTTAAATTAGATGCAGAGCTAATGAAGTTACATGGTTACAAAGCTACAAATTCTTCCACTGAGTAAAAGGAATGCAGAAGAAGAAGTGATTTCAATTCCTTCTTAAAGGTCTTGTAACTATCGATTTCTTTTTTGTACCCAGGAAGTTTGTTATATAATTTAGCCCCCATATTTATTACACTTCTGTTACATAAATCAGTATTGTGTGGTTGGATGTGGATATCCATCCTTCTTCGTGTATTATGAGCAAGGATATTTGAGTTTAGATCTACAAACTGGTGGTGTTTTCTTACATAACATATAAATTGCATTATATATAGTGAAACCAAGGTGGGTGTATTCAATTCTTCAAAGAGCTGTCTGCAAGATGTTCTTGCGCTTACTCCTACCATTGATCTTATCACTCGTTTTTGAATTCTAAGTATTCTAGCAGTTAATTCACCCCCTGCTCCCCCCCAAAATAATATACCTAACCGGAGAAGTGAGTGAAATTTTATAAAGTAAATGTTTCGAATCAAATTCGGACTCAAAACCACCTTAAGAGATTTTATCATACAAGCTACCTTACACAATTTACCTGCTAGCAACTGTACACGTGAGTGCCATTTTAGTGTATCCGTAATTTGAATGCCAAGAAATTTTATTTCACTTGTGTAATCCCACGTTCATGTTGTTAAAAGTCACTAAAGGTTTTATTAAAACATGTGTTTGTCTGTTATGAAACAACATTACTCCTGTTTTTCCTGCATTTATCACGAGGTCATTCCTGTTAAACCAAGCTTCTAATTCTGCAACTACCCTGTCAATATTATCCACCCATCTACTCCTAGGTCTCCCCAGTGGTCTCCTTGCCTCCGGTTTCCCCACCAAAACCCTATACACCCCCCTCTCCTCACCCATACGCGCCACATGCCCAGTCCATCTCATTATTCTCGATTTTATCACCCGCACAATATTGGGTGAGGAGTACAAATCATTTAGCTCCTCGTTATGCAATCACCTTCATTCCCCCGTTAACTCGTCCCTCCTAGGTCCAAATATAAAAGCACCTAGATGCATAATTTCTCAAATTTATTTTTGGAACAAAACTCTACGTGTTTCGGACAGTTCCTCTGTCCATCATCAGGATTTTTTCACTATACACACAGCAATGGTGTTTGTCATACATGTTTGCTGACAGCTTGCGAGCAACAAGCTGTCAGCAAACATGTGTGGCATATACCATTGCTGTGTGTACAGTGAAAAGCTCCTGATGATGGACAGAGGAACTGTCCGAAACACGTAAATTTTTATTCCAAAAATAAATTTGAGAAATTAGTGCATCTAGTTACTTTTTTTATAAGAACAGATAGACAGACAGGCGGTTTTGTGATTGACTATAATCACATTAACATATTAGGGGATTTCTCTTATTCAACGACTAAAGAATTCTTTAGCTATATAATGACGCTATGCAACTGAAGATGTAATTATCACGTGTCGGATATTATGGAAAGGTTATTGTGAATTGTAAGAAAGTAAGAATGTGGCAAATGCGTTGCTGGATTAATATAGCATTCACGTGGAGGTTGAGGAAAGTGATGGAAAAAAATTATCAAGCAGCCGGTAGCTCGGCCGAGATTCTGACGTGGAATCCAATAAAAAAAAACTCCGGAACTTTAAGCCTACCTTGCACTTCTAAAACATTACTCTGCAATACTAATATTTCTCCCTCAATCTACTTCGTTCCCTTGTTCACCTAACTTGCCCCAGACCTATAGCTGCTGACTGGAAGACCCTCGAGAATAATGCAAAAACGTATAAAGAGGTAAGCTACAATAAAATAACATAAAGACAATGGATAGACCACAACGTAACTCTGAAAGCAGACGGCGTACATTACACACCGGAAAGATAATATTAAGTGAATGATCTCTATAAATAGAAACTATTATGTGCCCCACATTTCTATAAACTTTGTAAATAATGGTAAGAGAATTTTATTGAATAAAATGCTAGTCTGTCCAGTGGGCTACATATCCCTAAGAACACTTTAGTACAGTTCACATTAACTTACAAAGCGGATAATCAATATCAGATTTATCATGCGAGATATGAGGGCCTCATAGCGGTATTTGTGAAAATTAAAGTCATTACACTCATTAAATAATGTCCAAGAAACCAGCTTTAACAAAGATCTTAGTAATTCGGTAAAAGATGAAAGGTACTATTTTAACAGTAACAATAATGACAATGTACTCACCACTTTGTAATATCTCATCGATAGTCTGAACTGGCTGAGATGTGGCGGCACGAGTGATGAAAATCAGCCAAAACATCATGTCCAGAAGGACGCCACGTGCAACAGTTGGCAGGCATCTCGGCATATCCATTTTTACGTTCGCTTTGTTTTCATATATCAGATGTCACAATATCTTGAACAGAATATTTCTGCTCCTTTCTTACTTCGTAATCAAACTTTTGAAACTCTCTGTCTACACATATGGACTGAGGATAAAACTTTCAGATCACTTGTTGGACACAACGCTTCTGCTGTGGTTCAAACAGGTAGCCAGCCAGACTGACGCGTGCGCTGTTCACCGTGACACCACAGCAACTCCCTCTCCCTCGCGGACAACACGACTTTTATACCACGGATAACAGTTCTTCCTGAAGTCTGTTCCAGACCATCGTCATAGCTTTTATTACCAGTGCCTTAGCATTGCGCCATGTGTACATATTTCTCGGTAAGCCAAGAGATACAATAATACGAAAACTGACGAGCTGCTTTCCTTACGCTCATGTGTGAAAAAGACGCAACCGAAATTTAGACAGTAACACTCGCTAATAACTGATGCTGTTAAAACATATTTTCTCATAACAGCAGCAGTGTTTACATTCCGAAACCAGCCAAGCGAGTATAGGTATTAGACATGAATTACATTACTTAATTTCAGATTACAGAAATAAGTGGTGGGATATACAATAAATATGAAATAACAGTACGACAACCAGCTTTGTTATTGTATCGCTATAAATCGGCGGATTGGCAAACGCAAGTGCTGTGAGTCCGTACTACACGGCAACACACCTTTCATAATTGAAAGTTCGTTGCGCATTCGTGGCCGTAAGTACGGATACTGCTTGCATGCGCTTTCGCAAAATGGCCAAAAGCGACTATTGGCTTCGTCATGTCTGTCCGTCCTCCGTCTGTCTGTCTGTCCGCATGGAACAACTCGGCTTCCACTGGATAGATTTTCAAGAAATTTGGTAATTCAATATTTTTCGAAAAGAAACGGGTCACCAAAATTAAAGTTTAATTAAAATCTGACAAGAATAACGAGTAATTTAACCTTTTGGTGCAGGAATTATTTTTTTAATTTTAGCACATCCTGTATATAAAATGTGAATAATACAGGAACCAAATCTGTTAGAATTATGAAACAAACTGCATTTTGAAGAGAGAAAAACGGAGAGTATACACCATGTTTAAAATATTCAGTACCTATATTTGTTGAATAAATATATAAAATGCAACTTTGGAGGTTAGCGGTGCGGTAAGACCACTATAGTTGACATTAGGTGTCAAAAGGTTAATGAAGGACTATGAACATTTGTGGTAATATGTTTTTCGATTCTTCTTAGAAAGAGAAATGTTTCATGCAGAAATCAAAGCACACATTTGAAGTCAACAACTTTCTACCCGAAAATCGTGCCCTTTATGAGACAATGTGGCAAAATATGGTTCAGCCAGACAGACCACAGATGGCAATATAACAAGGCCCAGAAAACGTGCAAGAATGGAGAAGCACATTCGTAGTATTTAATAGTTTTGTTTTTACAATGCAACAATGGTTACGCGAACGCGCCTCTATGTTACGTTATAGCACATCGCTTGTCTTGTTCGGTTTTTAGTTAGCTTTGGAAGAACGTCCAGTTGTCATGTTCCCACGCAGTGAAGCGCCGTACATTAATAAAATCAAACTTTTCTTATTGTTTCACTACGCTGTAATTAACAACTCTTATTGATATAATTTACTTTACATTTGTACCTGAATTGACTGTATTTGGTCACAATAGTGTCACAACGAGTAAGTGCTGCAACGGTAATGTTTTCCATTAGAATTAATTTCCTACATACTGTCGGCATAATTAACAACTGAAAAAAAATCTGAATTTAGTCCTTCTTGCCGAGCACTAAAAATACAATCTGAACAACTAAAAACGTCTTTAAATAAACCAAGACTAAAGGGTGCAACCTGCATGCAGAGTGCCGCGTCAGCATGACAGACAGCAACACAACATAAAGCAACGTCATCCAGAGGCCGACTGTGTGATTTGTCAGTACAGTTTATTACGTTGTATTATTTCCCTTCGCAACCAAAAAAGAGCTAAAGGTAAAGCTGCCCTTGCGTCTAAATACATAAAGAAGACTCCGTGCCTTAAGAAAGCACGGACAATTGGCTCCGAACAGTCTGCACCTCAACAGCAGCTGCAAATAAGTAAGGATCGTCTCGTTCGGCCCCGTTTCTTCCTGGGGAAGAAGCGGGCCCTGAGCGTGGTAGCAAACGGCAGTTAACATATCCTGCTTCTAGTGGGACTCGGACAACTTCCGTTCCGCCAGCAGCCAGTCACTGCTACCACGTGACTAGGAAACTAGCGCACAGGAGAGAGATCTAGGGTAGAATTCGAAAAATATGATGCGGAGGGATTTGATTGTCAGCAGATGATAAGTAAAATAAAACAAATTTGAAAGTCTTTAAAATATTAGAATCAAGTTTATGTGCTTTCGAATAAAATGGTACCGCGTTCAGTGGGGCACCCATCGTAAACAGAATTTTATGTGACACAAACATTCGGCAAAGAATGCTGGCGAATAATGTGAGTTAAACATGATAAGCATTGTCCGGCACAACTCCGAAAGTCTACTTTCTATCCGTACTGAGCTATTCATAAAACATTCCTGCTGCTAATAGTACGTTTAATTACTGCAATCGTGAGATGTTAAGTCGAAGGCAAAAACACATTTGGGTGATGAATTTGCCTGTACATAAAGTCAGGTGACCATATTTGTTTACTTTCTTACTTGCTTCATGGAGCAAAGTCCTTCTTCAGAGGCTAACCAGTCCCCAGCTAGTGAAAGTTCCCCGCATTTTATGGAACCCGAAGGTTCACTACCGCATCCACAAATGCTGGCCACCTGTCCCTATCATGAGCCAGCTGGACCCAGTCCATAACCCCACATTCCACTCCCTGAAGATCCATCTTAATATTATCCTCCCATTTACACCTGGGTCTTCCAAGTGGTCTCTTTCTCTCAGGTTTCCCCACCAAAGCCCTGTAAACACGTCTCCTCTCCCCCATAAGTGCTACATGCTACATTCTTCTCGATTTGATCACCTTAATCATACTGGGTTAGCAGTACAGATCATTAAGCTCCTCATTATGTAGTTTTCTCCACTCCTTTGTTACCTCGTCCCTCTTAGGCCCAAATATTCTCCTCAGCAACCTATTCTCAAACACCATCAGCATACATTCCTCTCTCAATGTCAGCGACCAAGTTTCACACCCATACAAAACAACAGGCAAAATTACAGTTCTAAATATCTTAATCTTTGTATTTTTGGAGGTCAGATTACCATACGATTGAAAAATGGTGAAATCTGTTTTTATATTAATGTTTACAATCTGAAATATTTTAGATAGTGATTGTTATTATCACGAGTATTATTATTAATCAGAAATACTTTTTCACTCAGTCGACACAACTTTAGAGAAACAAATTCTTTATTTACAGTCAGCTACATGTTTCGGCTTTCTACTAAAGCCATCATCAGGCTGAACTATTATAAAAATATAAAGGAAAGAGAATATAACCTTAAATCTCATAACATATACGTTTACTTTACTCCTTGAAATTCTTATAATGGTTTAGCCTGATGGTGGCTTTAATAAAAAGCCGAAACATGTAGCTAGGTATTGTAAACAAAAGTAACTTTTTCACTAATAAAGTTGTGTTACAGTACGAAAAAGTTCAAGAGAAGTATGGTACAGCTCTTGAAAACAAGGGTCCACACAGTTTCCAAAGACCAAGAAACCACCTCAGAGTTCCAGGCGCACAGAAGAGTGGCAGGAAGCAAGAGCGATTGAGGATGCATCAATATTAGGAGTCACCCTACAAAATGTATTTGTCACGGCGATCTGGCGGCCGGAATTTGTGCACCGCCGCATTACAAAAGCGTCGTCTAGTACTTTATGACTCGTGTGGTGCTTTGAGTTGCTGAAAAGCGACGCAGCGTGATTGTGGTAATGAATCGTTCCGGATACGTTATGAACCAAGAACTCCAGTTAACGTAAGCCGTTCCGCTCGTGTTCCTGAGCAGGCCTATGATTCCTGTTACATTCCTCGGAATACATGTGCTTTTGGCGATAACTTGCTAGAGGTCTTATCATTTGAAGAACCGGTCTATCGCTGTAGACTAGGCCTGGCAAACAAGCGGCCCTCTTAGGTTCCGATATTTATGAAGTTCTGAATACTATCTTTTCGGATCAACAACAAACATTTTCATGAATTTCTAAAACACTTTCGCGAGTCAAAGACTTTTGTCCCAGTAACACTGGTGTGTGTGTGTGTGTGTGTGTGTGCGCGTGTGCGCGCGTGAGCGCGTGTGTGCGTATGTGCGTGTGTGTGTGTGAACGTGAGTGTGTGTGTGAGTGTGTGTGTAAGAGTGTGAGTGTGAGTGTGTGTGTGTGTGTGTGTGTGTGTGTGTGTGTGTGATGTCAAACACATCCTGACATCGATCAATCTGCTAATATGGATGTATAAAAAAACCTTAAAACTGCAGGTACTGTACAAGTCTTCCTGAGGATGAACACTTGGTTGTTCGAAACATGTCGAAGACACTATAAATTAATTAAATCATTAGGAAGAAAGTGTGCATTTTTTTATTCTTATTACATACGTGATATAACCATTACGTCTGGTATAGAGGCAAAGCGACAACCCGATTCAATAAAATGATCCACGGTGATATAACCATTACACCCGATATGGTTTAAATGCCACTACCCAGGTATTCATGTAAAATATCCCACACTTTATTCGATTTTAACAACCTTCGGATTTTCTCAACAGATTTTCATGAAAGTTCCCAATATCAAATTTCATGAAAATTCATCGAATTGAAGCTGTGGTGTTATATGCGGACAGACAGACAGAAGATCAGATGTGACGAAGTTAATAGTCACTGTTCGCGATTTATGCAAACGCGCCTAAAACTGAACTATCACAGTTCGCATTTGCTTGTTAATAACTAGGTATTACAGACAACACAATGTGTACAGCGATTGTACCGAACTCTTTCTACATAGCCAGTTAGAAGCATCAATGAGAAATTCCAGAAACGCTCCCCACAGTAAATTGAGCTGACTGGATACGGCTTGAACGACCGGGGCTCATTTCCCGAAAGGGAGTTTTCTCTTCTCTTCCAAGTACAGTCCGGCTGTAGGGCCCACGCAGTTTCTGTTCGTTGGAACCGACAAAATTTGCTCCGCATTAAAACCGCCGGAACATGAGTCTAACTACACACCTCCAACTAGTAGAGAGGTTATGAATGTGACAGATCTACATAGCCAGTATGCACAGAACATTAATGAAAGACGTCAGAAATACCGTTTCCAAACTCTTAAGTTTTACAAACTTTTTATAGCAATTTGACCGTCACTAATTTAAAGACATATTTTAAATGTCAAGGTCAGTTCATTTCATGGTTTTTCTCGTTAAATATACTTTTATAACACAAATAGTCTATAACTACCTCTGGCAGTACAGTGCAACTCTCACAGCTCAGCACCGTTTATAACAAAGCTCGCTCCCACTCTAACAACTTACACTGTTTACAAACAAATTCAAAAGCACAAAATACTGCCTAGTGCAGTCATTTTGATACTGACTGCTAGCATTGTTCTGTTAATGTAGTATAATCAGGAAGTGTTCAGTCAGGCAGTGAAGAACAAGGGATGGAAGAATGTCTCTACATGATAGCACAGCCATCGCTAAAACGGTCATGGTTTTCAAAAAACAATGGAGGGAGTTTCCACCGGAAGTTATCCGCTATCCAGAAAGTTTGCCCACCAAGAACCTGTAGGTTTTATACTCCCCCCCCCCCCCAAAATTTCTCATTTTTCCGTTCTTTCCATCTTCCGTATAAAAAAAAAGGGGCAAATTTTGGGGGGTGGGTAAAAATTCCCCGTTTCTTTCCCAAAAAACACCCCAGAGGAAAATTCCCAAAACCCCC
>Ga0123353_10005348_pt1 | contig 16824 bp, 10 predicted proteins | sample TergutLab28metaG_3_FD_92763 | JGI IMG/M metagenome (GOLD analysis project Ga0123353, IMG submission 92763) | Labiotermes labralis P3 segment gut microbial communities from Petit-Saut dam, French Guiana - Lab288 P3 | ecosystem: Host-associated > Arthropoda: Insects > Digestive system > Gut ...
ATGCCGGTCCTGCGCCGGCCTTATGCGCCGGCTACCACCCGGCCACCACGCCGGCGCTACGCTGACCGCTTGGGTCGTGGGTTGCCGCAACTCTTATTGGGGTATGTTATATAGGGGGTATGTTTCCTTGGGGGTTTTCAGCGGCGTCCTGCTGGCATCCGACTTGGACGGGACACTCTATAATGTGGACAAAGAGCTTTCCCATGAGAACGAACAGGCGCTTCGCTCCTTTATGGCGCAAGGCGGCCGGTTCGCCGTGGCCACGGGGCGATCTTTGCAGGGCTATGCATGCGTACGCGAGGGCATCCCGTCCAACGCGCCCGCCGTTTTGTCGAACGGCGCGTTGGTGTTTGACTATGAAACCCAGACACCGCTGCGCGTGGTCACGCTGTCAAAAGGCTTCCTGCAGCTCTGCCAAGCCGCGCGGTCGTCCTTCCCCGACATCGTCTTGGAAGCGCATCTCCTGGACGGCGTATGGGCGTTGGGCGAAAACAAATACTCCTTACTGCACCAACAGATTGTCAAGACAAGCGTCACGCCCGCCCAGTCGCCTGCCGATGTGCCGGACGGCTGGCTCAAGGCGTTGTTCATCGCGCCCCACGAGGAACTCTTGGCGTTGCGGAATTGGATGCTGCCCCATTGCCGGGGGAAATACGATCTGGTGTTTTCCCACCCCCTCTTGCTCGAGATGCAGGATGCGCGGGCTGACAAGGGCGAGGGCGTCTCATGGCTGGCATGGCACCTGGACATCCAGCACAAGCATGTCTATTGCGCCGGGGACTACCAAAACGACCTGTCCATGCTGCGGCGATTCCATTCCTTTGCCCCCAGCAGTTCCCTCCCGGAGATCAGGGCGGCGGCCAGCCAGGTAGGCCCGGCATGCGGCGAGCATTTCATCGCCTGGGTCATCGCGCAGCTGGCCTCCCAATACACCAGAACGCCGTAGCCGCGGCATCCTTGACGCGCCGGGCATCTTGCCGCCCGCGACCCCACCCCCGCCGTATGCGCGGCATCCGTGACGCGCCGCAACCCCCCGCCGTAGCCGCGGCATCCGTGACGCGCCGCGACCCCACCCCCACCGTAGGGCGCGGCATCCCTGACGCGCCGCGACCATAAAAGGTAAACATTGTGAAAAAAAAGTGGCGAAATATCATCCGCGACAGTGCGCCGCCAGTCCTTTTCCTTGCGCTGACCCTCGCCCTGTGGCAGGGGATCAGCGCATCCGGGATGGTGACAGGCTATATGTTACCCAGCCCCATGAGCGTCGCCCGGGCATTCACGGGCGAATTCCCGTTGCTCATGGGCCACCTGGGCGTCACATTGTGGGAAGCCATGCTCGGCTTGGCCATCGCGGTAGTTATCGCGCTGGCCCTGGCCATCCTGATGGACGCCAGCCGCTTTATGAAACGATCGCTGACGCCGGCGCTGTTGCTCACGCAGACCGTGCCCACCATCGCCATCGCGCCGCTGTTGGTGCTGTGGCTGGGTTCGGGCGCCGCGCCCAAGATTGTCCTGGTCTTCCTCACCTGCTTTTTCCCCATGACCATCGGATTGCTCGGCGGTCTGGCGCAGGTCGATGAGGATGCCATCCGCCTGCTGCGATCGATGGGTGCGCGGCGGGCGCAAATCTACCGCTATGGCAAGTTGCCCTCGGCACTGCCCGCCTTCTTTTCCTCCTTGAAGATCTCGGCTTCCTACGCCATTGTCGGCGCCGTGGTTTCCGAATGGCTGGGCGGGGACGCCGGCTTGGGCTTCTATATGATCCGCGTGCGCAGATCGTATTCCTTCGACAAGATGTTCGCCGTCATCCTCTTGACAGCCGCGTTGAGCCTGGTCCTGGTCAAACTGGTCTCCCTGCTGGAGAGATGGGCCATGCCCTGGCGGGGCAACGACAAAGAATTGTGAACCAAGAATGACCACGAATACCCACGAATGACCACGAGCAACCACGAATACCCATAAATATGTACATACATGTATAAACATGTACTATGTATTGCAATAATTACTATGATTGGGAGATGTTTGATGAGAAAGACTATCGTTTTGCTTGTTATAGCGATGACATGTTGTATCGCCTTGTCGGGATGCCGGAGGGACGCGGCGCCGGGCGTCGTGCGGTTCGTACTGGATTGGACGCCCAACACCAACCATACCGGGCTATATGTGGCGCGGGAGAAGGGTTGGTTTGACGAGGAAAACCTTACCGTGGAGATCCTCCAGCCCCCCGAGGATGGGGCGGTGATGTTGCTGGCTTCCGGCAGCGCGGAGTTCGCCGTGGACTTTCAGGAATCGCTGGGGCCAGCCATAGCCGGTAGCGACCCGTTGCCCGTCGTGGCGGTGGCGGCGGTGATCAACCACAACACCAGCGGCATCCTGTCCCTCAAACAGACCGGGATAACCTCCCCGTCGGATTTGACGGGCAAGCGGTTCGCCACTTGGGGCACGGAGGTAGCCGACGCCATCATCCGCCAAGTCGTCGAAGCCGACGGCGGCAACTTCGAAGAGGTTTCCATCATCCCCAATTTGGCGACCGACGCGATTTCGGCGTTGCAAACCGATATTGACGCCATTTGGGTCTATTACGCCTGGGACGGCATCGCGGCTGAGGTGTTCGGCTTGGAGACAAACTACCAAGACTTCGGACGCTTGGATCCTGCCCTGGACTTCTACACGCCGGTTATCTTGGCCAACACGGATTACACCGCAAATAAACCCGACGAGGTCAAGGCGTTCCTGCGCGCGCTCAGCCGGGGCTACGCCTTTGCGGCGGAAAACCCCGGGGAGGCCGCCGATATCCTGCTGGCATGCGCGCCCGAACTGGACGCGAACCTGGTAAGGCGGAGCCAGAGCTATCTGGCGCCACGCTATCAGGACGACGCGCCACGCTGGGGCGAAATAGACCCCGTGCGCTGGGACGCGTTTTATGGGTGGATGTTCGAGAAAGGTTTACTGGAGACGGACATCCGGGGACAGGGCTTTACCAACGACTATCTACCATGAACATCCTATTTTCCTGTGAGCGTATCACCCGTTGCTATGCCGGCGCCCCGGTGGTGGAAGACGTGGACCTGGCGTTGCCCAGGGGCGGCTTTGTATCGCTTCTCGGCCCGTCCGGGGTAGGCAAGACCACGCTGTTTAACGTGCTCGCCTGCGTGGACAGGCCGGACAGCGGCCGGGTGTTGCTGGACGGCGCCGACATCACGGGCATGGCCGGGCGGGTCAGCTACATGCCGCAAAAGGATATGCTCTTTGCCTTCCGCACGACGCTGGACAACGTAATCCTCCCCCTCGTCCTGCGCGGGATGCCCCGGGGGCAGGCGCGCCAACGGGCAGCCTCCTACTTTGCGCAGTTCGGGCTGTCGGGCTGTGAAGGGAAATACCCCAGCCAATTGTCCGGTGGGATGCGCCAGCGGGCCGCGTTGCTGCGCACCTGCCTGATGGACAACCCGGTGATTCTGCTCGACGAGCCGTTTTCGGCGTTGGACGCCATCACGCGGTACCAGATGCAGGCATGGGTCATGGAGATTGCCCGGAGCATGGAACTCTCGGTGCTGTTTATCACCCATGACGTGGAGGAGGCGGTCACCCTGTCGGACACGATATACATCATGACCGGCTGTCCCGGGCGGATCACCGCCACCGTCGACATCCCCCAGCCCCGCCCGAGGGGGAGGGATTTTACCACCTCGCCCGCCTTCGCGTCGCTCAAGGGCAGGGTGCTGGACGCCATTGGCTGAGAACAATGAATCACGGGCTATGGGCTATGGGCTATGGGCCATGTGCTATGGGCGCATAAAATCAATAAGTCACTAATTCTCGGATTCCCTAAAGGCATAACGGTTGCGGCCCTCCCCTTTGGCCTGGTAGAGTGCAATGTCGGCGCTTTTTGTGTACGCCTCCCATGTTTGCGCGCGGGTGGCTTTCCCCGTGGTTACCCCGATCGAAACCGTCACCATGGGCGCTATCTCGCTGGCGGAATGCGGCAACCCCAATGCGCGTACTTTTTCCATGATCTCCTCCGCCACAAGGCAGGCGCCCTCGCGGCCGGTCTCCGGCAGGACGACGGCGAACTCCTCGCCACCGTACCGCGCCGCAAAATCGATCTCCCTGGTGACACTGCCGCAAATCGCCTGCGCCACCTCCCTCAGGCAGATATCCCCCTGTTTGTGGCCATAGGTGTCATTATATTTCTTGAAATAATCCACATCGATCATCAGCACGCTCAACGCGCCGTGGGATCGGGACAACCACTTGACGGCGCGCGCGAGGTGGGTTTCCAAGAATCGCCTGTTCCGTATCCCCGTCAGCGCATCGAAGTTGGCTTTGGTGAACAAATCCTGGATGGTGTGGGCTAGGTTGCCCAATTCGTCATCGCGATCCAGCCCATAGATACCTTCGCCATGGTTCTCGTGCAACAGTTCCAGGCTGTGGTTCAGTTTGGCCAAGGGCCGGAAGATCAAGCGGTGGCCGATTCTGTGGGTAGCCAGGGCGAAGAGGATCAGCAAAACGAGCGTGAGGGCCGCAATGGGGATAAACTGAGAGAGTTCGAGCAGGGACGACGTGCTGGACAAGATGACGATCATCCACTCCGTGTGCGCGATAGGCGCCAATGTCAAGTAGCGGTACGCGCCGCTCGTCAATTTGACAACCTCGGGGTCACCTGACACGACGGGTTCCCCTGACACGGCAGGTTCGCTTGACATGACTGGCTCGCCTGATACGGCAGGCCCGCCTGCCATGGCAGGCTCGTTGATACTGTCAAGGCGCGACCGTATCGCAACCAAAATGCCCGGATCGGAAAACACATTCTCGATCCGGGTTTCATATTCTTGGCTTAAATACGCTTCATTGCCAAGAAACAGGCTGTCGATGACGAGGTTGCCGTCGGCGGCAACGACAAGGCCCCGCATATGTACGTTGTCGTATTGGGCAAACAGCTCCCCCGCCACTTGGGAGAATTCCAGGCCGGTGCAAATGACGCCCAGTGTCTTGCCGTCCCGAACGATCTTATAGTCCAGCCACACGCGCTTTCTGTTCACCACATGGTCGACGCCGACATTCAGCAAATATTCCTTGTCCGATTCAATGCACTGGAAATACCAGGCATCTTCCGGATCATCCCTGTCAAGCCTGTCAACCAGCTGGAAATCGCCCGACAAGTTATCTTCACTGATTGTATACTCATTGAGCGACTGTTCGAAACCTACATATATATTTTTATTATACAGTTCGTCGATGATACCGGACAGTTCCTCGTAAGCCAGCCGCCTTTTCGCCAGGTCGCCCTCCTCAGATAGCCAGTCGGCCACGGCGGCAGAATGGGCGGCTTTGGCCATGAGGCTGATTGCCTTTTCTATCCGGGCGTTCAGCGCGTCCGCGGAGCTGGCGGCGTAGTGCTTGGCGTATCCCGAGGATATTTCGCCGACAATCATGAAGAAGGACGCCAGCATCACCATCGCCATGAGGCAAAAAGCCGTCGTGAATAGAAAGATGTTGAGGTTTCGAAACCGCACGGAAAGTTTTTGGCGCATAGCGCGTCACCACAATCATAACATTACTCGAAAGCGAACCTTATAAACCTTCAAACCTTCTACTTAATGTTATCGTAGGAAAGCAATCGCGCTTTATGAGGGCAAGCTTCCCTCATGCCTGCGCGATGACTGCGCAAACCCGATTTAGAATTTGAATAACATAGAATTTTTACCACAAAAAGTAGAGTTATTCGCATTGACTAGAAAAATTTGATTAAGTATAATGACTTTAGGATATTTCAACATTTTTGGTTGAACTATTCTAATATTTAATAGAGAGGCTGAAAATCGTGAAAAAGATGAAAACCGCCCTTGCCCTGTTGTGCGCCCTGTTTCTGCTGGTCGGGTTGTTTGCGGCTTGCGACGGCGGCACAGCGAGCACAACACCGCCTGCCGCAACAGATCCTGTCGACACCCCGAAAAACGACGACACGCCCGCGCCGCCCGCTGATCCCATTAAGATTGTGTTCTGCGTAAACATCCAGCCCCAGCTGCCGCTTGAGTTCTGGCAGTCGATCGCCGACAGGTATATGTCGCAGCGCGAAAACATCACGGTCGAAATTATCGGCAATCCCTCTTCCGACGTCACGGTTGGCCAGTACCAAAAAACGCTCCTCTCCACTGGCCAGTTCCCTGACGTCATGGTCATGCAGAACCCAGCCGACTTTGTCCCTGCCGGCGCGTTGCTGGCGTTTGACGAGGGCGATCTGGACTATCTGCTCGACCCCAATGTGGGCAAGATCGGCGGCAAGCAGTATGTTGCCAACTACAAAAAGCAAATCATCGGCGTTTTCTACAACAAGAAGATCTTTGCCGATAACAATCTTTCGGTGCCCCAGACGTATCAGCAGTTTATCGACAACTGTGAGGCGCTGAAGGCCAAGGACATCCTGCCGGTTTCCATTGGCATCAAGGACGGATGGCCGCAAATTATGCTCTGCAACATGATTGCCGGTACCGATCTGCTCGCCAAAAATCCAAACTGGGGCGCCGAAAGGAATAATGACACGGTCAAGTTCAATAACCCGGATCTGACCAAGGCGCTGGAAAAGTACAAGACGATTTGCACGCAATACTGCGGGAACAGCTTGGCCAGCATCACGTATACGCAAATGCTCGAGCAGTTCTTCACCGGTAGCGCGGCTATGCTGCCCATGGGTTCGTGGGTCAACGCCGAAGTCGCGAAAGCGGAGCAGGATTTTGATGTCGGCTGGTTCCCGATGCCTGGGGATAACGACGCGAATACGCTCTCTGTCTTTGTCAACGAAGGCCTCTCCATCGGCGCCCAGACCGAGTACCCGGATATCTGCAAAGACTTTGTCAAATTCTTCTTCACCGACGTTGAACTCTATGGCAAGTTCCTGGAGAGCGAACAGCTTTTCAGCACGACCAAGGCATCCATTGACTACGACATGATCCCGCTGAGAAAGGAACTAGAAAGCATCATTTCGGGCATGCAGGAAGTGGAAGGCTTCGAGAGTATGACCGGCGACGCGGCTTTCCTGCCCGGATTGAAAGACTATTATACCAATATATTGACACAGAATATGGCGTTAGGCGGCGAGGCCGCAACTGAATTGGATAACTTTGACAACGAATGGGTAAAAGCCTCAGAAGCACTCGATGGATAGCATGATTCTATAGTACGAGATAGTGATAAGGGGTAATTGGGGTAGTCTTCTTTTACCCCTTATCACTATCATAGGAGATGTGTTGGAATGAAGCGCAGCAAATTACAAGATACCCTTCTGGTGACGCCGGGGTTTCTCATTTACATCGTTTTTATGATTGTCCCGCTGATCATGAGTTTCATGTACAGCTTTACCAATTGGAACGGTATCAGCTCAACCTTTCGATATATTGGGCTGAAGAATTTCGAAAATCTATTGTCGGACGCGGCTTTCTTCAACGCGCTGAAGGTCACCTTCATCATTATGATCGTAACGGCGGTAGTCTACAATATACTTGGTATCCTGCTGGCCGTGCTACTCAACGGCAATGGGAAAGCGGAGTCCTTCGCCAAGAGCGCGATATTTGTGCCCACGGTCATGAGCAGCGTCGTGGTGGCTTTTATTTGGTCTTACATGGTACAGACCAATGGCGGGATCATCAATACCGTACTGGAAGCGCTGGGCGCGTCGTCAGTTGATTTTTACTCGTCGCCGACAGTAACAATCTTTGTGATATCGGGGATCATCTGCTGGAACGGGCTTGGTTTCTTCATGGTGATCTATATCGCCACTTTAAGTACAATCCCACATGAAATCTATGAAGCCTGCGCCATCGACGGGGCTCGCGGGGTGAAAAAATTCTGGCACATAACCATGCCGCTCATGGCGCCGGGCATTACAATCAACTGTATCATGGCGGTGGCGGGCGGTCTCAAGCAGTATGACCACGTCAGGGTGATCACCGGCGGGGGGCCGGGCGGGCAAACGCAGACGGTTACGCTCAAGGCAGTTGAGCAGGCTTTTGAGTATAACATGAGAGGCTATTCGTCGGCAATGGTTCTTGTGCTGTTCCTGTTGATTGTCATTTTTTCCATATTGCAGCTCAAGATTTCTAAGAAGAATGAAGTGGTATATTGATATGAAGATAAAAGTTGTGATGAAGTGGGTAAAAAAAGCCATCGTTCTTCTCTTTGCGTTTATTTATCTCTCTCCGTTGTATATTGCGGTGGTCAACTCTATTAAGCCATATGCAGAGGTCATCAAAAACCCCGTAGGGTTGCCCACTGTCCCCACGTTTGAGAATTTTGCGGAGGCGTATCAAACATCAGAGATCTTTCAACTGTACCTGAATAGTATTTATATTACTGTTGTATCTGTAGTCCTGTTGGTCGTGTTGTCTTCCATGGCCGCCTATATCATCGCGAGGAGGAGCGGCAAAATATCGCAAATCCTTTATGTTTTTGGATTGGCCGGGATTATGGTCCCCCCCGTGGTCACGCTTGTTCCCAGCATCAACACGTTGAAAACGTTGGGGGTCCTCTACTCGCCGGTAGGCCTTTTCCTGTTTTACGCGGGTACCTTTTTCAGCACCGCCCTGTTTTTGTATGTTCAGTTTATCAAAACAATACCAAAGGATTTGGATGAAGCCGCCATTGTGGACGGGGCAAGTACGGTAGGTGTGTTTTTCAAGATCATTTTTCCGCTGGCGCGGCCCTGCACGGCAACAACCGTGATTTTCCTGAGCATGTGGATATGGAATGACTTCTTAAACCCCATGTACATATTGGGGACGAAAGGGGGGCGGACGATTACCACAGGCATTTATACGTCTATTGGCGCGTTAACCTCAAAATGGAACTTAGTGTTCGCCAATGTCATCCTCGCATCACTGCCCATTGTGATCCTGTATCTCTGTATGCAGAAGCAGTTTATGAAAGGCATGACTTCCGGGGCCATCAAAGGTTGAGTATGTATTTATAAATCTGCAAGAAGGATGAAGACAAGAAGGATTAAAGAGATGAAATACATTGCCATTTTTCATGCGAACCTGAATTACGCTTACCTTACCCCGGACAAATATGAATTCGTCATCCGCAACAGTTACGAACTCATCCTCGACACCATGAAGGAAGTCTTCCCCAACACAAAATATGTATTTGAAGCGTCCGGCTATACACTCGAACAAATCGCTTGCCTGGCTCCGGATGTACTTGACAAGTTGAAAGCGGCGATATCCGACGGCCAATGCGAGTTTATGGGCAGCCCGTACGCCCATCCGATGCTGCCGAACTTCCCGCAGGAGGACGGCAAAAGGGCAATCCATTTTTCAAACGCCGTCTATCAAAAACTCCTGGGTATGACGCCCAAGAGTTTCTGGAACCCGGAATGCGGCTGGAGGGCGTATGTGCCGCGGCAGGTGATCGATAATGGGTATACAAACCTCATCGGGGACTTTGAGTCGTACAGCCGTTCCATCGGTGTGAGCGGGACGCCCCAATACCCCGAAGTCTATGAGAAAGAGTTCAGCGACGATCCCGCTTTTTACAGCTTTGACTTCAAGTATGATTTGCCCGGTTCCGAAAAGGCAATCCACTTCCCGTTTAAGAACCTCAAGGGCGCCGGCGGCAAACTGCGCATGTTCCTGCGCACCGATCGGGTCGCGCAGTTCGCCGTGCGGTATTTTATGGGCATGGAAGGCTATAGCTTTGAAGAATACATGGGCTTGATCAGAAAATACTCTCAACAAAATGAAGGCGAACAAGAGGGCGCGTTGATCATCTTTGCCGATGACGCGGAATATATCGGGACCAACGGGTGGTTCAAGCTCAAGTTTCAAAACCAGCCGGACAAAGTGTTTGAAAAAACACCCTCCTCCAAAGAGAATTTGATCCAGCTCATCTCGGAATGCGAGAAAATGGGCGAATTCGTCACCTTCGATTACACCTGCAACCGGCTCCCGGCTATCGAAGACGAGATAACATTTGATGATGATATCGCATGGCACGGCGCGCGGGCATCCACTTGGGCCAGTACGCCGATGGCGCGGCTACTCAGGCCATGGCAAGATTTAGTGCGGGAAAAACTGCAATCCGCCGCCGATACGCTGGATCGGGACATCCTGGATTTGGCATGGTTCCATCTGACAAATTCGTATAATTCCGACGGGCAATGGCCCCCCACCCTGCCGCAGGCGCCGCACATCGTCCATCCCTTTAATTACGGTTACTGTTTTGACAACCTGTTGGCCGCCGAGACGCTGGCGGGCGGGGTGGATCATAGCAGGCTGACGTCGGACCCTGTCGCCGCTATAAACGAAATCCTCTCCATGCAACATGCGCTTGTTGAAGCGAAAGCAACCAGCATGGCGCAAAGCGGCTCCCTTGAGGAGAAAAAAGCGGGCGCGTTTGCCCTGCAACTCATTGCGCAATCAAAAAACATGGAATCCCTAAAAGCCAAAAATGAAAAAGTACTATACCCCTCCGACTATGCCGTCCGCGCAAACGCCCTGGTGGAGGCCAGGCGTATTGTGGGCGGGTTGATATTGGGAAAAGTATAGGACCAACATCCAGCGCGGCTCGTGGCATCGAAGCTCAACTCAAAACCTGTAGGTCATCTATTTGGGAAAAATGCCCGTCGTATGTTATTAGTGTATATTGATTAGCTTTTGCTGTCGCGGCAATCCAAAGAAGCCGAATGATAATGTTGGTGTCGGCCAAGCATTTACCACTCATCAGCGTCTAACATCTGCGTGTCCATAAGCGCGGCGTTGATCTCTTCATAGCTCTCCTGCGATAAGGTTCCGACAAACTTCAAGTGAGGTTTACTGTCCCAAACATCTTTGCGAGGCTCTAGAATCGGCGTCAGCGTCACTACCCCGTTTTCTTCATGCACCCGCACTCTGTCGCTATGGAAACGACGGTATAATGGTTCCGGTAATGTCTTTACACTCAGGATTATTTCGTCCACAGGGGCATCACCTAACCTTTCATTATTAGTATACCATGCCATTGAGGGAATTTCTACTGCAATTTATCTTCGCGCCGCAGGATGACGGGGTTTGTGCCGTGGATTCTGCAACTACGTGCAGAATGACGGGAGAGGGATGGCGGACGGGGGTTGATGACGGATGGGGGAGCTACAAAAGGGAAGGGGCCGCCGCGTACGATTTTTGAAAAATCGTTTCGCGACGGCCCCTTGAACGGTTTGCACGTTATGCGGTTGGAGGTAGGCTACTAGGTTAGGCTAGGTTAGGTTAGGTTAGGTTAGGTTAGGCTAGCCTAGCCTAGCCTAGCCTAGCCAGCCTAGCCAGGTTAGCTAGTGATGTTGATGGCGATGGTGAAGTACTTCTGCGCCCACGAATCGATCACCGTGATGACGGCGCTGCCGGTCTTGACGGCGGTCACCAAACCATTCGCGTCAACCGTGGCGTTGGCGTTGGAGCTGACGTAGAAGATCATGCCGGGATTGTTGGTCTCGATGTTGATCTGGTACTTCATGCCTTTTCTGATGACGGCGGAGGCAGGCTGGTTGCCGTAGGTGAAGTCGATTTCTACCAGATCGTCGATGGCATCGAGCAGCGCTTCTGTCGCGGCGTCGACCATGGCCTGTGTCGCGTCGTCGTTCCCAACGACTAGGACAGCGTCGCCGCAGACAGCCTCGGCACTGGCCCAGGAAGCGCTCGTGTAGTTGTTCGGGGCCAGTGCGTTGAAGCTAGCAACGGCGGCTTTCAGCGCGTTCTTGTTGACAGCCGTTGTCGCGGATAGGATGATTTCTCCCCATCCGGCAGCCGTGTTGTAGCCATCCGCCGTCGGATCGTTCCACGTCGTGATGCCTGTGCGGTTGTTGGCGGGCGTCGTGGCGTCGTTGATCTGGACATCGAATGTCATGATGTTGCCGTCTTTGACAGGATCGAGCATGAGCGGGATGGCCAGATACGCGATATAACCGGTATCGGTCTGCCTCACGACCCGTCTCCACGCGTTGCTGTTGATCATCGTATAAGCAGCCGTGCTCGTGGTCTTGCCGGAGAATGCGCCGCTGCCGCCGTTTAGGGCCAGGCGATACTGGTTGCCTGTGGTGGAAGAGTAGTTGTTTTTGACACCCTGTTCGCTCAGGTAGATCTCGACCGAATCTTTCAAATGGGCTGAACTGTTGACGTAGTTGATGTCCGGATCGGTCACTTCCACGCGGACGTACAGGTTCCCGAAGTTGGCTCCATCAGAGATGTTGTCCCAAAGGAGTTTGGCCGTACCCGTCGCCGTTGTGGCGGTGCCTGAATTCATGCGGTTGATATTGAGCGTCGCAGCTTGCTTCCAGAAGTCTTCGTCATCCATGTTTACCCGTACCGGTGTCTTGACGACCGAGCGGATCATCGCGTTTTTCAGCGCGACGCACATCGCATCGACTTCGGTTTGCGTGGCCGCGGCGTTGTCGACCAAAGCTTCGGCCTCAGCCACTTTGTCTTGCAGCGCGGTCCATCCGGCTACGGTGAACTCATCGGACCCCACGGCTTTCGCCGCGGCAATGATATCCATCAGCTCATACTTGAGGACGCCCGTAAGCGAGTATTTCTCTTCGATGTAGGCCTGAATCTGGGCGACCTCGGTGGCGGTCAGGGCGCGGTCGTAGATCAGAATCTCGGCGACGCGTCCGGTGAAATACGGTGAGCCGGCGTTGCTACCCACGGTGAGGGTCGACGTCAGCCCGCCCATCGGGGTGCGCTTGCCTGTCGTCGTGCTGGCCAGGCTCCCGTCAGAGTAGAACAAGTGGGAGCCGGCGTTGTTGACGACCACCGTGGTCGTGAGGCTGGTAATGGTGGCCGGGCGGTTCCAGCTCGATCCGACGTTGGTCACACCGGTGCCGGCGGTCTGGCCGCCGAAGCGGGCCGCGATGCTTGTGGAACCGGGTCCCACGTACATGCCGGCCCAGCTACCGTTCTCGCCAAGCGACACGACCGCACCGCGATCCATGTTCGCGTTGGGGTTGCTGGTCGGCAACGTGACCGTGACCACCGACATAGCCGTGAGGCCGTTGTATTTGCTGGTGTTGCCGGAGCCTCCGAACGTAGTGTTGCGTAAGACAGCGTTCGTTGTTCCGTTTGTGGCGAAGTTGATGTATTTATACCGCCTTATCGCGTCGGTCACGAGCGTCGGCCTGGCGGTCGTGCTGGTGGGCGTGAGGTTGAGGCCGCCGACTTGGTCGATCCACGAGGTCACGTTGTTGCTGGCGTCGGTCGTGACGTCCCTGGAGGCGTCCAGCCACAGATCCAGGCCGTCGGTGGGAATGGCGATGTCGGCCACCGTGACCTTGGCCAGCGATTCGCTCAGGATATCTTCCGTACCCGCAGTCACCACGAGAAGCACATAGGTGCCCTCGGTCGTGGGGACGGTCATGGTCTTGGCGTCGCCCGCGACCTTCGCCGCCATGACGCCCGTCTCGTCGAAGAAGGTATTGCTGGCGTTGACAAGCCAGATGTCTTTGGTCGGGTCATTCAGGTCATACTGGAAGACCAGCGTCCCGCCGGGCGCCAAGTTCACGTTTCTGGGAAGCAGTTTGTCGGCGTCCAGCATATAGGTCGTGAAGTTGTATGTCATTCTTATGCTGGAACTCAACAGGGCGGTCGCCACAAGTGTCCAAGAGCCTTCGGTTTCGATCTTATAGCCGTTGGCCACGGACGCGCCGTTGAGGGTGAAGGTGAAATCGGTTGTGTTTAGCGCGAGCGTGAGGGGACCGGCGGGGGAGACGCGGTAGCTGCCGCCGTCCTGAACGTTGGCGGCGTCGCCAGTGGAGGCTATGTCTATGAAGTAGGTGGACTGCTCAAGCGTGCCGTCCGCGTACTTGACGATCATCCGGTAGCGACCGCCATCCGCAGGGGCCAGATACGTCTTCGCGTCGCCCGTGGATTTCGTCATCGTGGGGCCTTCCACAAAGGTCGTGGTACCGGCCGGGGCGATCCAGACTTCATCCGCGGCGGAGAGCAAACCGCGCTTGTTCAGCAACGATCCGCCCAGCGTCTTCACGCTGCATACGAGTTCACGATGTACCCTGGAAAGGAGGCTCGTGGGGATCAAGTGCATGTAGCGGTCCTCAAGCCCGGAGTTCATGATGGTGTCGTGCGCGGCCTGCGGCCAGATGTCCCCGCGCCATACCGTGTTGTTGTTGACCTCGTTGACCGCGGCCCTGGGCGCGCCGTTCTGGTTGTTCCTATGGCTCATGAAGGTATCGGCGACCAACATGTCGCTCTTGCGCTTCCAGCTGTTGAGTTCGAACAGGCGCGCGGTGTCGCTGGTCGAGGGCGATCCGCTGCGCGTGACGTTGCCGATCATCTTGATGAACGTGCTGCCCTCGTCGGGGTGGAACGCGTTGGCCCAAGCCCCCGCAGCCGCCAACCTCCCGGTCGGGTCAGGGTTGAGGTAGTTGTAGCTCATCTCGGTAAAGTTTGTCCAGTTGTCGGGATGCCAGTTGTGGGTCGGATCGGTGGGCGTGGTGCTGGTCAGCGCCCTGGAGGTACCCGTGAGGGTGTACCAACTCCCGCCGCCCGGCAGGATGCCCGGGTCGCCCTGGCGACCTAGGGTGTAGATGGTGCCGGAGTCGTTGAGTACCCTCATCGCGTCTTCGATCCTGTTATTATTGATCTTGTTGGCCCTGGAGGTCGTAGTGATCGCCGCGAGCCTGGCGGCGCTGGTCTCGGACGTTCCCTGGTAAGGGCCGCTTTGGGCAGCCAGCGTCTCGCCGTTTTCGCCATAGCGATGGCCGTCGTATTCACACCAGCCCCAGCCTATGTTCATCGCGCCGTATGTGCAGTCTTCCAAGTGGTTGTGCAACACTTCCATGTCGGTTGTGTAGAAAGATGCGAGCGAGTTGGCGCCCGGGAACCCATAGCTGCTCCTATAGATGAAGTTGTTGGTGATGTAAATGTGCATCGGTACGGCTTCGGTGCCGGCTTTGAATTTCTCTTTGTCTACCCCGGCGACCGTGCTGGCGGGGACGCCGCCGCTGGGGATATTGTCAGCCGGGTAATCCGAGAACGTAAAGCCGTTGGTGAGGACCATCTGGGGCGAATCATGCACGCCGGCCACGTCGTTTTCATAGATGTGCTGCGGGTGACCGATGATGACCGCGGTGGAAAGGGTATCCCTGATCAGGTTGCCCGTCACCTCGATCTCCTGCACGTCGTTTTCGATCAAGACTGCGCTGTATCCGCAGAGCATCACTTCGCCGTCGAGCAGGCGGATGTTCCTGGCCGCGTTGAATTGGACGGCCGCCGGCGGGATATCGTACTGCCGGTACAGGCCGTTATGCCAGTTCATGCCGGTGGCGTTGGATCCGCCGCCGCTGCCGCTGCTGTACATGAAGCCTCTCGCGACGACACAGCCCTGCACCGACGCGAACCCTTCGGACATGGTCTTGCGCACGCCGAGCACGCTGTCCCTGTAGGAACCCTCGATCTGCTCCAGTTTATAGTCAGTGTGGGCGATGGTCAGGCCGCTGAACGTAATGTACCTGACGCGGCCGGCGTTATTGGCCGGATTGGGGTTGAGGCGGTCGCCCACGGGGATGCCCCTGACGTCGATCACGGTGTTGACGTTCGGGATCACCACTTCCGCGGTATTGATGTCTTCGCCCGCCAGCGGGATGTAGTACAGGGTGCTTTCCGCCTGGTCGAAATAGAAGTCCCCGCGCTTGTTGAGGAACTCCCACGCATTGCGGATCTGGCTGGTGCCCGTGGCAAAGCCCGTGTTGTCGTTCAGGCTCTGGGCAATGGCCCCGTACGGCATCTGGTAGCGGAGCAGGATGTTGCTGCCGGACGCTTCCACAGACTCGAAGCAAATCATGGGGCGGGCCCACCTCGCGGCGCCGCTTGCCCGCGATGCCTCGATGTTCTGCGGGTTCTTCGTGGCTGTGGTGATGCCCACGGTGCTGGCGATCATAAGCCCCGCGGGGATGGCGTTGCGGGCGTGAATCGCCCAAGACTGAGCCTCGCCGTTGATGAACGTCCGGATATCCACTGTCGGGGCATTGGTCGTGTTTGTCGATACGTTGCCGCTGAGCGTCATGTTGGCGCGCTGTTCGTTGACATAGATCGCGCGCAGTTTGCTGTCGCGGACAAGGGTTGTCTTGTACACGGGCAGGCTACCGGCCTGCGTGACTTCGGCGGATGGAACCTGTGTCCATACGCCTTTGGGAAGCTGCGAGCCGCCGCTGAGTATTGGCCTCGCGCCTTCCGCGGCCTGATAGTAGATCGTGCAGTTCTCGTTGCCGGAGTCTGCGGCATCAAACTCAAGTTCGGTCATCTCATAGAAGCCGCTGGCGATCTCCACGACGATATCGCCGTCTCCCGCCCCCTTGGGCAGGGTCCTTACTTTTGCCTGCGCTGCCGCAACGGTGGCAAACGGGTTGGCCTGTGTGCCGTTGCCGGTGACATCGCTGCCATTGGGGCTTACATAGATTGTCCTGGCCGCAGTCGCGGTTCCTCTGTGACCCTCGAAGCCTGACGACGGGACGGCGCTGACAGCCGGCAAGGAAACCGGCAGCAGGCCGAACAGGAGTACAGCCGCCAGGACGATGCTGAGAAGTTTTGCTCTTCGTTTCATTACTTGACCTTCCTCTCTGGTAATAATAAATTTATAGATACCACCAATACTATTGTACTCAAAATTCATAAATTGTGTCAATGTGACTAATTCTAGTTTTTGTGGTAATTTGTCTAGTTTTCATAAAATCCGCTTTACGACTTCTTTCAAAGTCGTAAAACATCCTGTTTATGATGGAGATACGGCGGGGGCGCGGGATACGGCGTGGGGGCGGCGCGTCAAGGATGCCGCGCCCTACGGCGGGGG
>Ga0123353_10005349_pt1 | contig 16823 bp, 14 predicted proteins | sample TergutLab28metaG_3_FD_92763 | JGI IMG/M metagenome (GOLD analysis project Ga0123353, IMG submission 92763) | Labiotermes labralis P3 segment gut microbial communities from Petit-Saut dam, French Guiana - Lab288 P3 | ecosystem: Host-associated > Arthropoda: Insects > Digestive system > Gut ...
GCCGGTGCGCATGTCGCTCTGGAAACCGAAGGAAGTGAACGATCACCTCGACGCGATCGCCGAAGACTGGTACAACCCGGAAATGCGGAAGATGGAACGCTCGCTCGTGTTGCAGATACTCGACGCGGCGTGGAAGGATCACCTGCTCGTGATGGATCATTTGCGTTCGAGCGTCGGGTTGCGGGGTTACGCCCAGGTTGACCCCAAGGTCGAGTACAAACGCGAAGGAATGCGGATTTTTGAAACGATGTGGGACTCGGTGTTCGACCGTGTGACCGATTACATTTTCCGCGTCGAGCAGGTGGACGAACGCACGATCGAAGCCAATTGGGACGAAGGCGAAGCCCGGCACGACGAAGTCTCCAACACCGCCGCCACCGAGAGCATCGTCAATCAGCAACAGGAAGCCATCGAACAAACCCAGGCGAACAAAAAACCCGAACCCTTCCGCAAAAAAGCCCCCGACATCGGCCGCAACCAACCCTGCCCCTGTGGCAGCGGCAAGAAGTATAAAAATTGTTGCGGGAAGAATTAAGGATTGGGGTTCAGATTTCAGGCTTCGAGTTTCGGGGAAAAGAAGGCAGGGCGGTCGCCGTCCGGAGTATGCAGAATCAAATCAAGACCGATAGGACGATCCAGTTCATGCACAACGGACATGAATCCGTTCATGTCGAAATCTTCTAGGGAATTTTGTTATGTTATTGCTTTGTAATTTCGTTACCGATTTCCGTAATTCTCACAATATCAGTTTGGCATGAGTAAAAAGTATCACAATCGAAACGATTTCGCCAATAAATCTGCGGATGGGGGCAAATCAAAACAGTCAGTCGGTGTCACGCCGGACGACCTCCACGACGACACGCCGAAAAAACGGGGGGGGCCGCCGGTTCCTCAAGTCGAACGACAGCCGTTCGCTCGTGCATTGGCGGAGCTGATTTTGATTTTTGCCATTTTTTTTATTTACGGTGCCTGGCCGGTTCCCGATACTAATGAGCCGTATTATGTCGGCAAAGCAATGCACTCCTGGAAGCCCGATGTTTTGAAAAACGATACGTTTCTGAACAGCCATGACACGCACTGGTTGTTTTACAAAACCTTTGGTTGGCTAACGCTTTACATGGGACTTGATGCCGCCGTTTGGGTGGGGCGTTCGGTGCTCTGGTTCGCATTGGCTTTTGGCTGGTATCGCCTTAGTCGCGTGGTTGTGCCCATTCCGTGGGCATCGGTCATTTCGGCGATGATTTTTTCCTGCTTTTTGGTCAAATTTCAAATGGCAGGCGAATGGATCATCGGCGGCATTGAGGGCAAGGTGTTTTCATACGTGTTCGTTTTCTTGGGACTTGACGCACTTGCCCGCAATCGCTGGAATTTGATGTGGGTGCTGTTCGGCATGGCCGCCGCGTACCATCCGGTCGTGGGCGGTTGGGCGGTTGTTGCCGGGGGAATTGCCTGGCTGCTACAGCGGCGTTCCGACCGGGTGCCGCTCAAACGGATGCTTTTGCCGCTTTTGATTGGCGGTGCGATTTCGCTGATTGGCGTTGCGCCGGCGATTATGATGGATAGGCCGGGGAAGGCTTCTGACTTCGGGCTTCAGGCTTCGGGAGACGAGGGTCAGGAGTCAGAAGAGAACATCGAAGCCAACCCCGAAGTCCGAAGCCCGGAGTCTGAAGCCTTCAACAAAATCAAAGAAAAATCCTGGTACATTGCCGTCTTCAAGCGGCTTTCACACCACCAATTGCCTTACGCCTTTCGCACAAGCTGGGTCATCCGATTGTCGCTTTTGACGGTGGCGTGGCTGTTATGTGCCGCCGTTGTCTGGGGACGCAAAACCATCCGCCCGGACGACCCGCAAGCCGTGCCCGACAACGAGCCGATCCTCCAGCCGCCCGCACCACCAGGGTTTCGCATTGCGTGCTTTATCGTCGCAACGATCCTGATTTCCTGCACCGGGTTTATCATTGCCTACGGGCTTCGCGTTCCTCTTTCCGAAGGTAACAGATTTCTCTTTGTCCCTCTCCCGGAAGAACTTCCAAATAAAGCGGTTTTGGCGGCGAAATTCCTCCGATTTTACTGGTTTCGCATGACCGATTTCACGATTCCGCTTGGCATGGCCTTGTGCGGTACGGCGATCTTGTACCGAACGATCGCGCTCTGCCGCAAGGAAAAATATCCGGCGGAAACACACTGGTGGGTCAAAACGCTCGGCGGTTACGGTTTGGCCGTCGCTATTGTATTTGGATTGGCATTCACGTACTTTACCAACTTCAGTTCCGTGATTCCTACCGGTATGTCTTATGAACTGCGCATCCTCGAATCCGAAACCCTGGCCTGTGGCGTCGTGTTCATATTCTGTGGTTTTCTGCTGTTTTGGCTTCGCAATGATGCCCCCCAGCCCGACCGTCCGCCAGGCAGATCCATGCTCAAGTTGCTGCTGAGTTTGGTGATCGTGTTCGGAGTTTCCTTGCCGATGTTGCTTGATTATACACAAAAACGGTTGTGCCCGTCGTTTCCTCGTACTGTGCTTTTCCCTTCGCCCAACAACTACAAGTCATGGCGGGAAATGTGCCAATGGATCGACGAAAACACCGACAAAGGCGCGATTTTCCTTGTTCCAAGTCGCGATGAGTCGTTCAAGTGGTACGCCAAGCGGGCCAATGTCAGCACCTGGAAGGAAATGCCGCAAGACGCCGCGTCGATGGTCAAATGGTACGAAACGATGGTGGATTGCTATTCGCCCCATCTCACCGAAGAAGAACAACAAACGATGCCCGAACGCATCTGGGCGCAGCCTTCCTTTACTTTGCGGAGAAAATCGCAAAATGAACTCGCCGCGTTACAGGAAAAATATCAGTTTTCCTATATCTTGACGGATTGGAACCCACAACAATTGAACCTGCCCGTCGTTTGCGAAATGGAACCTTTTTACATTCTTTATTGGGCGGATCCCAAAATGCCGAATCCGCATGATGATTCGCAAAATTCATCGCTTCCGCCAACAACACCGGATCATGTGTTCTCCCCATTTCCGTCCGTGATGCCATCACCGCCATTGTCATCGGATACGCCCGTAATGACTGTTCCAACAATGCAGGAACCTGTGACACAGCAATCCTTTAACAACATCCAAATTTCCCCGGTGATGATTCCGACACTAAAGCCGGTAAATTAGGTAAAATGCAAGCTGTTTAAATAACTGAGCAAAAAAAACTTTTTATTACGAATAAACTGCGGAATTATTAATATTTCACATTCTTTTCAATGGAAACGGTTGCCTTATTCTTGTTTGTATCATATTATAGTAGTGATTGTGTTATGTTTCACAATCCGGCAGTATTGCCGTCTAATCTGAAACGGCACATGACATTTTACATGTGCAAGACGTAAGGAGAAATGAAAATGAAGAAATTGATCGCACTGACCCTGATGGTCGCCTGCCTCGCGTGCTTTTCGCTTGGTTGCGGTAAAAAAGACAAAAAGCCGGCCACAACCACGCCTCCGGCAACCACTGACACGGCTGGTGATGCAGACAAAACGCCGGACCCAGGAACTTCCACTCCTGACGCACCATAATTGAAGTCCACTCCGTTGCGGCTTGCAAAGTCGTGACGCACAACATTTTTTAGGAAACTCGCAAGAGTGACCAAAAACAGGGGCATGTCCCTTGATGTTATAGTCAAAAACGACGGGCAGTATTGCTGTTCCGTCGTTTTTTTGTTGATTGGAACCTCCACGACAGTTCCGCCTTGATCCGGGCGACGATTTCCGGAGTGCAAGCGATAGACCTCATTGACGATCTCACGCAATGACCGCAGTTTCATTTTGGGAAATCTTGCGGTTGCTCGGTGATAACCTTGACTTTTTTCCAGGACATGTAAACCCGACATAAGGCAAAAACTGCGAGATAAACGGGCAAAAATGCAATCACCCCGGCGACAAACCCTCCGAGAACGAGTGTGTTGTTCAGGGCTGTCCAGGCGAAAAACGGATAGTGAAACAGAGACGCTTCGAGGTCAATGACGGATGCATTGGCCAACAGCTTGGTCCCCAGCATGTCCATTTTTGCGTCCAGCCTGATCGTTGCCGATGAAACGAGTGCCGCCGTCAAAATGCCGAATCCCAGGTTACACCGTAACAAAAACAAAGCCATCACCAGCACGAACGCGAGCAAATTAGCTTTCGGCATGAGGCCGAGCATTACCCCGAGCGCAACGGCCAATGCGATTTGGTGCGGTTTCGTTTCCTTCAAAAACAGACCCGCGATTCCGCCGATTCCTGCCCAGATGAGTTCTGGCATTTTCTTGTCTCCGATGATTCTCATGCAAATCAACAGTGTAAATTTTACGCGATTTCTTATACAAAAGTCAACGTCAATTTGCATGAGGAACAATTTTTAGAGGTATAGCCATCGTTTGAGGTCATATTTAGTTTTGCCGAGACATACGGGATGATTCAACAAAATGCGCAAAATGGGTCGTTATTTGAGTTGAATGGACAAAATTTTCGTCGGAATTTCACCGCCAACGATGTCAAAATGAACTCTGCCTAGCATCACGACAACACCCGAAATATCCGGTTATAATGAATGGAATGATAAGAAATATGATTCAAATTTCAATTTTTCCGTTGAATGACATTAGGTTTCCCCCTCACAGTTTTTTACAAATTTTTGCCCTTTGCAATGTTTCGCGCAATTCATGCCTTGCATCTTTATTGCGAAATGATAAACTGATATGGAGTTTGAATCGAAGATGTTTATGTGCGATAATTATCACTGAAATTTGCACAATTTTTCTGGAGATCGCATAGTTTAAACCGAACAATTTACGTGATTTACGAAAAGATGATTGAATGAAAAACAAAAAGAATCCCAATAAGACGAAAGTAAGATCAGCGCGGTGGCAGCCGAGCCACGAAAGTGACGAATTGGTGTTTGCCGTTTGTGACCGGTTTCTTCGACAGCTAGGCGTTTCGTCCGGAAGTGCCACTCCGGAGGAATTGGGGTTGAATGAAAAGAAAAAAGGAGCAGCCGCTGCGGTTTCACACTGGCTCAAGGAACATTGGGGACGTCCCGACCTGAATCGTGAAAAGATTTATCCCCTCTTCTGGGAAGCAGCCCAGCGCGGGTTTATGTTGTTGCAACCGCCAATGGAAAAATCGCTCGCCGATCGTATCGGAAAGCAATATGCTATTGACACAACCCGACAGTACATCAAAGTGGTCAACTCGCAAGGGGATGTGGCTTCGAAACACGTTGCGGCGGCGGCGGCGGACACCGTTGTTGACCTGATCGAACAGGTGGCCCAGGAAAAACTGAGCAAATGCAAACCCGGTGATCCGACTCCGGCGGTGCATCTCGGCATGGGAGCCGGCTATGCAACGATGCTCGTCGCACAACGCATCGCACGGCGTGTCGGTTCGGGCGTCAAGTTTCCACCCTTGGTTTTGCACGCGATTTCCGCCGGAGGCTTTCTGGCAAACGAACCCCAAAAGGCACCGGCGACCTACTTTTCCTACTTTGACCGCGATATCCTTGATGTCGAATGTGTGACGCTCTTTACCGAGACGGTCGTCTGGAACGAAGATTATCAACGTGTCAAAACAAACCCCGGAACGCAACGGGCGTTCGATCGAAAGAACGAAATCGATATTTTTATTACGTCGTTGGCAGCCGCGCGACACGAACACGGTCTGCTCGAGCAGTTCCTTGCCCAGTTGATGGAAGAAAAATTGCTCGAACGCGAAACGCTCGACAATATGTACAAAGCCGGATGGGTTGGTGATGTGCAGTTCTGCCCCTACTCCCAAGACGGACCGCTGCATGATATTTGCAAGGTCAGAGCCGTGACGCTCTTTGAAATCGAAGAGTTGGTCGAGTTTTCGAAACAGCCTGGCAAGTACGTCGTGCTGACGGCGGGACCTTGCGGCGAGTGCGGTGCATCGAAAAGCGAAGCTCTCATCCCGCTGTTGAAGAACGACAAACTGAAACTCTGGACGCATCTGGTGGCCGACACCCAGACGGCCAAAAAAATCATGAACCGTGAAGAATAGTCAAGAAAGGACACCCCATGCCGCAAAATGATCTGATTTACAACGCTATTATCGAAGGAAACCGTGACGCCGCCGTGGACGAAGTGAAGACCGAACTGGAACGCGGCGTTTCTGCGCAAGTGATTTTGGACGAGTCGCTTGTCCCTGCAATGGATCGTGTCAGCGAATTGTTCGATGCGAACGAATATTTCGTTCCGGAATTAATGATTGCCGCCCGAGCGATGCAGGGGTGTATGGTCGTGCTTGACCCGCAACTGAAAGAAAGCGGCGTCAAAAAAGCCGGACGCGTCGTTCTCGGAACCGTTCAGGGCGACATGCACGACATCGGCAAGAACCTCGTCGGATCAATGCTTGAAGGTGGAGGCTTTGAGGTCGTTGACTTGGGTGTCAACGTTCCGGCGGAAACGTTTCTTGAAAAAGCCAAAGAAATGGAAGGTTCCATCATCGCCCTTTCGGCTTTGCTGACGACGACGATGCCCGCAATGCGGCGTGTGGTCGAATTGCGGGACTCGCTCGGATTGCAAAACTCGCATCGCGTCATCATCGGTGGTGCTCCCGTCACGCAGGATTTTGCCAATGAAATCAAAGCCGACGGTTACAGCGAAAACGCGAGCGGTGCCGTTGCCCTTGCCCGACGTCTCATGGCGGGATAAGAAACCGGAACACGAAGCGTTAGCGAGTGCCTCATGGGATGACACTCGCTCACTTCGTACTCTGATTGCGGTCAAAAGCTACAAGCTGACCGATTCATTACCGGAGATTGTGCTGAGTCCTCCCCAGACCCCGTAATTTGATTTTCCGGAGAAAACCGCCGGTAATGCGGAATCACCGGCATTGACGGTATCGCTGACGAAACTCACGCTACCGTCGGCAAACCCCACATTGACGCCGCCGGTATGATAACTCTGGGCGGAAAAGAAGTGACGCTGTGCCGCGTTTGCCACGGCGGTTCCGCGGGAACAGGAAGGACTGTTCGGCGGCAAAATCGCGTGAAACATAATCGTTGCCGCCCATCCTGTGGTCCATCCGCGTCCACGCTGTCGGTCATAAATATAATTTCCATCCGTCGCGTCATTAAATCTTCTTCCGGAAGCATAACTCCTGCAATTTCCCGGGTTAAAACCGACGGTGGCACTGGTTTGATAGACCGCGTCCCTGTCATCGCCTGTGCCGTTCGTATGCGCGTTGGCCACCGTGAGTGCGTTAGCCCGGATTGCCCCCAGGACATAACCTTTATTTGTTGCCGCTGTCGCCCGGCTCATGCGTGCGGGACCAAGACAACCTTCGCTGATGACCATAGTGTTGGACGTACCGTCGGTGATGCTTCCCAACTTCTTAGGGCTGCGACCTTCACTGATATGGCCAAAAAGTCCGCGATACACATTGTCCGTTCGTCGATACAGGATCGGCGAGTCCCCGTTGCACATCATGTAATTGATCCGGCCGGGTTCGGCATCCGTTTTCTCAAGCAAATCGTTCGCTTCGGAGGGACAAAGGAATTCTGAAAAATTATCACGAAAGGCATTATCGTAGAGAGCCGCAAGGGTCGCATCCGCCGGTCTGGCTTGCTGATCGACTCCCGTATCAAGGGCGGTAATGCAGGCTTCGTAACGGGCATTCTGTTCCACAAACGGCAAGATGAAAATCATTCCCGAGTAACCCGGACGGCCTCCTTGTCCCCGAACCGAACCCAGGGAAATTCAACGGCATTGGAAGTATAATTCACGTTGTGATAGTGAAACAACACCCCCCCGGGAAAGTGCTTATGGGCGTCATGGAACGTATGCAACGCCAGGCATATCTGTTTTTGCTTGTTGGTGCAACCCATTCGGCGGGCCGCCTGAACGGCAGGCAACAGGAGCGCGATCAAAATGCCGATGATCGCTATGACGACAAGAAGTTCAACGAGGGTGAATGCTCGTAAATTGCCACCCCCCATCCATTTTAATATTGTTCGTGTGTTTCATAAAATTTCTCCAAACAAAAAAAGGACTCTCCAAATACAGTGAACATCAAAATCAACGTTTTAAATTAGCTAACAGACGGAAAAAAAGCGGGACTATAATGGCACAGTAATTTTCTTCCGACCAATAAGGACTCAACCGTACAGTTATATTTATAGACAGAAACTGCGATTCCGTCAATGACAGAATGCGTCATTTTAAGGTAATTTTGCGAATACTCAAGCAAGTGATACTGTAACCGTTATCAATTGGTCGATTCAATCGGGATTTGGTCGTGTTTTATACTGTCGAACGGCAATAAACTGACATTTTTCCTTTGTGTCCTTTGTGAAAATCTTTGTGAACTTTGTGGTTAAGACTTTTTACCACAAGGATCACAAAGAGATACACAAAGAACACAAGGTTAATGACGTTGCATGGTATAGTAGCCAGTTATTGCGCTGTGTCATTCGGATTTGATTTCTTTTTTACCGATTTTGTACAAAAAACGGTTAAATGTTTTCCAGTGAAAGCATGTCTGGGAACCGGTGTTGCATTCTGCTATAATTCTTTACAAAGCCGGTTGTTTTTCAGAGAATCAAACACATAACCCCAAGTAGCACCCATGAAACGTTTACTTGCCTTGACTTGCCTTGTATACCTGAATTACCATCTTGCTTTGGCGCAGGAATCCGGAACCGACCTGATTTTACCAGCGGCTAACGGAGCTTATGCCGGAATTGATAATCTTGGCCGTGTGTTGACAATGCCCGGCGATGCGGACGCAAAATCTCCGCAGCAAGACCGCTATGTCGGAATGTTTTACTTCTTGTGGCTGGCGCAGCACGGCAAGACCGGGCCGTATGACATTACGAAAATCGTGAGAGAGCACCCGGAAGCGGTTCACGATCCCGATCACCCCGCCTGGGGGCCGATGCAGTTGTTTCACCACTGGGGCGAATCCATGTTCGGCTATTACACCTCGGAAGACGTCTGGGTCATGCGGAAACACGTCCAAATGCTGACCGACGCGGGCGTGGATTTTCTCGTCTTCGACGCGACCAATGCCGCGCATTATGAAAAACCGGTGAAGTTGTTGTGCGAAATTCTTGACGAGTACCAAAAGAAGGGCTGGAACGTCCCCAAGCTCGTGTATTACACCAATTCGCATTCCGGCAAGACGATGCAAAACATTTACGAGACATTTTACAAAACCAGGCTGTACCCCGATCTGTGGTTTTACTGGGAAGGCAAGCCGCTCATCATCGGCCACCCGGAGGAAGCAAGCGACGAAGTCAAAGAGTTTTTCCGTATCAAGAAGTCGCAGTGGCCCAACGAAGGCAAATTCCACGACGACGGTTTTCCGTGGATTGCGTTTGAAAATCCGCAGCACGTTTTCAAGAACGCACAAGGCGAAAACGAGGTGATGAACGTTTCCGTGGCCCAGCACAACGGAACGATTCGCTTCAGTTCGAGTGCGTTTTACGGCGACCAGACTAACAGGACGCGAAGCTGGCACGACGGCAAAAACGATCCCGACCCGAATGCGGTGCTGTACGGTTACAATTTTGCGGAGCAATTCGATCATGCGATTGAGCAAGACCCGAAAATCGTGTTCCTCACCGGCTGGAACGAGTGGATCGCGATGCGGTTCAACTTCGGCCTCCCGAAGGAGCCGGTCGGTTTCGTCGATCTTTGCGACATGAACAACAGCCGCGACCTCGAACCGATGAAGGGCGGTTACGGCGACAATTATTACATGTTGATGATCGACAAAATCAGTAAATACAAGGGCGTTTCGCCGCTGCAAAAGGTCGGTGCAGACACGAGAAAAACGATCGACATTGCCGGACCGTTTTCGCAGTGGGATTCGGTCGCGACGCAATACCGCGACTATACGAACGATATTGTTGACCGCAACGTCCCCGGTTACGGCGAGTTGGTTTACACGAACACGACCGGGCGGAACGATTTCGACGTGATGAAAGTCGCGTATGATGCGGAACACATTTATTTTTACGTCAAAACCGTTGACGCGATCACCGATTCAACTGCGGAAAATGCGATGACGCTGTATTTGAGTTTCCCGGAATTATTGAATATCTCCGCTATACCGCACTGGGAAAACTACCACTGCGCCGTCAATCGTACCGCAAGTGATGCAGTCGATCAGGCGGTCCTCGAACAATCAATCGGTGGTTGGAACTGGGAAAAAATGACAACCGTACCTTGCAAGGTCGAAGGTAATCAAATGCACTTCGCCGTACCCATTGGGTTTGGCAACTCACCGGTCAACGTGCAATTCAAATGGGCAGACAATTGCCCCCTTGACGGTAAGATCGACTCGTTATACACCGACGGAGACGCCGCCCCATTTGGTCGGCTGAATTATGTGTTTGCGGAGTAGTGGGCCGACGTCTCATCAATCCAGCATAAAACTCTTCAGCACTTCGGACGGAGCGGGGCCGTAATGGAGAGGTTCCATCGAACTGGACGCCCGGCCCTGGCTCAGGCCGCGCATCGCCGAGGTGTAACCGAACAGATTGGCCAGAGGTGCTTCGGCTTCCAGCACTTTCAGATTTCCGCGTTGCAGGGTTTGCGTGATGATCGCCCGGCGCTGCTGCAGGTCGCCGACGATGTCGCCGAGGTACTCTTCCGGCGTCACGATTTCCAGCTTCATGATCGGCTCCATGAGCGTGATGCCGCCGGTTTCCAGCCCCTTGCGAAAGGCGTCGGCCACGGCAACGCGGAAGGCTACTTCATCCGTTTCGCCCTCGGTGATGGCGACGCTCGTAAGCGTTATCCGCAGGTTGATGAGCGGAAAACCGAGCAGTCCGCCGCTTTGGCTTTCGTCGCGAATCGCCTCAAGGACAACTTGCTTGTATTGCAGCAGGAAAACCGGATCGTTGCACTTGCTGACGATTTCGAGGGCTTGTTCGCCGCCGGTGAGCGGTTCGATTTTCAGCGTTACTTCGGCGAAATGTTTCTTGCCGCCGAGTACGCGCTGGCAGGTGCCTGTGACTTCGACCGGCTTGAGAATCGATTCGCGGTAACTAACCCGCGGGTTGTGTACACGAACATTGACCTTGTAGTCGCGCAACAGTTTGTGTTTGATGACTTCGAGGTGCAGCTCGCCCATGCCGCTGATGAGCGTCTGGCCGGTTTCCTCGTTTTCAATGGCGCGGAACGTCGGGTCTTGCCGCTTCATCATGTCGAGCACGGCATGAAGTTTCTTGTGCTCGTCCGAGGTTTCCGGCTCAATGGCCATCGAAATGACTGTTTCCGGAAACGTGATCGACTCGAGCAAAATCGGCGATTTGACATCGCAAATCGTGTCGCCGGTGATGCTGTGCCGCAACCCGATGACGCCGATGATGTCACCCGCCGATGCGGTGGGTACTTGTTCGCGGCGGTCCGCCTGCACGAGCCAGAGTTGCGGAAGATTCTCCTTTTTGTTCTCGCGCGGGTTCAACACGCGGCTGTTCGTTTTGATCGTGCCGGAATAAATCCGTAGGTAATGCAAATCGCCGTGCTTGTCTGCCTGGATTTTGAAAAGCAGGGCACAAAACGGTTCGTCCGGATCGGCGTGCCGCAGCAGTTCGGGCGCATCGGGTCGCGTTGGGTCGATGCCTTCAACCGGTGGAATGTCAGCCGGCGACGGCAAATAATAGCACACGCCGTCCATGACGGGCTGCACGCCGATGCCGTCCAACGCCGTTCCGCAAAACACCGGCACGATCATGGCCGAAATCGTCGCCGAGCGCAGTGTGCCGCGTATCATTTCCTGCGAGATTTCCTCCTCCGAAAGAATCAGTTCGGTCAGATCGTCGCAGAAAAACGCGAGTTGGTCGAGCATCTTTGTGCGCCACTCGTTCGCTTCTTCGAGCATCTCGTCCGGGATGTCATGTTCCGTCCATTTCGAGCCTTGCGTCGCGGTGTCGAACAGCAGCATCTTCATTGTGATCAGGTCGATGGTGCCGCGAAAAGCGTCCGGGAAATGCGGCGGGCCGTTGCCGACCGGAAGTGCCACGACCACCGGCGTTGCGTTGAGGCGATTCTTGATTTGATCGACCGTACCGAAAAAATCCGCTCCTTCGCGGTCCATTTTGTTGATGAACGCAATGCGCGGGACGTGATATTTGTCCGCCTGACGCCAGACGGTTTCGCTCTGAGCCTCGACCCCTTCTCTCGCACTGAAAACGACGACGACGCCATCAAGGACACGTAAACTGCGTTCGACCTCGGCGGTAAAATCGACGTGTCCCGGCGTGTCGATCAAATTCAAATGATGCTTGTTCCACTCGAACGAAACACAGGCCGCCTGAATCGTGATGCCGCGTTCCTGCTCTTCCGGGTCGAAATCCGTAACGGTCGTGCCCTGATCGACCATACCGACTTTATGCACGAAATTCGAGTAGTACAACATCCGCTCGGTGACGGTCGTCTTTCCGGCATCGATGTGGGCGATGATCCCGATGTTACGAATATCTTTGATCTTGCGGGACATTTTTCAAAAGGGCGGGGAGGGGGTACAGCACGGCTTCCAATATAATAATGACATAATTACTGCCCTGGAAATAAAATTTGCATAGGAAGTCGATGATCAGTTTTTTTGATTCATCACGCCAAATATCAGAAAAATCAGAGTTTTAACAAACTCTCTATTTTAACCAACGTTCAGCTTTCATTGCATTTTTTATTTCCAGACCAGTATAGCACACAAAACACGATTGATAAAGGTGAGGGGTAAGAGTTGTGAGTTGCGAGGGGTGTGCTGTGAATTGTAAGAAATTCTCGCAACACGCCACCCGTAACTCACCACTCTGAACCGGCCACTCCGTGATATCAAACATGCTTCCGCGTCGAGAGGAAAGGACTCGTGCGGATGACAAACCGGTACTGCCATGCACTTGCTTCTCCGGCATAATCGACGTTGATGCGCGGCGTGGCAGCGATGTCCGTTTCGGCGATGGTGATCCCTTGAGTAATGGTGATGCCGCCGGTACTTGCAGGTTGGCAAAGGTCTTGCCCGTAATGCTCGCGAGTGATGCCCATCGCGATGCAGAGTTTGCCCGGTCCGCTACACAATTTTTTGATACCCTGATGCCGGTCAAGTGAAATGTCAAGTCCGCGGCGTTTCGCCATGAGAGGCAATCCTTCGACCGGTTCAATCGCCCGAATCAAAACCGCTTCGGGATTTCCGGCTTCGTTGACGACGACGTTAAAGCAGTTGTACATGCCGTAAATCAGGTAAACGTAAGCATAGCCGCCTTCGTTGAACATGATGTTTGTGCGATGTTCGCCGCCGGGTGCCTTGCGTTGATACGAATGACAGGCCGCGTCTTCGTGACCGGCGTAGGCCTCGGTTTCAACGATGATTCCGGCGGCCGTGCCTTCGTGCGAACAATGCACAAGCTTCTTGCCGAGCAACGTTCGGGCGACGGTTATTGCGTCGGCCAGATAAAAGTCGCGCGGCAAAGGTTCGGCGTTTCGTTCTGATCGCGTTAATTTTTGCATGTTGGTCAACGGAAATCGGAGCCCGCAGCGTACGCAAGGGTTAGATTGACCTTCCTTGCTTACGCTGCGGGCTCTGATTAACTCTACCCTTGAACTGCCGCTTGTTGGGGTAGAGCGTAATAACTGAAATCGTTGTGCGGGCCGAGTTGCAGCATCGACTCGCCGATGTGCAAATCACCGGAAACCGCCCACTCTTCGGCGAGTTCGCACAAGCGGGTCATGGTCGTTTCCAGTGCGTTGGCAAAACGATCTGCGGTTTCGGCGTCAAGTTGCGGTGGGACGAAAATTTCCGGACTTGCGATAGCACGCGCCCGTGAGAAGAATCGCGGAACGGCAAATTTGTCCCAAGTCGGGGCACGCCACGGTCGGTCGTAGCCGAGACCGAGCATGACAATGGGAATTTGCATTTTCGACGCGAGAAAAAGACATCCGCGTGACAATTTGCGACGCGGCCCGCGTGGACCGTCGGGCGTAATGGTTAAATGGCAGTGTTTCGATTTTGTCATCATGGAACGAACGGCCTCGGCACCGCCGCTACTGCTTGATCCCCGCACGGTGCCGAAACCGAAAAGGTCGGCCACATGCCCGAGCATCTCGGCATCCTTATGGCGGCTGAGCAGCATGGTCAGGTTGCAGCGTTTGCGCAGGAACAGCAAAAATGTGATGTACTCGTGCCAGAAAATATACAACCTTTTGCGAGTGCTGCCTGACGGAAAGGCCGGATCGACGGAAGTGTCGTAGTAGGCCGCTTTATAGTCGAGAGTGCTCATCCAATGATGAACGCACGTCGAAGCGAACAACCCGCCCCCTCGCATCAATAAGGTTTGTAAATATTCCATCCGCAACGTTTCCCTGGTGCCTGGTTTCAACCCGGGGCAAGCCCCGACGCTAACGATAAATGGATCACGGTTGCCATTCTCCGGTAAAAATGGTGGTGGCCGGACCGGTCATATACACGTGATTGTCTGCTTCCGACCATTCAATTTCAAGTTGACCGCCCAAAAGTTCAATTTGTACCTGACGCTCCGACCGGCCACTGAGTACGCCCGCCACGCCAACCGCGCAAGCTCCCGTCCCACATGCCAGGGTTTCGCCCGAACCACGTTCCCAAACTCTCATGCGAAGTTCCGTCGGCGAAACGACTTTGACAAATTCCGCGTTCACCCGCTGCGGAAATGCCGGATCAATTTCAATCTTCTGCCCAATTCCAAGCACCAAGTCGTCGGTCAATTCCTCAACAAAAGTCACGCAATGCGGGTTGCCCATTGAAACGGCGGTTACTGCAAATGTTTCGTTTGCAACGGCCAAGGGAACATCAACGACAGGTTGGTTTGAATCACCCTCCCGGCTTCGCAACAGCGTCGGTATATTTTCCGGTACGAGAATCGGTTCGCCCATGTCAACGCGTGCAAGTGCCATTTTGCCGTTTTCGATGGTCAGTTGCAGCGTCAAAATTCCGCGTCCGGTTTCAATTGTCAATAACTCTTTTTGTACCAACCCAAAATCGTACAAGTATTTTGCCACGCAGCGGATACCGTTGCCACACATTGCGCTTTCCGAGCCGTCGGCGTTGAACATCTGCATTTTCGCGTCGGCAACCTCGGACGGGCAAATCAATATCAGGCCGTCACTCCCTATCCCATAATGGCGATCCGAGATCATTTGCGACAGTTTTTTCGGTTCCACCGGCAATTTTTCGGAAAAACAATTCACATAAACGTAATCGTTCCCAATACCGTGCATTTTGGTAAATTTCATTTTTCAACTCCGATCATAATATCACACTTTGCGTTGCTTGCATTTGTCTTCGATTTCTTCAACAGGATGTAGTTCCCCCTTATTGCATCCGGGACAAAATTTCGCCGTTTTTTTCCAGGAATTGGCTGTGTCAATATTACTGTCCCAAAATGGCCAAGTTCGGCACTGAACCGGCCTCTCTTCATAAACCTTGCAACCTTTGATTTCACGATCAAAAAAGATGCAGTCCCCGTCGGGCAATTCCACCAAGCTTTTCCGAGCACCGACATTTCGCACAAAATTCGCAACAAAAACGCCACGATTCAACCCCAGCCGGGTAGCCATGGCCGTAATCTCATCCTCATTGACCCAAACATAACCCGGCTCACCTATGCAACACCGACCGCACTGCCGACACCCGAACCTAAGCCCGTCCTGATACCACGGTTGAGTTGCCATGCCCCGCCTCCTTTCACTTCAAAAAATTATTTCTCCGATTGTAACAAAAAAATGGCATGTTGAAAATAATGGATTTCCATAAATTAGTGACGGTTGCAACCGTATTATACTCTCCACGGGCAGAAATTGTCTTTTTGACGGTAAGATTTTCCGTCGAGAAGGAGCACCCTTAGTAACAACAAAGTCCCCCCAATGATGCGCCCTTAGTCCCCTATCAACGTTGCGCAATAAGGGACTAAGGGCGCAATAGTGGGGGGGGGCGAATCAATGTTACTAATGGGCGCGCTTTTCGGCCAAGAAAATACCTTGGCAAAAAAAACAATTCGGCCCCGTTTATGGTATAGCGAATCAAATACAGAAATATTAATCAAAAATTCGATCCCAAATCCGGTATTTTACATAACGCTTGCAAAACGCTGACAACCTGAAATTGCTGGTTTTTTGTCCAGATGTTCGTTGTTGCGGACGAAAAAACATATAGGAATATGTGCTGAAGGAACGGCGGATGTGTTGTTTGGCCGGAGTACCGGCTTCGACCGGAAAATCAATGAGAGTCATGCCATGCTGGAGTCAACCGATTCGTATTCTGCGGCTTCTTCGGCGGTACCAATCCCCCCGTTGGTACTGCCGGAAGTCACTTTGGCAACCGGCCTGGCCGAAAAATCGCTGTCACAAAACGAAGGTAAATCCAATGCCCGGCTTACGTTGCACCGTTTGACCGAAGTCCGCAAAGCCCAAGGGGTTTCCATCGCCAACCTGGCACGACGGCTGAATATGGATGCCATAGATGTTCGCGAACAGGAAAAACCGACCTCCGACATGCTGTTAAGTCAACTGTATCGTTGGCGGGAAATTCTCGATACTCCCATCTCAGAACTCCTTATCGATCCTGAAGATATGCTCGATGATCCGATCAAGTCTCGTGCGTCGCTCGTGCGGATTATGAAAACTGTGCGGTCAATTCTTGAAACGACACACGAAAAACAAACGAAACGAATGGCGCAAACCCTGTTCGACCAACTGGTTGAAATCATGCCTGAGCTGAAGGAGGTTTCCGCGTGGCCGAGCATTGGGCAATCCCGCGAGGTCAAGGATTTCGGCCAAGCTGTTTACCGCCGC
>Ga0123353_10005351_pt1 | contig 16821 bp, 9 predicted proteins | sample TergutLab28metaG_3_FD_92763 | JGI IMG/M metagenome (GOLD analysis project Ga0123353, IMG submission 92763) | Labiotermes labralis P3 segment gut microbial communities from Petit-Saut dam, French Guiana - Lab288 P3 | ecosystem: Host-associated > Arthropoda: Insects > Digestive system > Gut ...
CGGTCGGGATGATATTTCATCGCCAATTTCCGATAAGCAACAGAAATTTCGTCTTTGCTCGCACTTCGGGCAACTCCGAGAACTTCGTAATAATCCGGTTTTGACATGAAATTTCAAACGTTACCTTCGACGCAGGGGGTATTTTCGGTCAAAACGCAGAATTGTCAAGTAACACGGTATCATTCCCAGTAGAACTGCAAAGTCCCCAAAACATCGTCATTCCTGCGCAGGCGGGAATCCAGACGGAAGAAGTGAACCCTATTTCGCTAGATTCCCGCCTTCGCGGGAATGACGGCAGACTCCGACTTTTCTTGCAAAATAAAACATTTCGTGCGAAACGATACACCGTACTGCATTATTTCGCAACACTTGTTTCACTCTGTTACCATCGGGTATTGTTTCAATAGTACCGCCGCAACCCTTGAAAAACAGGGATTTCTGGCTTTTTTTGAGAAAAATTTCCGAAAAATCCTTGATTGGCACAATAGTTGATGGTACAATCACGTTAAGATAGTCCGGTTGTGTAGCCGGACTGACCGAAATTTTAGAGAACGTAAACAAACAAGATGAACCGCTTCGGCGGACGAAAGTTTTCTACATGACTACCGGGCAACCGGGTAGAGAATTATCGGCGTTTACAAAGTTGCGTGGCTCCCGTAAGGGGGTGTCGCGTGTAAACTGCGGACAGAATCTGCATTGTCCAATTGGCTAGCAATGCACCTCTTTAGTCGGAGGGATAACTCCGTTTCATCTTGGCGTGCCGCTCCCGTTGAGCGTCATTTCTTGTTGCCGTTCTCGGCAAACCACTTTTCACGAAAGAAAGGGAACAGACAATGAACGTTTTATTTTCACGCCTTACTGGTTGTTTCGCACTGGCAACCCTCTTGGCTTTCTCTACCAGTGCTTTCGCACAAATCGAAATCGATGGAGCCCCGAAAGGAAATGCCTTCTCCAACACCGGCAATGTCGGTGTTGCAAATGTCACGCTTGACGCTTGGCTCTACAACGTGGGCAATGCCAAAATCGATGAGGCAAATATCTATGACCGAGCGGTAGTCGAAAACTGGGGTAATGCAAATATCGACGAAGTTAATATCTACGGAATAGGAACAGTGTACAACAGAGACACTGCCACTATCGGTACAGTAAACGTTGACGTTACTGGCAGCTCTAACAGGTGGACAATATATAATTATGCCACCATCAATACGATAAACGCCGATTCTGGACTCTTCGAGAACTATGGTGGTGCCTTCATTGACGCTGCCTATCTCGATGGAGGTGGGAGTTTGCGAAATAGTTTTGATGGAACTGTAAACATAGCCAACATATCTGGAAAAGCACAGCTCACTAACTGGGGGCTCGTCAACTTTTTGTCTCTGCGTACTGATGGTGCTCACGAGTCCTTCAACGCTGGTACCATTGGCACAACAGACGTTTATGGCGGAGCGCTGCACAACGACTATAACGGACCTGATTGGCACCATAACAGTGGCTCTATCGGTATCGCAAATGTACGTGATAGTGGGATGATACAAAATAACGGTATCATCGACACCGCGAACGTTTATGATGGTGGAAGAGTTAGTAACGTGAACACCAATGGATATAGCAACATTGGTGAAGCAAACGTTTATGGTGGATTCATTATCAACTCTGCCACCGCTAACATTGATGTAGCGAATCTCTTTGGCGGCACTGTCAATAACGCCAGTTACATTGATCACTTGACGTATACCAGTGGTTCATATTTTGGAACCCGTGACGGTAGCATCGGCACGCTTACCCTTGCTGGTGATGCCCGAGGCATCGATTGGGGCTTCGTCGATCTCCTTGAATTTTCCGACAACGGTAGCGGAATCGTTGGTGTTTCCGCTTTTACAGGCGGTACGGTTCCCGGTTTTTCAGGTATCACGGCAGCCGATGCCAACTTCGCTTACGGCAATGTATCGCTCAATCTGTCCGGTGTGGCGGGGATCGCCGACGACTATTGGGCTTCCGCCTTTTTCAATGCGTTTGGATACGATGATGGATTCTACCTTTACGATCTCGTCGGTGCGTCTGCGTTCGATGGAGTAGCAGACCTCTATTCTTTCCAAGTCGATTGGAGCGATGATTCGTTCTGGATTCTCAAAGACGGCGTGTTCGGCAGTGGTTGGAGCATCAATTCCGCTACCGCATTTGTGTCTTGGGACGGCACGATTGGCGGCGGAAGCGAAGTGCCGGAACCTGCTACGCTTGCGATGATCGGCTTGGGCATTGCCGGGCTAGGCTTGGCAAGGCGGCGAATGAGGAAATAGGAAAACGCAAGAGCGACGAGTGGAAGACACCAGTTGCTTCCACTGAGCAAGGTGAGGAAAGAATCCACCGCGGAGCCGCAAGTGTAACGTAGCGAAACTTGCGGGTTGCTCTGTCTGTACGCGAATCCACCCGCAAGTTTCGGCGCGTTGTTATTGTTTTTTATGCCGCCTACACTTCCGGCTCTTTGTGTTTTGTCATTCGCCCTTCGCCATAATTTGCATTTCCCGTCCCGCATGGTACAATAACTCTACTATGTCCGACGCAAATATGATTCAAGCCCGAGGCGTGGACCGAATGCTGGTCCGACTGGAACACCTCGACAAACTGCTTAACCTCGCCGGTGAAGTCATTATCACCAGTTCGACGTTGCATGAACTCCAGCGGGACATGAACGATGCCGTTACGCATCGTCGTCCGATGACCGAAGGGGATTTGCAGATCATTAAAGCCGCCGATGAGTCTTCTGCTCGCATCTCCCAAGATTTGCACGATCTCGTCATGGCAATTCGCATGGTCGAAATCGGTGAAACGTTCAAGTTGTTTCGCCGTCCCGTGCGCGATCTTGCACGAAATCTCAAGAAAGAGATCGACCTCAAATTTGAAGGAGAAAAAGCCCTCGTTGATAAAGCCCTTGCCGAGCGGCTCGTCGAACCGGTGCTACACATGCTCCGCAACGCTGCCGATCATGGGCTCGAAACCCCTATCGAGCGGCTTCACGCAGGCAAAAGCGAGACCGGCATCATTCTGCTCAAAGCGGTTGAGCATGAGCACGAGACGGAAATCGTCGTTTCCGATGATGGTCGCGGCATTGACGAGGAGAAGATTTTCGACAAAGCGAGAAAACTCGGTATTCTTCATCCCGGCGAACATGCGGACTTGCTGAGCATCCTTTGTGCATCAGGATTTTCGACAAAAGAAAGGGCGACCGACACTTCGGGTCGTGGAGTCGGGCTCGATCTGGTCAGCACGATGGTCGGCGAGTTCAACGGCACAATGGAACTGGAAAACACCCCCAAAGAGGGTTGCACCATTCGGCTGCACATTCCGAAATTGAAGGCGGTCAACATTATTGATGCCCTCATTGTCCGGTGCAATGAAACGCTCTATGCGCTCTCCATCGACCAAGTGATCAGTCTGCAAGGATTCAAGCCGAATCAGATTCAAGCCACGATGGATCGTGAACGCTTCATCAAATATCTTGGCACGCCGTTGCCGCTATTCGATCTTTCCGAACTGCTGGGCAGTGCAACGACGAAGTTGGAGAATCCCGAAGTTGTGCCGGTGGTCATTATCGAAGGAAAGAAGGAAAAAATCGCTTGCGTCGTCTCCGAATTTCTTGCCCCGTCCAAGTTGGTCAATGTTCCGCTTGCCAAAGATGCGTTCAACAGGGACGTGATGGGCATTGCCGGAACGTGTATTATCAGCGGCGGGCGTGTGGGGATGACGGTGGACATCAACACGACCGTTGCCAAAGCGGTCGGTGAACCGCTGGTGGAGGACGAAGGTTTTGCCGATGCGGCTTCATTTAGCGATGCGGCACAACCAGTTACAGAGGAGTCGACCTTCGGACATTCGATGCCTGATTCGACGGCGACTCATCACACGCAGGAAGAGTTGATTGCCAAAACGAAACTCACTGCAAACCGAGACAGGATTGCCAACCGAATCGAGGAGTCGAGTCAGAAAGATTTGACCGACACTGACATTACGGACTTGCTCACGGAACTCTCGCGCGGCTTGAATGAATTGCAGGATGTCTTGCTGAATCTGGAAAATGACAAGAACCCGGAGTTGATGAAGGAAGCGTTTCGCCGACTTCACGCGGCAAAGGGGAACTTTACGATGCTGGGCGTAACTGCTTCGGCGGGGTTGGCACACAAGTTGGAAACGTTGCTCGATTTCGTGCGGAAAGACCAGATCGAGATGTCGCAAGAATTGATGGATGTCATGCTGGACGGTGTGAGTGAACTTAATGTGGCAACGAAGATGTTGCCGCAGTCGGTGCCGGGCGATAATGAATCATTATTGGAGCGGATCGAGGTTATTATGCGTTCATTGGACAAAGATGTGCCGATTACCGATCCCGATGCAGTCTTGGGCACGACATTTACGTTGGTGCCGACGGTGGAGTTGCAGTTGCTTGGGGCATTGAAACAGGGGGAGCAGGCATACGAGACCTTCATTCGTTTCAAGCAGAGTCGGCAGGCAGAGTTTTTGGTGGCATATCTGACGTTGCGGAAATTGTGTTATCACGGCACGATTTTGGCGACGTTGCCGAGTATTGGGGACATCGAAAACGGACATTGCGGATTGGCGATCAAGGTGCTGTGGTCATCATCGCTCAAGCCGGACGAATTGAAAGATGCCATCGACCGTTGGGCTCCGCTCTTTAACATAGCGGAACACCAAAGTATGTCGACGACAGTGTTTCGATACGATGCGAATGCAGAGATATGATGAATAACGCGTAAGAGCACCGGGCGCAAGCCCGCCGGGCTTTGGCAGGGACTCCGTGTATGGAACCGGAGGGCTTACGCCCCCCGCTCTTGCGCGTCTGTAATATGTTATAATACTCTTGTTATGTACATATCACTCGATTGGATTTCTGATTACGTCGATTTGACCGGACTTGATGTTCCGACCATCACGAACCGATTGACCCTGGCAACCGCCGAAGTCGAAGGCACGAAAACCATCCAACGATTCGTCAAAGGGGTGCTCATCGGCGAAATTAAGACGGTCGAAACATTGACCGATAAACTCTCCTTTTGCACCGTCGATTGTGGCAAGAAAACTTACACGACCGTCTGCGGTGCGCCAAATGTTCGCGTCGGTCTCAAAGCCCCCTTTGCTCCCGCTGGAACACTGTTAGCAGGCAATCTCAAAGTCGAAGCCGTCGAGATGTCCGGCAAACCGAGTCAAGGAATTCTGTGCAGTGCCGCCGAACTCGGGATGTCCGACTGGCACGAAATCCTTCTCGAATGTCCCGATTCCGTTCCCGTCGGTACGCCGCTCGAAGAACTCATCCCCGAAACCGATACGCTCATTGAAATCGACAACAAAAGTCTTACACATCGTCCCGACCTCTGGGGACACTATGGTTTTGCGAGGGAATTCGCCGCCATTTTCGGTCGGGAACTCAAACCGTTGCCGCAGATTGACCTTTCGGCATTCGATTCTCTGCCAGCATATCCACTTGTAAACGAAGACTACGAGAATTGCCCTTGTTATGGTTGCATCGAATTTGAAACCAAGAGGGAGCAAACTCGTGGAACGATTCCATCGCCGCTGTACGTGCAACGTCGTTTGCATGCTCTCGGGATAAGATCGTACAACTTGCTCGTTGATGTTACCAATTACGTCAACTGGGAAATTGCCCAGCCGACGCACGCCTTTGATGCCGAAAAACTGGGCGGTGTGCGAATCGCTACGCTGGGAGAAAAGGAGTCAGAAGTCAGGAGACAGGAGACAGAATTCACTACGCTTGATGCTCAACCTCGGAAACTGTTGCCGGAAGACCTGCTCATTTGGGGATCAGCCCAAAACGAGCACAAGAGCGGGGGGCGCAAGCCCGCCGGTGATGACGCGTACCGCCCAGTCGCTTTGGCAGGCATCATGGGCGGACTCGAAACGGAAGTTACCGAGTCCACAGTAAAAATCCTATTAGAGTCGGCAAACTTCAAAGCATCGCGTGTCCGCCGCACGGCGGGGCGGCTGGACTTGCGAACCGATGCGTCGCAACGCTTTGAAAAGTCGCAACCGCCGTCGAATGTCAAAGTCGGCATTGCCCGAATTCTGAAACTCATTGAAGACTCCGGTGCCGATTTGAAAGTATTGAGCCGATTTACTGTTGATGGCGACTTGCAGGAAGAGATGCGGTACATTGACATTCCGGTAGGACGTTTGGAGCAACTTGCCGGCATTCAACTGCCGCCGGAAAAGGTTACACAGATTCTCGAATCGCTTGGTTTTGTGGTGCAACGACAAAAGGGAGAAACATTCACAATCGGCGTACCACCATTCCGTAGCCGCCGGGACATTTCGATCCCCGAAGACATTCTCGAAGAGGTACTTCGGGTGTATGGTTTCGATAACATACCGCCGGTGATGCCGACCGTACCGGTAACGCCGCTCCACGTGGAAAAACCGCTCAAAATGGGACACAAAATAAGGCGTGTGTTGGCGATGGCACACCGGTTCCTCGAAGTTCACAACTACATCTGGTACAACGATAACTGGCTCAAAACGTTGGATTACGAACCAGGAGAAACGTTGGTGCTCAAAAATCCGACCACGCCGGAAACGAGCCGGTTGCGTACCACGCTGATACCGAACCTGCTGGCGTTGGTGCCGAAAAATCGCCCCTTCAGAAAAGTATTCCGTCTGTTTGAAGTCGGTCGCACATTCTTTTCGGTTCAAAAGAACAAAGAGTGCCTCGAAAAGCATCATCTCGGCGGCGTAGCATACCAGCATGCCGGTTCATGGGAAGAGTTTTACCTTTCGGTCAAGTCGGCAGTCGAAGGCGTTTTGGCGACGTGCGGCGTTCAAAACATAACGTTCACAGAGCCGCAATCGTCAGATTGCGCAAAGAGAGCCGGCGACTGTGTCGCCGGTATTCCTGTGTGGCGTTCCCCCGAAAATTTCGTAAAGATATACTCCAACGGCGAGCCGATTGGCACGTTAGGCATTCTCGACAAGGCTTTGACTACAAAGGTTTGCCGAGAGGGCGGACAGATCGTTTGGTTTGAAATCGACTTGGACGCAGTTGCTGGCACGCTCTATCCCGAGGCGAAGTTCGAGGAGCCGCCGGAGTACCCGCTCTCTTGGCAGGATTTTTCGCTCCTTTGGAAAGTCGCTGACGGCTTTGATAAACTGGAGTCGCTCTTGGATCGTTTTTCAAATCCGTTGGTCATTCGTCGGGAGTTTTTGGTTTCCCATCGAGGCAAGGATTTGGACAAGGAAACGGCGTGCTATTCCTTTCGATTCTGGATCGGTTCGCCGGACCACACGCTTTCCGGCGAAGAGATTGAGACATTCCATCAACAGTTTTTGGCGTATATCAAGGAAAACAATGTTGCGCTGCGAACTTAGTTGCGCTGCGAACTTAAACAAGACAGCACAAAGAGCGGGGCGGCGTTAGCCCCCCGCTCTTCCACAATCTCTTCCACAATGATGTCCCCTTACTCAGCCTTCTTCAACAACGACGGTTTCGCACCGGAAAGGAATTGGTTCACCACCGTGTTTGCCCTTGCAAACGCGTTAAAATCAGGATAGACAACCTCGGAGTGTCCATACTTCGCCAACATTCGAGCACACTCAATTCGTACCTGAGCGGCTCGGTCAAGTGCCGTCGTTAAAATCCGGGTCGATTCCTGCGGTGCATGGAACCCCATCCCATTGGACGAAGCAACGAAGTCGAAGTGCAACTGAGCATAACGCAACTCTTCCCGCACTGTCGCCAATTCCTCATCCGTTGCACCGGCTTCCATACAGGCGGCAATGTCAAAGTGTGCCCGAGCCAACATCGCCATCGCACGTTTGCGAACTTCATCGACTTTGGTCTGAATCTGTTCAACCTGATATTTGGCTTCATGCTCGCTCCAACGGTGGCAAACGGCACAAGTGTTCGATACGTTGGAAAGCGGATGGCTGATGCCAACCGTCGGAGTGCGGATGTGGTGGTCCGAGAATTTTTCGGCACCTACCGTCTTGTAAGGCATGTGGCAATCACTGCACGACACATTCCGCGCATAGTGCAGACTGGTCGAGTACAGTTCGTAATCAGGATGCCGAGTCTTAATCATCTTGGTTCCGCTGATCGGATGCGTCCAGTCCGAGAAGCCAGATTCCTTGTAGTATTCTTCGACGTTCTCTGCCAGCAACCCCTTCGACCACGGGAACGTCACCACGCCGGTCTCTTCCGCAAAGTGGTACGTCGAGTGGCACTGACCACAAATCGCACTCCGTTTCTCCTGATGGGTCAACGCATCGAATGTTGTATCCCGACTCTTAAACCCTTCCAGAACGGCAGGTCGCAACGAACGCAACGCCAACGTTTCGGGATCATGGCAATCGTAGCAGGAAATCGAGTGCGTAATTTGGTCTTTCATTTCGCTGAATTTTTTCGCACTAAACGCTTCATGTCCCATTTCGCCAATCAAACGTACCGCATCGGGGCTTTTGCATTCCCAGCACGATGCGGAGGTATTCTCCGTGAGCCGAGCGGTATTGGACACATCCTCGATGGAATACCAGTGTCCCCTCGCTTGCTTGTATTCTTTAGAAAAACCGAAACCGGCAAAGAGGATTATATACTCCGAGTTGAGGCGGAGGTAGTCTCGAACATCATCTCGCATCCCACCGTATTTTGTGGCTGGAGTGATCCCCTGCGTCTTTGTCCAAGATTCGTACTGACGCGGAAAATTGCGTCCCCAGGCGGAGGCTTCCATCAGTTCTTCCGGTTTGAGATCGTAGAGCACATTGCGTTTAGTGTGTTGGGCTCTCTTTGCGGTTACTGAGACGACCACCATGCCGAGAACAAAGGTGCCAATGAGAACGACAACGAAAAACAGGTATCCGATCCAAGGAACGGATGGGCATCCTTGCGAGGGAGAAGAGCAGGTCTCTGTCATGATTTTTATCGGTGGGGTAAAAGTTAATACTATAACCCACTATTGTACGAAAACGGCGCACAATATCAAGAGGTGCGAAAAAAAAGTCCGAGGACTGTACCGGAGTACCACGATCACATTCATGAATCCCTTGCTTACGCGGCAGGCTCTGCTACCGCCGCACTCTTCGGCGCACGAAGTCCACACGCCGTAACAAAACGTCAAAAACGAACAATCCCGCCGCGAGTGCAAACAAATAAGGACGCAAAGGCGTGGCACGCCAAGCACAATCGCCCGGCGGGCGATTGACTACCTCGAACAACTCCGCGGGAGCAGGATCGTAAAGTCCCCCCGTCGATTCGGCAAGACGCTGCAACAGTTCCTCATTGACCGGTCGAAGACGAAGTTCTTCAGGATAACCGACCATCACCCCGCGCGATTGACTCAAAATGTTAATCTCACCAAGATCAAGCGAGGTATGAAGATGATAACCGCCCCGCTTGCCCATCGGAACTTCGGCTTCATACCGTCCCGGTGCCGTTGGATTGAGAGTGATCTCTGCTCGGCTCAAGTCGGGACGAATGAGCGTGATGCGTCCCGTTGCCTCATTGATGTACCGACCCGCATCATCGGCAACGTCCACAATCAAATGCATTCCGTCGGCTCGTTGCGTCAACTCGACCATCGCCCCACGCTGTTCTGGTTTACGCATCGCTTGCCGAATGACCTGCGCCCAAAATTTCGAGTAGCCGGACCACGTAAGCCATTCCGCTCCCCAACGATTTTTTGCATCGCTACTGAATGCCACTGAAATTCCCAAGCCGTAACGCCACCACACCAACAGCGGCTCGCCGGTCTCCGTTGCCAAGATGAATTGACTCGTCGGTTTCGCCCGGGTTACAACAAAACCCAAGAGCGGCGGAGCGGTCTCAAATTCAATCTCCGCGAGTGCTTCCGTTGGCGTAACGATGATCGGCACAAAGGGCATTTCATGGATCGCCGACTTGCTTGCCATCATCGTTTCTTTGGCAAAAATCTGTGGGATCGCCTGCGGGTCATCACAAGCATAATATCTCCCTTTTCCGACTTCGGCAAGTGTTTTGAGCAAATCGTAATCCGCTCCGCCAACTCCGACCGTCGAAAACGTAATCTGGTCATTCACCATCTGCCGAATGATGCTCTCAAAATCCCCCCGCTCGTTGGGATAACCATCGGTCAGGAAGATGACATGCTTCAGTTTTGCAGCGACGCGGCGGAGTTGATCATGAGCATCTGCCAAGGGCTTCATGAACTCCGTTCCACCGCCCGCCTCGATGGTCGAAATTGCCGATTTAATGATTCCCGTCGAGGCGGCACTCTGCATCGGTGTCACCACATAACTTTCATGATCAAAGGCAACGACGGCAACAAAATCGCGGGGCGACAGCAATTCGACGGCACTTTTCGCGGCATCTTTTGCCATTTCTATCGGCTGTCCCCCCATCGAACCGCTCCGGTCGATCACAAGACAGATTGCTAGCGACGGCGTTTCTCGTTCCTTTTCAAAGTCGCTGCGCACCGGCAACACATCTTCAATCGGCGTTTTATAATACCCACCCAGCCCGAAGGATTGCGCGCCGCCGAGCATGATGAAACCGCCGCCGAGTTCGCTCAAATAGGTTCGCACCAAGTCCATCTGGTGCATTGTCAGCATAGTAGCAGGAACGTTCGACAAAATCAGTGCTTCAAACTGGTCCAGTTCGTCGAGCATTTGGGGCATTCCTTCGGGCGGTCGGACTTCCGCTTCGATGTCCTGTTCCCGAAGGGCGGAAACCAGATCGCGGCACGTTCTCGGATCACTTTCGATCAACAGAATACGAGGTTTTCCACCGGTGAACACAATCCCGGATGCCCAGTTGTTGTCGAGGATAGTATCTTCAAGGGCTTCGACTGTCGCGGAAAAATCCTGCTGTCGCCGATCTTCGACCGTCTGTCGAAAACGAAAAACGTTCTCGCCAACTTTGATGGGTTTGTTTTCGGCGGCAACTCTGAATGGTCCGCTGAACAATGTAATCAGTCCTTCGGTTTCGACATTGCTTTGCACGACGATGTCGAGGTTAAAGGGTTCTCCCTGCCGAACTTGCGAGGGCAACCGGATTTCCGCCATTTGCACTTCGGGGTCAGTCGGCGCGGGCAGTGGCACCGTGGAGATGGCGACACCGCCTCGGACGGCGGCACTCAATACATCGCCGGTGGTTTCGTTGCCATCGCTCAACACGACCAAGTGCGGAACGTATCGCGGCGGAATCAATGCCAGAGCGGGTTCCAATGCGGCGGCAATGTTTGTCTCTTCCCGCCAGAGTTTTTCGGTGTCGTCTTGTATTAGTTCTTCTTGAACGGGTTTGTTATCGTCGCCGGGTTGCCATTCGATGATTTTCGTCATTTCTTCCGTTATTTCTTCCGTCATTTCGCTGCGCTCCATTCCGGCTTTTGTTTGTTTCAATTCTTCGATTAAGTGAGGCGGCTTCGGCGAACTGGCGAAGGGGACGACGAAGAGCGGCGTTGTACCGGCGGCAGTTTGAGCGGCACTGAGGAACTCGATGGCTTTTTCCGTTGCCGCGTCGTCGATACTTCGGCTTTGGTCGAGCAGGAATACGACCATTCTTTCGTGAGTGGGGGACATCAGCGTCAGTCCGGCAATGGCGAGGATGAGCAGGATGAAAATAACCAGCCGTAGCGAGAGCGAAATCCAGCGTTGGGCTTTCGAGAAATCAATGAGCGAATAGCGAAAGCCCCAGAGCAGGAATACTGCAAGGAGTAAGGCAATGAGGTAGTGGGGATGCGTGAATTCCAAGGACATGGGGAGTTATTATATCAAAAAAGCAAATCGACTGTTACAACTTGAAGACTGCTTCTCGCATAATTTCACATACCGTAGGATGTGGGAAAATGACTTCCTGTACATCCTCCACACGCATTTGCATCTCTATCATCATACAGACACTCACCATCATTTCCGATACATAACTGCCGATCATGTGTACGCCAATGACCGTCCTGTCCTTCTTCTTGACCAATACTTTGCAGATGCCGTCGGTAACGGAGTTTTCCGCCACATAGCGTCCGCTGTACATCATGGGCACTTTGGCAACTTCGTAGTCGATCCCCTTTTCCGTCGCCGTCGCTTCTGTTTCGCCGACCCCTGCCACTTCCGGCGAGGTGTAAATCACCGAAGGCACCGCATCATACCGCATAATGTCCCGCTTGCCCAAAAGATGGTTCACCGCCACCTCCGCCTCACGGTAGGCAACATGAGCCAACATATACTTGCCGTTCACATCGCCAACCGCATAGATGTTCGGAACGCTGGTTAAGCAATGCCTGTCGGTAACAATCGCGCCCCGCTCCACCAAGACACCGGTGTTTTCCAAACCGAAACCGGTTGCTACCGGCTTTCGACCAATGGATAGGAGCACTTTGTCCGCTGACACCGGGGGGCTAACCCCCCCCGCTCTTGCGCCGTCGCCGTCAAAGTGAACGCTACCGTTTTTGATTGCCGTGACCCGGGCGTTCAGTTTGAACTCGATCCCTTTTTTGGCGTAATTGTCCATTAAAATAATGGAAACGTCCGCATCGGTCGCACCGGCAATTTGGGGGAGCATTTCGATAACCGTAACCTTGCTCCCGGCAGAATTGAAATAGGAAGCCATCTCCAGACCGATCACCCCACCGCCGACGACCACTAGGTTTTTCGGGACTTCCGGCAAATCCAAAATTTCCCGATTCGTCAAGACGAATCCGCTTTTGATTCCCTCTGCCACTCCGTCAATCGGCGGGATCACCGGTTCGGACCCCGTCGCAACGATGAGCCGTTTTCCTTCGTGTACTTCGTCATTGACCTTGACGCGGCGAGCATCCACAATGTGGGCGGTTCCCTCAATAACCTTGACTTTGCTCGCTTTCATCAGTCCCTTGATGCCGGAGACCAACGTTTGCACCACCTTGTTTTTTCGTGCAATCACTGCCGAATGGTCGAGTGCTGCGCCCTTCGTGGATACGCCGTACACTTCGCCGTGCCGGGCATAATCATAGATTTTTGCACTATGGAGCAACGTTTTGGAAGGAATGCAACCTTCATTCAGGCATACGCCGCCGAGGGCACGTTTCTCGATCAACAGCACGGACAACCCCGCATGCCCTGCGCGTTCCGCCGCCCGATAGCCCCCTGGTCCGCCTCCGATTACGATTACGTCAAACATCTTGGTGTTTTCTCCACTGTCTTCACTTGAAAATGGCTTCACTTGAAAAGTATTATAACACTTTTTGGCATCTCTGCGAAAGGGTGTCCGTCTACGGAGGAATCTACAATTTTCTTGCCTTTTCCCGACGGGGCGTTATACTGGTGTTATGCGTTTCGATTTGACACCGGCATCCCATCGGGTTTTGGAGCGGGCATCCCAGTTGCGATTGCAGCGGGGAATGGCGGCAGTCTCGTTCGCCAAACTGCTCTGGGCACTCTTCGAAGAAGAGGAGTGCCGAGCCGCCTGTTGGCTCCGAGAAGCAGAACTCACGCTCGAACAATTTTTCGCGGCGTTCGGCATCCAAATGTTAGAGAGTCCGATTTCCGCACCGGCTTTTCCGCAGGGAACCTACGGCATTGCGCCGGGATCGTACACGCCCCCAACCCCGTCATCGCCGGACCTTGCGGCAACGAAGACCGATAATAACGCACCCTCCGTCAGTAATTCCACCTCCGATCCGTTGCCGTCCGATGAAGATGAAGCGGAGCAAGAACCCCAAGACGAATCGGACGAACAACCGCAGGACTCATGGACACCGACGGAACCGCCGAAGTATTCGCTCTATTCTCAACCACAACCGGGGCGACGACCATCGGGACAGAGCCGATTGCAATTTTATTTCGACGATCAGCGGATCAACGGTTTGTTGCTCACGCCGGAATTGGAAGAAACCCTCGAAATGGTTGCCCATCGTCTCAGTCGGCAAGATAGTCGGCACTCGATTTCCGTCTCCGGCGGAGTCAAGCAGATCGCGTTCAACACACCGGCGTTTACGTTGCTAACGGAACACCTGCTCTTGGCAGTGGTGCTCGACCCCGGCAATGTCGGGAACTGGTTGCGGGAAAATGGACTCGAACCCACTGAATTGTACGGGCGGATTGATGGGGAAATTCCCCCTCTCCCTTTGGGAGAGGGCAGGGGTGAGGGGGCTAGGACTTGCGATGGGTCATATAGCCCTCACCCTAACCCTCTCCCAAAGGGAGAGGGGACAATCGAGGGGCTTACGCCCGTCGCTCTTGATTGCTGCCGTCTGCCGTCTGCCGTCTGCCGCCTTCTTGATGCCGCCGCCAATCGTGCTCGGGAAGCCATTCGGGTGCTCGAAGACTACGTCCGTTTCATCTTGGACGATGCCGAGTTGACGCAACGGCTCAAAACATTTCGGCACCAATTTCAGGAGGTATTGCAACAATTTCCGATGGAATCCCGACTAGCGGCAAGGAACACGGAACACGATGTCGGCACGGAAATCACGGCGGACGGCGAATATCAGCGTCCGTCGGTCGGCGATCTCTTGTCGGCAAACTTTTCCCGATTGCAGGAGTCGCTCCGCAGTTTGGAAGAGTTCTCGAAAATGTTCGACCCGCTAATTGCCCAGCAGTTCGAGCAACTGCGGTATCAGGGGTACACGCTGCACAAAGACGTTGGACTCCATTTAGCCGGTACTCCGCCGACTTCATTTTTCACACAAAGGCACAAAGGCACAGAGCAGAATCTTTGTGCCTCCGTGCCTCCGTGTGAAACAAATTTACAAAACGCTCAACTCTATGCGTTGGTCAACACCTTTTCCGATGAATCAACCTTCGCACAATTCGTAACCGCCATCATCGCAGGCGGCGTGGACATTATCCAACTGCGAGACAAGCAGGCGGATGATCGAACGCTCCTTGCCCGAAGCCGGATAGTGAAGGAATGCATCGCGGCATCGGAGCGCGATGTCCTCTTCATCATGAATGACCGCCCCGACTTGGCAGTGCTTGCCGGTGCGGACGGCGTTCACGTCGGACAGGACGAATTGCCGGTGGCGTTGGTTCGGCAGATCGTCGGTAACACGATGTTGATCGGCGTTTCGACTCATTCGATTGACCAAGCACGGCAAGCAGTGTCGGACGGAGCGGACTACATTGGAGCGGGACCGGTCTTTGAGTCGGCAACGAAAGAGTTTTCGCAACTGTCGGGACTGGAGTATTTGCGAGAAGTGGCGGCGGAGATTTCGCTTCCGGCGTTTGCAATCGGCGGCATCACAGAAGATCGGCTGGACGAGGTTTTACAAACGGGTGTTCGTCGTATCGCAGTCAGTTCAGCACTCTTGATGCCAGACGATCCAGAGGGGGTTGCCGAAGCAATGAGAACCGCAATCAGAGCCGCAATCGGGTAAGCGGGGTGGCAATCTACTCAAACACCCCTTCGCATTCTCCTTCTTCCTCTCCTTCGCCATGCGTTCGGTCTCTTTTGGCTCCTGTCAGAAGAGCGTACAGTTTTTGAGGAAATTTGACACAAGCGATGCAATCCTGATAATTTTTATGCCAATCGAGAGACAGTTCGTCGGCAATCGTTTGGAGAATCCATTCAATACGGTCAAACACATGCTCATTCGCGAAACGCAGAACACGAAAGCCGTGCTCTTGCAGAAAGTCTTGTCGATCCTTGTCTTCCTGCCGATTGTTCGCGTGGTATTCGCCGTCCAACTCGATGATCAACTTCTTGGCGGGACAACAGAAATCGGCAATGTAACGTCCGATGGGATGCTGCCGACGAAAACGCAGTCCCGCAAAAGTCGAGCCTCGCAAAAACTGCCACAGAATCTTCTCCGGCAACGTCATTTTTTGCCGAAGTTCCCGGGAACGTTGGACAATAAACTTGTTCCGCATCGTCGCTACCCTCGCTTACCGTGTCCGATATAATTGATTATTCTGTTGGACTTGCATAACCAAATCAACTTCGGCGGGAGAAATGTTCAACCTTCGGGCAATCTCCGGCGGGTCAATGCCGTAATTCAGGAGCATCTCCACCTCACTGCGAAAATGACCCGGCGTTTTGGTGGGAGAGTCCTCGGCGACCGGACGCAGCACCGTTGCGAGCGTCGGCGGTTCACTGTACGTGGCACCCTGCCGAATCGTTTGGCGGATACCATCCAAGTCTTTCAACACATCGGTGAGCGGGGTCGCATCGAGCGCCGATCCCGGTGCCGGTAGGACATTCGGAACAATCCCCGATAAATCAATTTGTCCCTGTTGTTGCCGTTGCCACTCGATCTGTTTTCGGGCAATTTGCTCAAGATGCTCGACAAGCATTTCAAGTCGGTTTGCCGTCCGGTTCGCATCCTGCGTGATTGCTTGCAAAGCCGCCATCTTGCAGTCGATTTGCCCGATAATCTGCCGACCGATTTGATGGACCTCCGCTTCCCACTTGGCAGCGATTCCCGAAACACCGCCAGCGAATGGAGTACCTAAGGGATCACCAAGCGGTGCCCGCGTCTTAGGAGATACAACACTCGCTTTCGGCAAGGCGGTTTCCTGCTGTCGTCTGCGTTCGGCTTCCTTTGCGGCTTGAATGGCAGCCTCGCGTTGCCGATCTTTTTCGGCAGTTCTCCGCATTCGTTGGACCATCAGCCGTAGCATTGACATAGAAACGATGACAACACCTGCCAGCAAAATATATGGAGAATTCTCGCTAATCCATTCCATCACCCGTAAGTGTATCGAAAATCCCCCTCCGGGGCAAGAGCAGTCACGCGACCTTCAAGTTTGTATGAAACCCGGCGACTCCTTGTCTGGTGTGCGTTATATTGTGTTAGAAGTTTTTTTTCACAATTTCACTTTAACCCCAGGAGCCCCGGAATGTTTAATTTA
>Ga0123353_10005352_pt1 | contig 16820 bp, 16 predicted proteins | sample TergutLab28metaG_3_FD_92763 | JGI IMG/M metagenome (GOLD analysis project Ga0123353, IMG submission 92763) | Labiotermes labralis P3 segment gut microbial communities from Petit-Saut dam, French Guiana - Lab288 P3 | ecosystem: Host-associated > Arthropoda: Insects > Digestive system > Gut ...
CTAAGGACTTATCAGCACCCCCCCCCGTATGTATGTGTGTGTGTGTGTAAAAAACACAGCAATATAGCATACTATAAAGGTAGTGACCAACTACTGTATTACTTAGTACTTTGTGTTTGTTTGTTGTTGTTGTTGTGTGTGTGTGTGTGTGTGTGTGTGCATGCATGCATACGCTTGCATGTATAAATGAGGTATGGCTATCAAATAAGGAGACTAGTTTGAAAAAATACTTTATTAATGAAATTGGCATAGTTACACATTATCTTCTTCATAGCAATTTCCACTGGATGCCATACACTATGTCTCCCCTGAAGTCATTCTGTGAGACTGCTTTACACAAATCTGCCATACATCTCATGTAACAAATTAGAGGTTTGGTAGCAGTCCCCTTCAATTTTACCATTTTTTCCATACAGCATTACGGCAGCACACAAAAGAAACTGTTTATAAAAAAACTTAATCACTTGACACAATGTGAAAATGTGAATGTAACAAGATGACTTCACAGGTGACTGCAGGAAAGTTCAGTGGAAACTAGTAGCTATATATTTACTGTGGCGGGCAGTGGTCTGGAGACACACATACAGTCTTGTTCAATAGCCACACCTCAAAAAAATCATGAAACATGATGGAAGACCATTAACAGTGATTAGGTAAGAGTTCAGAAACAGGCAATTTGGTCCACCTGAAAAAACTGGAAAAACATGAAAAATCTTTTTGTATATGTATATATATTCTAGTAATATTACCATCTCACAGGAGTTTCTATTCATAAGCACCTTCACATGGCTCACACACTGTAACATATCTCCAGCAACACTGATAGAACCTCTAGCAGCAAACATTAAGAACTCAAATCCAAAAGACCACCTTACAGTGTTGCATATCACCGTGTATTTTATAGTAAAAGCTTTTCAACTAAATCAACATGTACATATGATTGGGAAACAACCCCAACAATCTACAAAATACATCCTACATGTTTCGGCCCCTCATGGGCCATTATCAAGGCGTATCAATTACAAGAAGTTAACAAAGATACACTGTCACATATCAAAAAACCAATTATGGTTTAATAAATATAAAATATAATTGGGGAGGCCATGACCCGAATACAGGCTGAAGCGCCATAGGAAAGAGGCAGAGAGAGATAAAATACTGCTGTAAAATTGTAGAGATAAGGATCATGGAGGTAATATGTAATATGACTTTTCATGTCTGTAGTTTTCAGAATTACATTACTCAGTTAGCAGTTTCTGACTTTGTAATTATCAAGTTTCACAATTAAAATATACATGTGGTCTTCAGATACAACTTGTGTCTGAACATCTATCAGTAAAAACATTTTTAAAAATAAATGTATATACATACATACATATATATATATATATATATATATATATATATGTGTGTGTGTGTGTGTGTGTGTACATATGCATTACTACAAGTAATTCAGACATCATGAGACATGCAAACACACATGTTATTGGTCAGTTTAGCTTTAGAAGTTTGAATTTAGTTTTTGGGAGCTTTTAAGATTATGTTGCGGTCATTAGGGTGAATTTACAGTTAAGCGGAGGAAGATGGTTTTTGTGTGAAGAGGCAAGGTATTTACCAGAACAAGCAGAAAATGCATTTTGCTGTCTAATGGTATCTCTCTTGTTTCCACGTTGGGGAATTTAGTTAGTTATTTTCCACGAGACAGTACAGCTCGGAACAGAGGAAACTGGTTAAGGTGCTGTGCTCAGAAAGAGTGTTTACAGAATTAATAGCAACAAAACTTGATGAAACTTAGTGTGTGTCTTATTTGTACAACTTGAGTGGAACAACTCATAACGGCACGGACCAGTTAAGTGGCCAACCCATGAATATTCCCAGGTAACCCGTGGGACTATTCATGGGTTGGCCACTTAACTGGTACGTTGCGTTATGAGTTGTTCCACTCAAGTTGTATAAATAAGGATGTCAGAGGCACTGAAATGAGTTAGTATGCAGAGCCCAAGAAACGAACAATGAACAGGCACAATATTTTAAAATATTTTTACCATGAGAATCAGTGGTGGCTTCTAAAAGCTTCTGACTAGTTCTGGCATTTTTAAATATCCAAGTGATATTCTGCTTCAGTGATTTCACCTCACCAGTGTCAATATGACACGACCTGCTTCTTTGGTAAGGTTAGTGTTCTTGTCTACACAGACAGCTACCCTGAAGATAGGGGCAGCAGGTCTTTCTGCACAGTTCATGCCAAAATTACATGAAGTCACATCTCAAAATAACATAACCTTCATTTTCAAAACTATGAAAAACTTGAATCTCAAATAAAATATATTCCAGATTAAATTAGAAAAATAAATTCTGAAAATGCTCACATTATTCAGTTCCTGTCTACTTCACAAATTGCTGAGTGAAGATCACGATATACAAAACAATAACTGTTCCAGATGCTCTGAAGCAGTGTAACATATGGTCACTTACAGTGAGGGGAAAACATACATTACAAGTAAAGTGTCTGAAGAATGAACTGTGTGTGCTTTAAGATCCAATGAGAAAGACAGAATGCATGTTGAGTTTGTTGAGATGTCATGAAGCATGAGAAGGAGATGTGATGATACTGTTACAATGCACTCAGGGAAGTAGACTGTGAGGATGGAATGTGGAAACAGGTGGCTCAGGACTGTGTCTATTAGCAGGCTTTACTATCAGCACTGTCAAGCCTTCAAGGCCTGATATCACAATACTAGTTCACACATAACAACATTATGTGTACAGAATTCACACACAGCTACTTTTGAATGTGAAAGTATTTCCCTTATTGGAATGTGAATACCAGAAGTCAATGGAAGACATAGAACAATGCCCACGATCACACAACAGAATATGATGACAACTTGAGTTAACGCCTTTTGTACCTACAGCACACTTTCTGGTGAATAATACTTTGCTCAATGAATCAGTGGATACAGCTAACTGAACCAGTTTAACAGCTGACCAAAATTTAATGACATTTTTAGCTCCATACACTCACTGCTTTATGAAATACCCAGTATACTCTGTGCAAAAAGAAACATGTGAACTTCTAAAATCTGCCCTACATACCAAAAACTGGTAACACAAAAAGGATCACTTTCATAAAGTCCCTGGTGTTAGGTCAGTGAGCCTCAGATTATGTCAAGAGCACACAGCTGTGTGTGCTTCCACTTCAGCTTACGTAGCAGCCATAATCACATGGCTGATGCAGGAGGAACACTCCACCAAGTTACTCTGTACGAGCGTAAGACCAAATTATACTGCTATGAATCCGAAAATGTGTTGTTGCTTGCACTGTCACTGCACTGAGTACTACTGCTGCTCACTATCAGCACTTGTCTGTGCAGATGGCTAGACTTGCAATGAAGGTCATGAAGCAAAATGACAGGGCCTTTATGGAAGTAATCCTAGTGTTCATACCTGTCTACATTATACCAATTAGGATAAAGCATCATGAACAATATCATGCCAATTTCCAGGATTTAATATTTCAATGCCTGACAAAGGGAACAAATGGGCTTGAAATTTTAGGAGTTACTTTTGTATCCAAATGTGTATGACTTGCAAATGTTGTATGCTTTATTACAGCAGCAGTTGCAAATAGCTAAGTAGACGGACAGGGCTTTTACCCTTCTGACTGCTGCCTGCCTGACACATTCAAACACCATAAAAAAAATAAATGCCTGGCATATTTATGCAAGACTTGGTATTTCCATTGTTAGTCTTTGTTTTGAAAAGTTATAAGAAAATTTAATTAACATCATTCCTCCAAAAACCACTCATACAAACACTGTACTTGCACATACAGAAAACCACACTACGACAGTAAATGTCAATATCTGTACATCTCTAAGATGTGACTACACATGTGTCAACATTTGATGCAAGACAACTAAGGTAAATGGCGTCACATGATGGCTTGTACAATTTCTGGTGGAGAAAAACTTGCTGAAAACTTACCTTCCTTTTTCGTGGTCGCTTAACACGCACTGTGTTATCTGCACGAGGAGGATGTGCACTGGCCTGTAAGAAGACAACTGAATTGAAAAAAATGAAACAAAAAAGGCTTCTCTGCAAATGTTTCCACCTCATGCATATCAATAACCATGAAAGAACAAACTATGCTGCACGGTCTACAAACTATATAAGCAGAACCTTGTGTAAGGCAACCAGGGTGCACAGTGCCACTGCAAACATAACTACAAGGAAATTAAGTTCATTCTCTCTCTCTCTGTGTCACATTTCCTTGCAGCCCTCATAAAACATTTTTGGGCACATCATGGTCAAAGACTATGCAGTACTGTGGTGTTTCAGGAATGTTCCCTCCTCACAAGCTGAAGAAATCACAGACCTGCTTTTAGTCTGGTACAGAAAACACCATTACACATACAGAGTACCAGCCTTAACATGTTGTGGAAGCATGAAAAGCCCCTCTCCTGTCTGTAACTTGTGTTGTTGAGGGATGATGGGACACGTGGAGAAAACCCAAATTGCAGCACAGGTGGAGGATGGTAAAGTTCAACAAAAGCATACACAGGTGGTGGATGAAACTGGTGGGAGAGGAGGCACATACTGGGATATGTCATCCCTCATTTTCCCACATGCAATTTCAGAGCTCTTATTTCTCATGGATATATAGTCGCACTGTTTGTGCTAGCCACTGAGTCAGTATCACAAACATACAGCAGCAGCACTGCTACCAATCACCATGTGCCCAGCACAACAGTTACATTGCAGTTAGAGTAGGACTGTAGTTTCATTTCAAGATTTTGCAACTGGCAAATGATGCAGAATTCAGCAATGATAATGCACTTGTGTAAGGAAAATTGCAATCAAATGGTTTTTCAGCGGTATACAGAAGCGATATCAGATTAGGTCAGTTCATTGTGTTATGTCTGCACTGTGCCACACAGCAATTCTCACTGTTATGAAACAAGAACAGTAGTTTTTCACTGCTTTAGCAGTAAAAAATCATTAACATCATTCATGCACAAAAGCCTGTAAGTCCAGTACAAAATCCTGTATTGTTCAGCCTTATGGCACAACCATAAAATACAACACTTCATTCTGGATGTCATATTTCTTCTGCCAAACGCTAGTCCAGCCCACTATAATGACCATTTGCCACAACAGTTTTCCATGTTATCACAAACCTCATTATAATAGACTTTCAATTATTTTTTATTCCTCATTGTGACAAGAAGAAAATTACAGCATTTTTTGCTAAGAGTACTATAGTACTACAGTACCATAACAACAAACAAGACTACAAGACTTCAGGCTTCTGCTGTGGTGTAGTTGAGGTTTTCGCTGTTGTGGGATGTTGCGTGGCAAGGTTAAGTATTTAGCTACAGACATTTTGGGATGGCCTATCTGTCCCATCTTCAACAGTCAAGAAGTCCCAGAAGAAGTCAGTAACGAACTGCCAACCTACACCACACAACTTCTAAAGAGAGTGAAGACTTCAAAACTGCAACTTAGTGTCCCCGTCTCAAACTGTCAATTGTCTTCCTCCTATGAACCATGTTCACACCTCCCACGTTCTCACCTCCCATGCTCACACCTCCCACGTTCTTACCTCCAAACTTAAACACATCATGTAGTGAGCTTCATTTGTTCCAGTAATCATCTGCACAAGTGTAAGAACAAAACCCATTACACGGCACAGAAAACCAAGACACAATGATCGTTCCTAGTAACCTACAAAGCACGCTTAAAAAACAATGTTTGTATAGGATTTCAATCTGAGATTCAGCAAACATCAAGACTGTAAACTCAGCAAACATCAAGACTGTAAACTCACAGGACTGAATGTGGACTGATAAGAAATCATGAATATCTGCCCAAGCAAGCATTATGTGTTTCACAAGTCTCACACCATTTAAACACAACCATACCTTGAGACAGATTACAGTGTTTGTTGCAAGAATGCACAGTTGCTCACCACAACATTGTTAAAACAAGCAAAATGGGTTCCAACTGTACACACAGCAGTACAAGTAACAAGAAACAACTGAAAGCACTTACGTGGCTGCAAAACACAGTTGCAGTTCTTCATCAAGAACAGCCACAGTCTCGTCTCATCACCAAGCCAGCAAACGTACTGATGTGTGGGATTTTGACCTTTCACAACTGCTCAGTTTAATACCACCCTATGGATCATTGTGACTGGTTCCAGTAAACTAGGATGAGACCAGGTGGCTGGTGAATCAGCTTCCCACTCTCCCACTAATGAGCAGATCACTCTCAGCTCAGTCAAGCTCTGCTTGCACGCTTTATGGCACGAAACTGTCCTTCAGTCATTTACTGTGCTGCATGCCTCCAAAACGTGTCTGTCTTTTGTTAAAAATAACTTTAATGCTTTTGATGCCTTCTGAGGTATTCTCACTTTAGACCACCAAAATTAGTGACAGCAACACCCAAAACCCTGTAACGATACCTCACCACTATTGACAGTAGGTTATCACATGAACTGAAACAACAAGCTTGTCAACAGACAAAACACTTCACCAAATCACCTCTTCGTCCCCAACACCTACTAATACCTTACCTCATGATCACTCACCTTAATGCATTTAGACCCACGTGCTTCACGACCTGACAGGCACACACTTGAATCACTGACTGCTGTCTCTGAACTCAGCGAGACTGAGGAGAGCTGCAGAAGGAACAGCCAAATATGAAGCACAGTACACGACCGTTGTGACTAAGCTAAACACCAGAAGCTGAATAGCAAACTGCAAGCAAGAGTAAGGCTAGTAACTTGGTTAGTCAAGAACCTCCCTGCATCTAACGGAACCTGAACATTAGTTAGTGGAGCCTAGTAACTTGGTTAGTCAAGAACCTCCCTGCATCTAACGGAACCTGAACATTAGTTAGTGGAGCCTATCCTACACCAGATGAACCCTTTTCATGGCCTAACCCCATTTCTTCATGAGTTTCAATATTATGTCCTGTGTATGCCTGCCATTTTACTTGCCAACTATACATATGTATGCATTTCTCATCTCTGTCATGCATCTTATATGATCCACTTCATACTTGTTTTGTTCACCCTGGTAGTATCTGGTAAAGGGTGCAGATTAGCCCTTCACCAGGTTATCACCGATCACCATCAGAGGGTACAGTACACACAATATCCAGATCACTAACCTACCAGTAGTCCAAAAAGTTAAGGTTTAACAGCTGTACAGGAGACAAACACGCAGGTACACTTCCAACCTGTTTGACACCATCTGCACTGATGTTCAGTCACACACACCTCAAGCAATGGGCCAAGAGCTTAACTTAGGCCACAATATGGCCCATTGCTGGCTCATTACTCAGTGTGTGTTCAGCGAGAGGTGTAATGTGGAACGTAAGTGTTAAGTGGTGAGCATGCACAAAACTTGTTTTGTGAACATCACACCAACATGCAACTCTACGTTTGCAACCTCAAGCCTCACACCAAAATGTAGGTACAAGAAGCCAGAAATTTAGAAACTTCTGGAACTTCTTTACACATTTTAGCAACAGGGATATTTAATGCATTTTTAAGACATGCTGTAATATCTTTGTTTTATTTCCCACATAAAAACATTACTGTCATAATTTTATCGTTCCTTGTTAAAATAATAGTCATGTTTTTCATAAAACAAGCACTAAAATTTAAAAATCCTAGAAAGAAAACTCCACAGAGCTGATCCCATTACATCAGTGTAAAGCCTGTCATTTCAAGGTCAATCCCCATCATCTGTGAATTTCCCACAACTCTCTTCACATTCACTTATTATTTCCAAGACTGTCCACAAACTCACTATACAAACAACAATCTACATGTGTAAGTTTGTCAGTTCATGTACACAATGGACCTTCCACAACTTACTTGCTGCCTCCCTGCAGTCTGACAGTGCTGCCACCTGGCCCTGTTGTCAAGTAGCAATACAGGTTCTGTACTACATGATATGGCAAATTTAGCTTCTTCACCTGACACAGTTTCTACATTAACTGATCCCACAATGTTCTGTACAAATGTAATAACATCTTTCCAATGACCCATTCTGATTTTACTACAACAGGCATTAGTGTCCATATAAGTGTACCGTGCCATGGTTTAGTGGATCTGGGACAGCTCTGACAGTATAGTGACTACACTACAGTCTGGATGATCCAGCATTCAGTTACTGGCAGGGGAAAAAGATTTTCCTCTTCTACAAAATGCCCAGACCAGCTCCAGGGACCACCCCAGCCTTCTATTCAATGTGCACCAGGAGCTGTTTCCTTGGAGTAAAGCAGCTGGGGTTGAAGTTTGGCCACTCACCTGCTCCTACTGCTGAGGTTAAGAATTAGTAGCTGTACCTCCACTCTTCCATACGCCTTAATAATGTAAACACAAACAACTTTACCATTACCATAACAAAACTTTATTTTGGTAAAAATTATCAAAATGTTAATCCCAAAACATTCCACAACTACCTACCTCCTCCTCCTCCTCGTCAGTCTCAAACTGGATACTTTCTTCCTTAATATATACAGACTCAATTGTTCTAGGTACAGTGTCAGAGTCAATGCTGTTATTAGAGGAACTGACTATTTCCTGTGAAAAGAAAACTTAAAACATTTCAATGTTCCTCCCACTCAACATTCACACTGTAATAGCAGACATTAAATATACAATCAAATTTGGACCGATGTGCTTCACACTCCTTAAAATGTAGTACACGAATGACTTCATCATTTGTCTTAGCATTCTCAATATCTGCACCCACCCCACATTCCATTAAGAACACAGTTCACACACATGATAAACATAATTAGTATCACAAATTTCAGGAAATATTAAAAACTGCATAAGATTTTAGGTCTTCACAGCAATGTACAGTCATAATGCAGTCTTCTGGAACACAGCACCTTCCAGAAGACTCCAGTCCTCTGGAATGTGATGTCATGTCACTGGGCTACTTGTTCCTAACCCATAAAGTGATGGCACTAAGCAACCACATGCCCAACAACACTGCATCACATCCCACATGACTTGAATATTCAGTGCAACTGCTGTGAGAACTTAGCATCTTGCAAGGCACCATGTGGTTTGGTATGCCTGGAGATGCGGATGGCTCTGCAACATCAGTACCAATCTACCACACCACATGGCATTACATTCCATATGACCATATCTGAATAATCAGTATTACAATAACTTCATTTCCTTCTGCCTTTTCAGAATATTCACATGAACCAACATTATCAACTCATCAGGCCAGCTTTTTGCAGTGCTACCACTACCATAACTGACTACATCTGGCAACTTATGATGGTGAATGCTGGCATTGAGCTCTTTCAGCTTATGGCACCACACAGTTTGATATGAGGTTACCAACCTTCAGAGGAACTCGCCACCTCCACATCCACTTCTAGCAGTCAGTCATTCATAACCTGATGATGGTGGCAGCGGGTTCCTCCAACCTACCTACAGAGCCACACAGTGTCACAAGACACAAGACCAAAATCATAAGTTTGTAACTGAAAATACAGAGAAACAGTATATATGTTTTGGCAGTACACCCCAAAAGTAAAAAAGTTTTCTGACACAAATGTGACAAGTGGTAAAATCTGATATGAGAGTGTAGGTAGGGGAAACAGGAGGCATAATTAATATTAAGCAAACAGACTTAGGGGAAGTAACACACATAAGTAGTTTGTGGACATATGTTTCCACATCTACATACCATGGGCCAGAAGACTTGGATAGTGAATACAGGGACATTATAGGCAATATGAAAGGAAAAACAAGAACTGAATGGTCATACACAATTTTCTAGTGTAAATGACATATTAATTCCATTGAATGCAGGACCTCGATATTTTGTCTGATGAAAGATCTGTACAGGAATCACCAGACACATGCCAAAAGGCACTCTGGGTCCTAAGAAGGATTTTGTGCACCCACAGAAATTTAAAAAAGTCCATAGCCATTCACTGCTGATTGCAAGTCGTGTAGTGATTTGTGGTCCATGAATCCAAATCATGTATATTGCTGAGGACATCTAAATGCTTTCACTGTATTCTGCTGTTTGTTTGGGAGGCACATAATGTAATATGATAATGTGATAAAATTACCCATTCAGTGTTTCCTGCCTTAATGCAAGAAAGAATTGCAGTTCTAGGGACTACAGTTGTCACAAAATGACCTGGTGGACAAAGGCCTTTTATGTGATAAAGCTGCTGTGCTTAATGTATACAGTTATGCATAATCCAATTATTCCACATTCTTGTTGCTATTCCACTTAATTTACTTTTGTATCATTCTTCTTCCCTCCTTTTCTTCTACCTGGGGAAGACTAATGTGAAGATCTTACAAATTACTTGCATAAGCTTCTCATATTCAACCATCAGTCAGAAAGGTTAGTAGTACTTAACATTGGTAAAAGGTAAAGCAGTCCCGTTACAGGCCCAGAAGGGCCCAGAGGGTTCCAGAAAGTTAAGGCTCTCAGATTTCGTGACAACAGCACAGGATGGTGGTAGGTTGTTAGCCCTACACACCAGCCACCTTTACCCCTAGGAAATACTCCTGGTACTCATATCTGTTACAGGCTGAGGCGACCCCAGGGCCATAGCGCGATTGGAAGGATTTTATGTCAATGAAAATCCACTGACACCAGGTGGGATCGAACCAGCGACCTTCCAATTTGTAGCACAGCACCTTAACCACTGTGCCACCATGGTCCCCACTTAACAATAGCCAAATGCAAAATATTTTGTGTCGCTTTTTGGAGTATGACATCACACAGACTGTTTACACTATATCACATGACCTGTGTCAACTGTACATGGTTGGCTAGTACTCTACCAAGAATCTGCATATATCTCATAAACTTTGGATTTCAGAACTTTTTTTGTGATGTTATAAGAAAATATGCCTGTAACCCTGCATGATATATGTACAAGGAATTGGAATTTCACAGTCCAACTTCTGTATGACTACCCACCTCATCAGGTCCCTCATCTTCCACAACTTCCTCCTTAATAAACACAGATTCAATTGCACCACATGCACGTTCATGATCTGCTTCATCGTGTGATTCAACTTCCATTTTAATTACACTCACGGTGTCCTGTTAAAAAATAAAATTTGGTACACAGCTACTGGCACAGAAATAACAACAATCTCACTGCAGACTTAAAAGTTTCACACAAGACAAAACCTTTCCCAAAGTCTCCCTGCTCAAAAGCTTCAGTTTGGCATAATTATTTAGCGTGACTCAGAACTCCATTATTGGAGACATACATTACTGTGACACTGCACCATCATGAGACTAACTACATACTTGCTGTCTACAGATGCTTGAGGATACCCACCCATGACAATGCGGATGCACACCAGTCAAAACATTTTCATGACAAGACACACAACAGGAATGTTACACATACTGTACCACTACATCAGGGCTTCTGCTGTCACACTATATTTAGTGGTCAACTTCATGATCCTATCACATTCAGCAGTGACAGGTTCTCTCTTTGCTACCATTTTGGGCTGCAGTAACTGGGGGACACGTCTTCTATTCAGAGATAGTGTACCTGCGGTATTGACCCCACAATCTCTAAGCAGACTACAAACACATGAGGAACTAGAATTACTGACCATCCGCAAAGTGTAGCCTAGATTGACACATGGGTCTGCAAGTCTGACAACATCTTAGAGCTCTGTAGATTTTCTGACACATCAATACCTGTTGTAATATCATGACCTGCTACAGGATTAACAACAAAGTACCACTACCATCTAGTGATGGATTCACATAGTTCAAAAGATTTTATACCAAATTTGTGGCTCTTTGTCAATAGTACTGTTTGCAAGTTCAGGCAACCTTCCATAAGTTGAGGGAATCATCAACACTTACCTTGTGTGGGCAGGCATTCAATTTGAAAAAATCTGTTTAGCATTTCCAATAGAGAACGACTTTTAAACATTTTCTTCGCTCCAGTTTTGGTGTCTACTGTATTACTGTCATCAAAATGTTAGAATTTCATTTCATATCTGTCCTGTGTCATAATCTGTGGAAATATCAGGGTCTGTACATATGCATCACTGCTGAAATAAGATTTCTGGGTAAATTTTTACACTATATCCAATAGCATTATTAGACCAAAGACCACATATATTTCATCATTAGTCAATGGCTGCCAACTCCACAAGCATTACCTACGTTTCAATGCAGAACTTTCAATACACTAACCTGCCTACCTGTTGGTCTCAACAATACGATCAACAGAACATTGCAGAACAGTTTAATGCACATCATATCAATACTGAAACTGACAGTGAGACACCCTCAAGACAACACTACGACCTCTTGAGAATACTCAACTGTAGTAGCGAGATCAGCTACCCACATCTCCACAAAACTACAACCATCATTACGCTCAAAACAACTATCTAGTTTTCCCTACATAGTCACGCAAGTAGTCTCTTGCAAGACCAGTTAATGTAGTGGAGGTTAACCCTTAAATGGTGACAGGTTTAAATTCCAAATATTGTCCATGAGGGACAAGTTTAAAGTACCCTAAAATGCACTCACTACATGTGGTGTACAAAGGCAGGAGTTGAAGGATTGAACCAATACTGGATACAGTCCAAATGTTCACAGATATGCCACTGACATTTCAAGGGGCAAGCTGATGTTCACACAAAAGTATTGAAGTTACGATGTCACACACAAGAGAGTATGGACACTGGTCGGAATAGAATTTACCTGCTGTTCCATAACGTGTGAGTGATGTCCAGATTATTTTTCTTAACAGCACAGTCTTGTTCCAACTTAAACAGTGATGTGAATTAATTTCCGACAGCTAATTTGTCGCAGGCTCATATATAAGTTTCCCTTCCACTATATGCTGACATGCTGAATTTTCATATTCCTTGTGCATAATCAGCATCAATCAGATACTCACTCTCATTTTTTTCCTTGTGTTTGACTCTCTCTGCTTTTGTATGATGTGACAAACAAACTGTTATCGTTATACCTACAGAGAATAATCATAAAAATTACCTGACTAATCTATTTTACTATAAAAAATCTATGACAATACATTGCAGAAAACCCTACAACTCCCCCACCCCTACCTCCACCCTTGCTAACATATCTACTACTTCAGGTGTGTGAAAATTTTCCACAAATCCGCAACTCACAAAGTAATATTTCGGAAGTACATCTTCTTACACACTGCAATAAAAATCCATTCACACTACCATTACATCAAATAGCAGTACACATGACTGCCAAGACAAAGAACATCACTCACCCAGCAGACATAACAGGGTTCACAAAACTTCAAAATTAATACTCAATATGCTTCACAACTATGTTAGAAAGGTATGCAGGGTAAGCAGAACTTCAGTCTGTAACTGGTTTACAGTTTTCCCTAAATCAGAATCAAACTGTAGTGACTTTATCAGTTAAGTGATATGTTTATACACTCACAATTTTCATAAAAATTCAAAGGCATCTATAAATTTACTGTCATATAATACTGTTTCACATCTTTCATTAATTCACACAAATACATAATAAAATTTCTAAAAGCCTTTACGGTCTCCCAACACTCCCTGCTCCACCACCCTTTCAGGTAACAAGATCCATTTCCTTGCCAACTCTACTTCCTTTACCACCTACCTGTGGCAAAACTATGGGTTTTTAATCTTGGGGATGGGGCATCCGAGTTTCTAGGGTTTACATTCTCTCCCTCAGAAAAAGCATGTAAGACAAATATACATACAAGTTTTGCGATACTGAAGCCCTGCAAATTATATTACTCATTACAATAAATTAAAAAAAAAACATGCCATTTGTTGTGGATCATGCCGTGATGAAACTTTATATCGTTGTATTTTTCAACAATCTTAGTAACTGTCATCCTTCGCGAAGAAGGGAAGCAGAGTTAAAATTACGACCCTTATTACATCAAACTTGCCTGATTAACAAATACACAGTCATCATATACTTCACATGAGCGTGGGACGTACAGCTACAAAAGAAAGCAATTAAAAAACGAATTTCGTTCTCCGATAGACCGTGCACACACATTCACTAACAGATTTGTCGTTTCTGAATGACCGCGAATAACCGCTAATCCGAATAACTACGTGCATGATACTTCTGCGTGATATCGTGAACATCACGGATCTGCACAGCAGCCCTACTGTATTGGTGCTGTAAACAAATAATATCCGTGTGCTTAAATAATTGCCATCAGGCGACGATACATTATTAGTATAATTTTTTGTTCACGTGTTCTTTAATGTTCGTACACCTCGTGTTTTCTTAACTTACAACCAGGTATACAAACATTAAAGAACACATGTAAAAATACCTAACCAATGAGGAAGACCAGTTCAGAAATAAGTACAACACAGCGCAAAGAACATATTAAATATACGATAGTGAAGGCGGCAAGATTGATATTAGACAATGCGATCGATCTATCCAAATCAGAATCAAAGAACACAATAGGCATACACGACTAGCACAAACCGATAAATCAGCATTAGCGGAACACAGCATCAACCAGGACCATATTATTAAATTACAGGACACAAAACTTCTTTCTGCTAAAACGGGATACAAGGAACGACTCATCAGGGAAGCCACTGAACTAGGAATTAACCCACACAACGTGAACAAAGATGTCCCGACTTTAAGCAAATCCTGGAAACCCCTTCTGCAAATGCTTAAAGAAAGGAAAGCGCCACCTGAAACACAAGTGTTTGATCTCTACCATCCCATGGCTCCCCTTCCTCACTCCGACAGAGCGCCGTTTCTCCCTCACATACTTCTGGCCTCCCCTTAGGGTCTTTTCTGTAGTCGCTCCTCGGACACGCCCCCACCCCGTTGTCACCCCCTCCTTCCGATTGGCACAGGCTATTTTCGAGCCAAACCTTTTCCCCTATAATACCCCAACTATCTCACCCCGGTTAATCTTCATGCCTACACCGCCTATGAAGATGGAACAGTGTGTTCCAAAATGCCGGCACATAAAATTCTGACAACGGGGAATCACACAAAAGCAAAAATACAAAGGTACAATAAACATGACCTGTTATTTTATTTCAGTATTTACATACAAAATATTTATTTACATTCATCTTCATACATTTTAAAAGACATCAGGCTACCTAAGCCATGGACAAGAAAAGACAAAAGGGCAGCTTGAGTTTCAGTCTTCATATCTGTAAATGTTTCTAAAGAAAAATAATCAAAATCCAGTGTAAACGTTTCTTACAAAACAGTTAATAATACACAATACCTCAAATAACATGTACATATGGCAGTATGTGAACACTGCCAGAACAGGACGTGGATATGGCACTAAACGAACCTGTAACTTGTGGCAGACTTGGTAATAGTTACAGAAAGGATCCAAAAATGGCAGCAAAGATAAATGACAATGGAGAGTACTTCCCAGTAAGTACAGTCATGTGCCGCATAACGTTTCAGTCAACAATGGACCACATACATGACGGTGGTCCCATAAGATTATAATGAAGCTGAAACACTCCTATCGCGTAGTGACATTGTAGCCATCGTAATGTTGTAGCATGACACATTACTTATGTGTTTGTAGTCATGCTGGTGTAAAAAAAACCTAGCAATGAGACTAAAAAAAATTTGATAAGGGCCTATATCAGATATGGAGGAACTTCTAATGACCTGGATTGAAGACCAGACACAGAAGCATATCCCTCTCAGCACCATGACGATCAAGATTAAAGTAAGATGTTAGTTTGTGATGTTGAAAGAAAAGACTGGAATGAACACGATGTTGAATTTACTGCTAATTCTGGGTGGTTTAAATGAGTCAAGAATTGTTATTCATTATGTAATGTGAAAGTAGGTGGTGAGTCTGCAAGTGCTGATGTAAAGGCAGCTGAAGAATATTTGGAAACTTTAGATAAGCTGATTGTGGACAAAAATTACTTACCAGAGCAATCATTCAATATGGATGAAACCACCCCATTCTGGAAACGGACGCCTGAAAGGACTTTTCATCCATAAGGAGCCCAAGTCAAAGCCAGGTTTCAAGGCTTTTAAGGAGAGGATAGCAGTCTTGCTTTGGTGCAGGCTACAAATTAAAACCCTTTGTCATCTGGCATAGTCAGAATCCCAAGACCTTCAAGCCTATCAATAAGCACATGCTACCAGTGCACTAAAGGAGCAATAAGAAGTCATGGATGACCCAGCTCCTCTTCCAATTGCCCTCCTGAATTGCTATGCCAGCGAAATGGAGAAGTACTGTTTGGAGAATAACGTACCTTTCAAGATTTTGCTTATTCTTGATAATGCTCCCAGACATCCTCCTCTTAGTGGTGATATTCAACCCAATATCAAAGTGGCGTTTCTCCCTCCAAACACCACCTCTTTGATAAAACCAATGGATCAAGGAGTTACAGCAGCTTTTAAGGTCTACTACCTGAGTAGGACCTTTGCCCAGGCTATTGCTGGAACTGAGGAAGACACTGATGCAATTCTGCAAGGTTTAGAACATCTATGACTGCATCAAGAACCTTTCTTTGGCTTGGGGTGATGTCACCAAGGAGTGTACAACTGGTATCTGGAAGAAGACACTCAAGAGGTTTGTTCATGACTTCAAAGGCTTTGCCAAGGAAGAGAAGGTTGCAAAAATCAGCAAGGATGTGGTTGAGATGGCAAGCAACTTTAACCTGGGTGTGGATGAGGATGACATTGAGGAGTTCCTAGAGGGAGTTCCTGAGGAATTGACTAATGAGGAGTTGTAGGAACTGAAACAGGAATGCA
>Ga0123353_10005353_pt1 | contig 16817 bp, 9 predicted proteins | sample TergutLab28metaG_3_FD_92763 | JGI IMG/M metagenome (GOLD analysis project Ga0123353, IMG submission 92763) | Labiotermes labralis P3 segment gut microbial communities from Petit-Saut dam, French Guiana - Lab288 P3 | ecosystem: Host-associated > Arthropoda: Insects > Digestive system > Gut ...
GTTCAGTTTTCCCTGCGTTTTTTTGAACATCAGTTCTGCGCCATACGCTTTTCCCTTGACGCCCGCCACTTCCGTTTCAAGGTGCGGGTTCATCATCAGTTGGGCGCCTCCGCGATAATCCAAATAGTCGTTCATCGTTTTGTAGTAGGTCTCTAAGGAAGTTTCTATCGCATTATTGGAAAAATTCCTGAACAGCCCGACAACATATTGCACTCCGGTTTGCGGACGAATGGAGAGATTGCTCAGTTTCCACGTATCGGTGGGCGACATGACGGTAGAATTGGATATTTTGTGAATGTACTGCCTCATCGAATTTACGCCCGCTTTAACGGATGTGTTGTCGTCGAGGGTATACCGCAGCGAAAAGCGAAATTCCGGGCCGTGCCACGTTTTCGCCACTCCGCTTCCTGCCGAATCGTTACTCATAATCGTTGTCCTGGAAGGAAGAAATTCAGGCGAATAAACGTTATAAATATGCGGACCCAACACCTGATACATCGAATATCTGATTCCGGCGCTGATCATCAATTCGGGCGATATTTCCCATTGTTCGGAAAGATACGCAGCCGATTCCAGCGCCTGTTCGGTTTGAAGACGTTCTTCCCTGGTCAGCGATTGTTCGTGCGCCGGCTTGTAATTTCCCGGATACAACCGGTAAAATATGGTATTGAATCCGGCATTGATGGTGTGTCTGTAGTCAAAATAATATGAAAAATCGGCTTTCCCGAATGTTTGATCAATGGTAAAATCAAGCGCGTAGGAATTGAATATGTCGCTGACGTCGCGGTTGCTGTAACTGTAGTGATCGCGCCCTGCGACGAATGAACCTGTCAGCCTCGGAGTGAAAACATGCCGCCATTTTGCCGAAAAGTTGGCATTCTGATAAGCGTATTGATCCATGGGGGTGAAACTGAACTCGTCGCTGCTGTAATAGCCGCTCAGATAAACGATGTTGTTTTCGTTGATTCTGTAATTCGTCGATGCGTTCAGGTCGTAAAATCCGGCGGCGCCGTTGCTGTAGCCGCTCTTTTCGGACGCCATACGCAGCATCCAGTTCGAATATGAGGTGCGTCCGCCAACGATAAACGACCCTTTACCTTTGAAAAGCGGCGCTTCTAAAGTGAGTTGGCTGGTGAGCAATCCGATGCTGGCATAGCCCTGGAAATTTTTCTTGTTCCCTTCCTTCGAATTGATTTCCAGAACGGAAGATATTCTGCCTCCGTATTTTGCCGGAATACCGCTTTTGTAGAGTTCCATATTATCGACAATATAGGGATTGAACGCCGAAAACAAACCGAACAGATGCGTTGGCGCATAAATGGTTCCGTCGTTGAAAAGGACTAAATTCTGGTCTGTGGCGCCGCCTCTGACATTAAATCCGCTGGATACTTCTCCGGCAGATTTCACGCCCGGAAGGGTCATGATGATCCGAAGGATGTCGGCTTCGCCCATAACGGTTGGTATATTTTTGATAGTTCGCATTTGAAGACGCTCAAGACCGCCGCTCACCGAGCGTATGTTGTCCATCCTGCTCGACACAATGGACACTTCCGAAAGCATATAAATTTGTTCTTCCAACTCAATATCCAATTTGCCGTCGGAAAAAACCATCAGTTGCCGTCGGGAATCTTTCATGCCCACGCTGCTTATCACCAACTCCCTGCGTCCCTGTGGCAGCCTTATGGAATAGAAGCCGAAAGCGTCGGTAGTGGTTCCGACGGGCGGGTCTTCGAGCAGCAGGGTTACGCCCGGCATCGATTCGCCGGTTTTGAAATTGGTGACAACGCCTGTTACGGTTGCATCCGTTGCCAGCGGGGGAGTGTTCGGATTACCGACGGAATAAACAAGCGTTTCGGATGTAGCCTTCGTTTCGCGTTCGAATACGGGTATGGTGTTGGCCTCTCCCCCTGTGGCCTCTCCTCCCGCCCTCTCCGCAGGAGAGGGAGCCCTTCTGTAAAAACTTTCCGGCAATGAGGCGACCAAACTCCTGTCCTTGATGATATAAACAGCGTCCTGAAATACGGATAGTTGAAAATCGGTGTTTTGCAGCGCTTTTCGAATCAGCGTCAATGGTTCGGCATTCGTTTCATCGACCGTTACCGTCAATGAATCGGATACTTCGGCAGTGCAATAGAAGCGAAGACCGGTTTGCTTTCCGATGGCTTCCAGCAATTCCCCCATCGGCCGTTCTTCTAACCTGACCGTTACCCGCTGCTGCGCAAAAACAGTAAGAGTGAAAAGCGCTAAAACCAAAGATATATATAAATATTTCATCATTGCAATCCGGTTAATTTTTCGTATTCACTGACGGTTTGGATGAGAAACTCCCGGGCATTGTTCCGGAATTTCAAACGATGCGCCGAAATAAAATGTTTGATCTCTTTTTTGTATGGCTGTAAAACATTTAACAATCCTCTCTGGTTTCGTATGATATAATATGCGTTATCCTTATGCAAATAAAATCTGGTAGTAAACGAATAATACTGTGTTCGTGAAGTTTGCTCGATCCTCAATGTAGTGGTTTGTTTTTCCAAAATCCTGTATTTTCCTGAATGTAACAAACAGTAATATCCGGATGAAGGAGAACCGGGCAGACTGTCGCGACGAAAACTGATGATATGCCGCCCATGCAGTTCCGCGAAATCAACGTTCTCAGGGAAGAGAACTATTTCATAATATGCAGGCGAAATTGCAGACAATTCATTTCGACTGAAATCCAACCGTAGCAAAACCTCTGGGTATAACACGCCGAGATAGGAGAGGCGTGCTTTAGCAAATTTATCATCTACCAAAAAAGGATGATTGGTCGTGCGCAAAACGCCTTCCTTCAGACTACCGAAATAAATCGCCGATTGCTGGCCGGCAACATGCTGGTATTCGAGCGCAGAATCGTCAATCGTTTGCTGAGACGTGACATCTTGCGCAAACAGACGTCCGCAGGCAAATACAAAAAAACACAATAATATCTTTCTTACCATTTTTCCAGTTCTATGATTTCGCATGCGGGCAAGGGGTATCCCGCGTGCGGGTAAGGGTATTCCGCGTGCGGGTAAGGGGTATCCCGCGTGCGGGCAAGGGGTATCCCGCATGCGGGCAAGGATATTCCGCGTGCGGGCAAGGGGTATCCCGCATGCGGGTAAGGGTATTCCGCATGCGGGTAAGGGGTATCCCGCGTGCGGGAAAGGGGTATCCCGCATGCGGGCAAGGATATTCCGCGTGCGGGCAAGGGGTATCCCGCATGCGGGCAAGGGGTATCCCGCATGCGGGCAAGGATATTCCGCGTGCGGGTAAGGGGTGTCCCGCATGCGGGCAAGGGGTATTCCGCAAGCGGGTAAGGGGTACTCCGCATGCGGGTAAGGGGTATTCCGCATGCGCACAAGAGTATTCCGCATGCGCGGAAGAGTATTCTGCATGCGCGAAAAGGGGTACCGCGCTGATAAAAAAATATTTTTAATGTTCGAAAATAGTTTCACGATAGTATCATGTTCACTCAACCATAATATCCCGGAATACGCAAACTTTCATCTTTCCTTCTCTCCATTGCGATGTTCCAATCACGCCCAATTGCACTCTGTACATTCCCGGCGCGGTAAAAGTATGCTGTGTGCGTATTCCTTTTTTGCGTGTTCCGTCGCCAAACATCCAGTAATATTCTTCAATTTCCCAATCGGGAAGGAAGGTTTTCGAAGCGTCGAATGATGCAGATATGCCCGCAGTGACGGTTTCGCCGGTGGTGATGTAGGGTTGCTCTTCGTCAAGCACTTCTATGGAGAGTTGTTCTACATGTTCGTTAAATTCGCCGGTTAGGGTGTCCAGCACACTTAAATAAATATCATATTGACCTGTCGAAGGGAAAGTATGCCAGAACTCATTTCCGTACTGGGTGGTGCCGTCGCCCATATCCCAAATTAATTTTATGGTGGGTATGGTATCTAATCCTAAAAATCCCGGATCACGAATCCTGTAGGTATAATCATTTTCTTCCTGTTCCTGACAGTGTGAAAAAACCGGAAAAAGAGATTTGAAGGAATAAAGGTTGAGCGATTTTCCGTTTCTGTTCGATGCGAAGTAGCCGCTTGTTCCGTCGTCGTCGGCTGCCATATAGGAAATATCGTCGGCGGTTGAATTAATGGGTTCTTCCATTCGTTGGACAAATCGCCACTCTCCGTCTGTTTCGCGCGCTGAGAAAATATCCAACCCACCCATGGAGCCATGCCCCGGCGACGAGAAAAACAATTCGCCGTTTCCCTGTATGAAAGGGTACAATTCGTTTGCGGAGGTATTGATTTCGGGTCCCAGGTTTTGGGGCGGTCCCCATCCGCTGACGGTTCTTTCGCAGACATAAATATCGAATCCGCCATATCCGCCCGGCATGTCGGAAGCAAAAAACAACCGTGTCCCGTCGCGGCTCAGGGAAGGATGAGTGACGGCATAGTTGGAGCGGTTGTGCGTAAAGGGCTGTATGCTTCCCCATTCATTGCCCGATTTTCTGGATGAGAATATCCGTTGTCCTGTTTCGTCGTTAGCGCTGAAATATATTTCCTGTCCGTTGGCGCTGATGGTAAACGGTCCCTGATGTGCGTTGATGGGCAGATTTTTCGACAGCAATTGCGGAACAGACCATTTGTTGCTGTCTTTTTCGGATACATAAAATAAATGGAAAAGCGGGTTATTGGTTGTATCGACTCTGCTGACCCAAATGTGCGTCCGGCGGTCGGAACTGTATATAACCCCGTTCCCATAAGGGAAGGCAAATATTTCGTTGGTGAAATTCTGGCTCAGCGACAACGGTTCAACCCGGTAGAACGATTGCGCACAAAGCGCCTGAGCCGCTAACAGAAAAATAACTGAATAACTGAATAACTGAATAACTGAATGCCTCTTCATATTAATTCCTGATTCTTAATTCAAATATAGCGGACTTGCGGCTTTAACTTTGATTTTTAAATCGTAACGCAGCATGATTTCATGCGATGTGTTGATGGCGCCCGGCTTTCCGATAGCAAAATCATACGCATAACCAAGGCAATAGGATTGATACCTGAATTGTGCCATTCCCACCAAAGTTGTACTGTTGCGCCATGAAACGCCGAGTTCTAACTTTTCATTGAACATGAGAAAATTACAGTTCATGTCGAGAAGAACTCCATTCCCGGTATATCGCAGCAACGCCGACGGCTTGATGAATATATTGCGACCTGCAGGAATCATCATTCCGCCATAAAGCATGGTATTCGAAAGCGTTATTTTACTTTTGTACGAATCGGCAGTATTGGGCGAGTATGCCAAAAGTTGCGGAAGCGATAAACCTGCAAAAATACGGGGTGTGTAATAATAAACGCCCACGCCTGCATTGGGCATGAATGTGTTCAGTTTTTCGAGATGGAACATGGGGTCGTCAGGTTGTATGAGGATGAGACGGGTTTGGTTTTCGCGTTGCACGTCGAACCCCGCCTGCATTCCTAACGACAGTTTTCCTTCGCCCGCTCTCACATGGAAAGAATATGCAAAATATGCCCCGGTTTGCTTGGATATGTTAATGATGTCGTCGAATATCAATAATCCAAGCGCCAATTGCGGGTTACGTAAGGGAAAATCGCCTGCAAAAGTGTACGTAACGGGCGCGCCCTCTATACTGTTTCCCCATTGGCTGTTACGGCAAAGCGCCGCAATGTTCAATACTTCCTGACTGCCGGCGTATGCGGGATTGAGCGCCAATCCGTTGAACATATACTGGCTGTACTGCGGATGATATTGCGCCCTGCATGTAGCGGCAACCATCAACATGAAAAGAATAATCAGGAATTTACTATTTTTTGAGTACCACATATCCTTTATAAATTTTATTTCCGTTGAGGGTAAACTGATAAGAATATGTCCCCGAAGGGAGTTCATTTCCCGACATATTGCGTCCGTCCCACCAACCCTGACAGTTGTTGATATCTGCGCTGCCTTTGAATGAATTCGATTCGAATACGACATTGTTGTATCTATCGAGAATAATTAACTCGCTGGAAGTGGCATTTTCGGCGCCCACGATTCTGAAACAGTCGTTGAAACCGTCGTTACCGGGCGAAAAACCTGTGGGAATGATGATATCTTTCACTTCAATGATAACCATATCTGACCCGGATACGCATACGCCGTTCGTTACCGTCCAGAGAATGGTATTGACGCCGATTTGCAGGTTATTCACTGTGGTAACCGGTTCGCCGGGGTGGTCGAATCTCAGTTCATTATTTTGCGACGTCCATGTCCCAACGCCAATTTCGGGAGGGGCGGCATAGAGGTTATCGGTGAACTGGAATCTCAGGGCGTTGTCACCAAGTTTATCGCTTGAAGTGATATGAGATGGCGACGATTGCCGGTCGAATCGTACCATAACCGGGTCGCTCCAGCTTTCACATGCGCCGGAGGTAATGTAACGCCGGTAGTAATAGTCCTGATATAGTTCCGAATCATTGATCTTCGGGAAAACGATACTTGGGGTGAAATCCGGCTCATCTGCATTATTGGTAATATTTTCCCAATTCGCGCGACTATCGGAAGATATTTGCCATTGATAATCATATTCGTTGGTTCCACCTGACAGTACTGTCCCTGTTAGTCGTTTCGCCGTATTATCACATACCCTCTGCTCATCAGGAGAAATTGTATTTCCTGTGATTGTGGGCTGAACATGAATAACGGCTTCGCTCCACTTTGAAATACAACCTTTGCCCGAAGTTACCTGTCTCCGGTAGCTTTGCTCGATCTCGACGCCGCTGACTAAGGTTACCGTCAGATTTTTGCCGGTAGTTTGGTCAATATCTCTCCATGTATTGTTCACCGATTCTTGCCAATGATAGGTGTAGGGTTCGCCGCCACCTCCTTCTGCCGGATTGTTTTCTCTGATGGTTAATGTTTCTTTCCAGCAAGTAGTGGTATCTTTCGGAGTAATATCGTTGTTGACCACCCTGTATGCGTTGACCAGAATGGGCGAACTGAAATCGGTAAGGTCTCCGGAAGTAGCTATCCGCCGTATATACAAAATGTCGTCTGTAAACGGGTAAATTAAGTCGCGTTCGTTCATTTTATCAATTGTCTCCCAGTTTTTGTCATCCGGGGAATATTGCCATACGTAGTTATAAATTCCCGTACCGCCTTTGGGTTCCGAAGCCTTGATGGTCACAGGAACATTGTTGCAAACCGATGTATCCGGGGTGATGATGTAATTATGAAGAAACCCTCTCAACTGTACTTGGAAATTGTCGAAATATGTACCTAAATCGCCGGGCGTAGAAATGATGTAACATTTTCCGTCGGGAGATATGATATCTCCCTCATTGCCGCCGGTATGTTGAAACAAAACATCATCATTGTACCAGTTATCGTCTAATCTGCCCGTTGTAAACAGTACTCCTCCTCCACCGCCGCCTCCTGCGCCTCTCGTGTAATTTCCGCTATTATCATTACAGATGGCTTCACGGTAAACGCTACCTCCATTACCGCCCATGATTTCTACTTTTATATCGCCATAATCTTTTGCAGATAAAAGGATACTTCCCCCTCCTCCTCCTCCTCCGGCGCCTGCATCAGTAGTCAGAGCGCCTGCATCCGCTCCATTGGCTTTGATGGCTTTGTTGGGTTCAAAATGCAAATTTTGAGCAACGATGATCACAATTCCACCCCCATTTCCGCCATCGGTGCCTTTTCCGGTTCCGGCGCCTCCTCCGCCACCCATAAATACGCGTCTAAAAACACCCCCATCCCGCCAGACGACGTCATTATATTTAATGGCGAATCCTTCATTTCCATGAATAACAGAGCCACTTGGTTCCGGCAGTGAGCCATTTTCGCCACAGGATTGCATTTCTCCGATACCCCCGATGCCTCCATTGGCGCCTCCTCCTCCGCCCGACCATTTACCATTACCTCCTCCTCCGCCGTTCCATGTTCTTCCATACCCTTTCCAATAACTGGTTGGATCGTTGGGGTCAAAATAAGTTTTGGTCGTAACCGTAACGTCATCAAAATAAGTTTTGGTTACTGCGCCTTCGCCCTTATATCCTGCGTAAAGGTATGAATCGGAATAATCAGGCCAATCCGTGCCATCATCATCGCTAAAACTGCAAGGACCGTCTTCTGGATATGGTGTTTCATAAGCCTTACCTCCTTTAAAACCGAGCCCGGTCACGTCTATATCGGCTTTGAGAGTGAGCGTTTCGTCGACCATCAATGCCAAAACGCCGCCTGTTCCGGTTTGCCAGTCCCATGGCGCGCAGTAGAGCGTGTTTTCGATGACCGCATTTTTATAGGATGGAACACGCACTATTTGTACGATTTCAGTAGATGGGTTGAAAGTAAAGGGAGCTATTCCGGATTTTAAGGTAACATTCTGTCCGTTGACGCCGGTAACAATATGAAATTCGTACCTGCCGGCATTTCCGGGAGCATTCCCCCTTCGTTCTATTCCGGTCATTTGTATCAACAGGACAGTATCGGGCAAATTTTCAGGAACAAACATTAATGAAGCGTCAGTTTCAAGGGTAACCGTTGGACCATTAATCCCGGTTACTCTCGCATAATGATTGATGACCGGCCTGGTAATCCGCGAAACAGCATCCTGTGCAATAACGCTGTTACACAGGCTAACCAAAAGAGCGCATGTAATTATTTTATATGTTATTTTTTCAGGCAATATCGGAAGATAGAATATTTTTGCAAAGATAGATAATTTTTGTTTTGATTAACAATAATAAAAAACGTATTTTTACGCATTGGATAACACTCTTTCCTCCCATTTTCCGTCTTTCAGCATCATCACCGTTCGGTAACCGATTTCGCGAAGCGTTGTTTCGGCTTCATTGAATCCAAAAGTGAGTTCGCTTGGCGTATGGGCATCCGAACTGATGGTCACCGGAATACCCATCTTTTGCATTTCGGCAATAGCCCATCGTGCGGGAAAATAATCACCGGTCTGTCCTTTTTTGATTCCGCGTGTACTCACTTCCACGATACAGCCGGTGGCGGCAATTTCTTCGAGTGTAGCCATCAGTTGTTCACGGAAAAACGGATGCGTATCGGGTATCATGCAATCCGGGCGGTGCTGTATCTTGATCTTGTCTACATGACCGACGATGTCGGGCTTCATCACGCGCACCATCTCGCGGGTAATTTCAAAATATCGCCGGATAGGAAGCAAAGGGTCGCTATCCATGATTTCGTGCCAGCCTTTGCGAAACTCCTCGTGCGGACCGTCGAAACACCAGCGTTGTCCGTTGGGGTAAACGCCGATGAAATGTATCGAGCCAATGATATAATCCCATGAATAGCCTGAATACAAGGTTTGTATCTCATGCTGGAGGTCAGGGAAATAGTCGGCTTCGAGGCCGCAATAAATGTCAAGACGATCGGCGTATTCGTGTTTCAAACGGTGAATCACGTCGTAATATTCGCCAATCCGTGCGGGGTTCATAGTCCATTGGGTCGGGAAGTTGACCGGAGCATGCGCTGAAAAACCCAGCGCTGCCATTCCCTTGCGGACTGCTTCATCAGCAAAGCAAACTGCTTCAAACATGCCGTCGCAAAAGACGGTATGGGTATGGTAATTGGTGGTTTTCATATAGGGCAAAATTAATAAAAAATTTCATTCAACCTTACTATCAAAAAAAATGACAAGATTTTTGAAATATTTTGTCTGTTTGTTTATCTTTGCCACTTAATATTTGTGCTATCATTATAAGATTAATTATTATGAAACAAATTATTACAGTCATTTTGGTTTCGTGCCTCAGTTTTTGTGGGGCGGCGGCTCAGCCTTTGTCGCTGATTCCTCTTCCGGCTGAAATAAAGCAGGGTACAGGCGTTTATACGTTTACATCTGCTACTCAAATTGTCCTGAAAACCGATTCAGACGAAGTCAGGAAAAAATGCGATTTTTTTCTCGACATTATCAATCCCAGTACCGGACTGAACATTGGATACGCCTCATCATCGACTTCCCCCATTATCGTGGAACTTGATTCGCTCATCACTCATCCTGAAGGTTATCGCTTAAAAGTCACATCGAGAGACATCACCATACAAGCACAAACCACGGCAGGTATTTTTTATGCATTCCAGACGTTGCGTCAACTTCTTCCACCATTCATCGAAAGTCGCAGCATGGTTGCCAACCAAAGGTGGAGCATACCGGTTATAGAAATCAACGACGCGCCGCGATTCACCTATCGTGGCATGATGCTTGATGTAGCACGGCATTTCTTTCCCCTCAGCGACGTTAAACGCTACATTGACCTGATGGCTTTGCATAAGTACAACTATCTGCATCTTCACCTCACCGACGACCAGGGATGGCGCGTTGAACTGTTTTCTTTTCCAAGGCTTCAAACTATAAGCGCATGGCGCAGGGAAACCATCATCGGACATTTGAACGATGAGCCGCGCCAGTACGATGGCATTCGTCACGGCGGTTTTTACACACAGGCGGAACTCAGGGAATTGATACAATACGCCGCAGACCGGCATATTACCATCATACCCGAGATTGATATGCCGGGACACGTTACTGCCTTGCTTGCCGCCTATCCTGAATTAGCCTGTTCGGGCACCTCTTTTGAGGTGGCGCGCGAATGGGGTATTTTTCCAAACATACTGTGTCCGCGTGAAGATACTTTCCTGTTCCTCGAACGACTTCTGAATGAAGTGATGAACATTTTCCCGGGTAAATATATTCATATCGGCGGCGATGAGGTACCGAAAGAACAATGGCAAAAATCAGAATTTTGTCATAATCTGAAAATACAAAACAATTTATATACCAACGAACAGTTGCAAACATGGTTCATGCGCCGGATAGCGCATCATGTCCAATCGCGCGGGCGTCAGGTGATTGGCTGGGACGAAATGCTCGACGGCGGAACTATTGACGATGTTACCATTATGTCGTGGCGGGGTGAACAAGGGGGTATTGAAGCCGCCAAAAGAGGCAATTATGCCATCATGGCGCCAAACCGTAACTGTTATTTCGATTTATATCAGTCGGGCAGACGCAACGAAGAGCCTTTGGCGCAATCCGGATACCTGTCGCTGAGTATGGTTTATCAGTACGATCCCATTCCCAAAGAATTAACTGATGACCAAAGGCAGTACATTTGGGGAACGCAGGGAAACCTTTGGACTGAATATATTCCCAATATACTCCAGGCTGAATATATGGCTTATCCGCGTGCCTGCGCCCTCTCTGAAGTTGCATGGACTCCGGTAAACAGGAAATCATACAACCAGTTCCTAATCCGGTTGCGCGAACACAGCAATCGGCTCGATTTGCTGAATGTGAACTTTGCGCGACATTTTCTTGGAAATTAGTATCTTTTGAATTTTTGATATTCCATTTCCCAAGCCCGGCAAAACAGTTCTCCTACAATTTTGGCACCGTCAATTGAAAAATGCACAAAATCTTTCTTTGCCAGCGGCGGATTGGTAAACACCCAACTTGGCATGGAGTTTTCGCCGCCCATCGCTTCGTATAAGTCCCAGAATACACAACCTGCTTCAAACGCTGCTTTTTTCTGTGCGTCGCGTATGTTGACAATGTTCGGATACGACCGGTAACCGTCAGGACTGTTCTGAGACATGTCGTTCACGCCCACAACCAATATGACCAATCCGGTTTTCAATGTTTTGAGCATTTGTAATTCCCGCGTAAATCTGCGCGCATAATAATTGGGATTTTTCCCGAAGGTCATCATGACGTTTGCGCCAAATTGAAGTATCAGCATTTCCACATCCATCATGTGGAACATCTGTCGTATCTGTGCTGTATCCATACGGTTGAAATCAATGCCGGAACTACCCCGTAGCGGCAGATTGTCCACCGCCACGCCATGTGCACCGTCGAGCGAAATTCCGTATAAGTCAGGCAAACAGGAAGATATCAGCAACAGGTCGAGCGAATTTTGCGGAGTTTCGAATTGCCACCAAGCCGATGAAACCGTTTCCATTGCAGTCATCCGTTGTGTATGGGTTTGGTTGACGACGACTGTAAAAAGATTTTCCGCCTGTCCATAAAATAGACGGGCGTGGGTGAAGTTCCGCACGTTGCGGAATCCCCCATAAAAAGGAAGTAAACCTATATGTGCGATCGAATCAGCATGATTATCAGGTGTATATCGAACAAGGTTGCCTGCAATACCAAAGCGGTTATACGCTACTGATGCACTGCTACTTCTATCAAGAACCGAAAAACGTTTCCAATTGGGCGATACATCCTGCTGAAAAGTAATCGCAACATCTGCTACCGGAACAACCGGAAGAAAACCTATTCCTTGACCGCCATATTTTTTTTGCATGTGATTGCGGATGGTAGCCGTAATACAGTCGCCCTCTATCTGCGAATCGCCGTAATGTAGTATGCGGAACGGTTTGTCCCGCCGGTGCAATATATTGAAAACCCTGAACAACGGAAACAGCAATGTATCCTGTCCCTGAGGAAATTCGAATGGATAAGCGCCGCTATCAGCATTCTCTACGGATACTTGTCGCACGAAACCTGTACTGTCGACAGTGGCAATAGAGTCGTTGCCATGTAACGCCACAGGTTCAAATGGGTAATCAGTCGTATCAACCCCTGCAATAATTTCCTGTATATCCTTATATGTCATTATGTTATCTGGTTTCAACCATGTCCGGTAATCGGGAAAACGAAATGACCATCGCCCTGCTTGTATACCGCCGGGAAAAACCGCTGAGATAACGAGAATAATCGCCAAAACAGACAGTCCAAATAAGAAAATTTTTCGGGGAGTCGCCATTAATGATGAATTACGATTTCTATCATTTTCATTTTCCAAGAATATTATCCATAACCCAATTGGTTTGTGCTGCCGAAATACCATCGGAGGGTGATTTTCCATTACCGCGCAATTGTGCGACAATTGCTTCAATCATCGGCTGCTGAATATGTTCGGGACGAGGGAAGGAAAATTCTGCAAGGGAATGGATAGTCTGTACACATATCGGTGCTAAAGAAAATGTGGCAAACCGGATTCTACCTTTGGAACCTGTAATTACCACTTTGTCGCAATTGGAGGTTGCAGGCGCTGCATAAGCCCATTCACCGCATCCAATCACGCCCGAAGATAAACGAAAAGAAGCAGTTACAGTATCTTCAGCATCATACAAACCGGCTCTGTTGGTTTTTTGTCCTCGGGCTTCGACAATTTCACACAGCAGAAAATCAAGTATATCCAATGTGTGGCAAGCCATGTCGTAAAAATATCCGGCGCCGGCAAATTCAGGCTGTACCCGCCAGGGCTTGTGATGTGGGTTGCTATCCTGTGGAGTGGCAGGTGAACGAAAGCAGATGTTGATAGAAATGATTTCACCGATTTCGCCACTGTTAACTATTTCCTTTATTTTGAGAAAATAAGGCAGACTTCGGCGGTAATATGCCACCAACAATGGTATTCCCGATTCATGCGATACACGGTTCATTTCAACACATTCAAGGTACGATGAAGCCATCAGTTTTTCCACGTATACCGGCTTTCCGGCACGCATGGCGCTGATAGCATACTCCGCATGTGAAGATGGTGGCGTGGCGATGTAAACGGCGTTCACTCCGGGGTCGGAAATGAGTTGATCGGCATCTGAATACCAATGGGCAACGTGATGACGGCGGGCATAATCTTCGGCTTTTACGGCGTCGCGGCGCATCACAGCCACCAACGACGAGCCTTCTGCCTTATAAAAAGCGGGGCCACTCTTTATTTCGCACACATCGCCGCAACCTATGATACCCCATCTGATAGGTGATGATAATGACATAAGCAATTGATCTTTACCTTTTTTTATATGAACGCTTCATACTGTATTAACATATTCGCACAAAGTTCGTATTTTTTTAGAAAAAAGAAAACAATAATTCAAATTGAATTGTATTTTTGCAGTCAATATATTTTTCATTCTTAATACCATCAAATTTCTGATTCAATGAAACTTCAAAAACTGTTTACCGGCGTGTTTGCCACCTTACTCTTCGTGTTCACTGCTGTTGCGCAACAATCGTTACCGGAAGATATAGCATTTAAAATCAAGCGCGAAGCATTTCAAAATTCTCAGATAGAGGCCCTGTCTTTTTACCTGACCGATTTTGCAGGCCCTCGATTAGCCGCCTCAAAACTTTGCGAGCGGGCTGAACTATTAACCAAAGACAAACTTGCCGAATTGGGTTTTTCCAATGTCCGTATTGAAAAAGCCGCCGATTTCCCCAGAGGGGGATGGGACAACCTCAAAACTTACGCCGCCATGACCGCTCCTTACTACTGCAATTTTATTGGAACGGCAAAGGCATGGTCGGGCAGTACCAACGGACTGGTAAAGGGAGAGGTGATACTACTGGATATCAATACCGTAGAAGATATTGACAACTATAAAGGCAAACTTGGCAACAAAATTGTTCTGATGCCCGAAACATCCAAATACGAGATGCGGTTCACACCCTTTGCTACGCGCTATACCGACGAACAATTGGAACAAATAGCCACTGACCCCCGTCCGCAAACGCCGCGTTTGACACGTGTGCCGATGAACTTAGCCGCTTTCGAATTGCAACAAAAAATCAGAACTCTGCTGACAGATGAAAAACCGGCCGTTGTCATCAGTGGCGGCGGTTCATTTAATGTTCCCCGGTCTATGAGTGTTACGTATAGCAGGTATGGGGATCCGGAACCTGTTGCGGAACTGGTACTACCCATTGAAGACCACGGTCGCATGATACGCATGATCGCCAATAAGATAGCAGTATCGATGGAGGTCGAAATCAAAAATGAGTTTTATAACAATCCGGTCATTAATAATGTGATTGCCGAAATACCCGGAACCGATCCCAAGCTGAAAGACGAGGTGATACTGATTGGCGGACACCTGGATTCATGGCATGGAGGAACAGGCGCTGCCGACAATGCCTCAGGATGCTTAGTGATGATCGAGGCATTACGTATCATTAAGGAAACAGGTATCAAACCCCGTCGTACCATTCGTGTTGCCCTCTGGGGAGGCGAAGAACAGGGATTGATCGGTTCCAGGGGATACATGCAGGACTTCCTCTATGACGTCAACGAAAATAAACCCAGAAAAGGCTATGACCAGTTTGCCCTCTACCTCAATATGGACAATGGTTCGGGAAAATTCAGGGGTATTTACTTAGAAGAAAACGATATGGCATTTCCTTATTTTCGTGAATGGAACAAAGCGATGGAATCAATTGGTTTTGGCATACTTTCGCCACGTACTACTGGAGGAACTGACCACTTATCATTTAACCGGGTAGGATTGCCTGCTTTTCAGTTCATTCAGGACGATCTGGAGTATGGGCGAGGCTACCACACATTAATGGACACTTATGAGCGACTGATTATGACCGACCTGCAGTACAATGCTACCGTGGTTGCTCTGTTGGCCCTTTCAGCCGCCATGGATAACGGCAAAATCCCGCCCAAACCGCTTCCGGCAAATTTTTCCATGCAGATAAGAAGACCTTAAATATACTGTTTTTTTGTCATATACCAAATATAAAAACTTAAATTTATATCTTTAAAATAATATTAAAATGAAAAAAATATCGAATTTATCAAGAAGAGATTTTTTGGGGACAATGGCAGCGGCAACAGCATTCACAGTTGTGCCGCGTTCAGTTTTGGGCGGTGCTGGTTATACTGCCCCCAGTGATCTGGTAAACGTAGCAGGCATAGGTATAGGCGCTCAGGGAGGCGGCGATATCAGACAAATGTGCCCTCCTGATGAACCGATCGGTCAGCGTCAGGGCAGCGGCTCTACAAGAGCTGCAAATCCACCTGCTGGAGGTATTCAAGTGCAGCAGCAAAGACCACCCGCTGCTGCAGCAGCGGGTGCTGGCGTTGCCAATACAGACGCTCCTATTCAGATGGGCAATGCTGATAGACTTACCGTCAGACACTGTAACATCTATGCCTTGTGCGATGTCGACCACAATTATGCAGGTCACATCATGGCAGGATATCCGAAAGCCAAAAGGTATAAAGATTTCCGCGAAATGATCGACAAGGAAAAATCAATAGACGCGGTTGTGATTGGCGGTCCTGATCACACACATGCCGTTATGTGTGCTTATGCCATGAAAGCAGGCAAGCACGTATTTGTTGAAAAACCCATGTGTAAGACGATTCACGAAACACGCTTTTTGGCTGATTTGGCCAAGAAAAATCCGAAATTAGTCACACAGGTGGGCAACCAGGGTCACAACACCGAAGGAACCATGCAGACATATGAATGGATTCGGTCAGGGGCGATCGGTAATGTTACCGAAGTACACATGTGGTCAAACCGTCCGTCGTGGCCGCAAGGAAACTTTTTCCGTCCGGCAGGCGTATCTATTCCTGAAGGTTTTGATTGGGATAATTGGATTGGCCCTGCTCCGCTCAAAGACTACCATCCTGATATTGTACATTTCAACTGGCGCGGTTTGTCTGACTATGGCACAGGCGCAATGGGCGATATGGGCGCACACACATTCGACGCTCCGGTTTGGGCGCTTAATCTGGGTTATCCAACCAAAATACAGGCAACTTCCACTGCATACAGCAGGGAATTCCTGCCGCAAAGCGAATTTGTAACCTACCATTTTCCGGCTCGCGGAAATATGCCTCCCGTGAAAGTAACCTGGTCTGACGGCGGTATCAAACCTGCCCGTCCGGATAAGTTGGAAGCTGACCGTGCTTTAAGAGAATGTTTGTATATTGGCGATAAGGGCATGATCATGCACGGTACGCATGGCGCTGCTCCCGAATTAATCCCGA
>Ga0123353_10005354_pt1 | contig 16816 bp, 8 predicted proteins | sample TergutLab28metaG_3_FD_92763 | JGI IMG/M metagenome (GOLD analysis project Ga0123353, IMG submission 92763) | Labiotermes labralis P3 segment gut microbial communities from Petit-Saut dam, French Guiana - Lab288 P3 | ecosystem: Host-associated > Arthropoda: Insects > Digestive system > Gut ...
AGTTACACAAACACACAGGTACACAAACACACAGTTACACAAACACACAGGTACACAAACACACAGTTACACAAACACACAGGTACACAAACACACAGTTACACAAACACACAGGTACACAAATGTGTTCTGAGAGTAAAACATAGTAATTTTGAGCGTTACAGGCAATAAAATGTATTTTTTTTTCAAAACTCCTGGCTTGCAAAACAGCAAATAGTCCCAGACACTGAAGCAGAAATGCGCATTATTATTTCTGTTCCTAACAGAACACCTACACCGTGTTTTAAGCGATAAATCCGCCGTTACTAACAGCCCGTCCCACCAGTAAGCAGAAAAGAACAATCTTCAACATTCCGGGACCTCTCACAAGTGACTCCTCATGGAAATAATAGCCGTATGTCATTTTTACGTACACGCATCCTCGAATACCAGCGAACCAGACGAGACAGTGATGGTACAGATATTGCCATATCTTTTCTTGGCGTTTTATATTATGCCATGTTCAAAGAAAGTAAGGCACACATACCAACTTATCCTTCTGCTCCCCCATCTCATCTACGTATGCTGTATGCGATATTACGATAGGCCTATTGGCTGTTTGTAAGCCATGAGCTTTCGAATAAAACAGATAGAGGCGGAGATTTTCGTTGCTAGGAAACAGAATCCATGCAGCGAAGCTATCCGAGCAGGAATAATATAGTCGAAACTCGATAGGGGGATAACATACAAGAAGGAGAATGGATAGATAGAAAATAATATAAACGGAACTGTTATTCTGAAAGCCAGCTTGGCGAAAAGGGTGACACTCCATGTGGGGCCCACGCACTGAAGCAGAAATGCTCATTATTATTTCTGCTCCTAATAGAACACCAACAGGGCTAAACAACTTTACTTTAATGACGTAATTTGCCTATTAGTGTGGGTCATCGATACATTTATATGTGTTTTACGTGGTGGTAAATTCAGATCTCTCGTCCTAGAGAAAGAACAGAGATTGAAGGCGTTCTGTTGTGACAGGAGCGCAAAGTTTGTTGAAATTTGAAGGGACAAAATTTGGAGATAAATATGCACCAAGAAAGAGGTTTCTTTGCACAAGCAATAAAACCAGATAAAAAGTATATATTAGGAAATGCTAATATTTGTAGGGATATTATGATGCTTTGTGACAGATACACACGATCAGAATACTGACTGAGATGTAAATTCATATTTGTCATTCTCTGCTGCTACTTGTAAAGAACATATAAGGAACATAAATAATCACAGAATAGCAAGTTTTGACATTTTACATATTTCTGTAAGGCTAACTGGAAGAAAACGGTATCGATAGATGGCCACTGTACGCCCAAAATTCACGACTTTGAGAAGGAAGTCCCAGAAATTCTTCGTAGACTAGAAAACGCCTCGCTAACTCAGACGGTGCAGTGCCCCGTCTGCAGACTGGACGACCGACGGAACGAGCCTGTTTTGCCGATGTAGGGAAGATAATTTTCTCTTCCCAAAAGCATCTTGACTGGTTATGGGGCCCACGCAGCTTCCCATACAAGATGTTCCGGTAGTTTTGTTTTCGGCCGTGGGGGGGGGGGGGTGGAGGAAGCCGACTAGGACATAAGGCTGAGTCTCAGTTACATCTGGTACGGGATTAAGAGTGAGTAGAGCTAAGAATCCCCCCCCCCCTCCGTATGTCATCATGTCCTGCACAGAGGCCATTTCACATTTACCTCCGTTTTGTAACGCACCTATTTCGTAAAAAGGGGGGACGTACAGAGCATACGTTTTGCATAAATAAACGTTGGCTGTCTTTTACAAACGGCAAAGACTTCGGGGGGTGGGATATCCCACGCCCATCTTGGTCATTCCTGAACATGGAGCTGTCACCTCTTTACATTACACATTGGACCGTTAGTTGAATGATTCGCTACACATAAGCCAATTCATCTATCAGGGATAATTTGCCCCTTTTCAAAAAAAAAAAAACAGGGGAGATAAGTAGACTCGGTCGCCCGGGATATGTTTGCTTTCCTGATCAATATCAAAACAGATTGTAGACAAATTGTCAATGATACAATTTTCATATTAAAATGTGAGGATTCGAAGGTCTGCCAGCATTCCTACCTCAATGCTCAATTATTGCCTCAAGAGGGGCTGCAACACGTGTAGAGACAAGAGTATGGGGTAAATGTATAAAAATCTCATAATGTATAACAAGAACCAACAAAATGCTCTTAATTCCACTGATGTAGTTTTCGTGATATTTTCACCTACATGTGTCAGCTGGTAATCCGGATATTTTCAGCGTGACAAACTAAATATGTCCGGATTACAAATTAAGACACGGAATACGGGGCATATTATAAAAGTCTTGTTTGTTTTCAGGTAGATCCGATGTAAGAAACATGAAACACATCGTTTCCTTTTCTACATAGTAACTAGTCATCGGCTTCTCCACAAATAAATTCTCGTTTATGTTCCATGTACACTTGACACGCGGTTTGCAACGAACCATGAATTCAATACAACGTATTCAGTGACCAGGTGACAAGAACCCCTTCGAAGCTACATTTCTAAATATTAAATGATTGACAGAGCATTGAAACAGCTATGAATTGTCCGTGGACCAGTATCACACTGAACAGGTGAATGCAATTGCTGACGTTACAGTTTGTGTCCGATATAGTTATTGAACTCTTAAGTTGCATACAGTTCGAAGATAATCTTCCAACAACTGAATTAAGTAATTTATATTAAAAATCAACTACGCAATAATATAAACAGCCAAATATATGCAACAATAACAAATTTTTATTGATAATTACAATCAGCTCAACATGTTTCGGGCGATAGCAACATCGCTGGTGCATTTTACCACAAGCTATAAACACAGTCTAGTGCTCCTGAGGATGGGCGAAATTATCGCCCGAAACATGTTGAGCTGATTGTAATTATCAATAAAAATTTGTTATTGTTGCATATATTTGGCTGTTTATATTATTGTATCAGTGTCAGTGATGTACGGTCACACAAACATCAAATCAACTACGCCTTTCAGTTTCGTTAATGGGTAAGCCTGTCTACCGTTCGGAGAGAACTACACCTCCATTCCTTGTAGAAGTTGGTCATTTATAACGGATGAAAGAGAGACACTAATGGGAATACACTTAGGATTATGATTTTTAGTTTCTTAATGGATATTCTATAAATGTTGCACGTATATTTAGGACGTACTTTTATGAAATATTATGTAAAACATGACAGCAATTCGAGTTCTATATTAAGCTGCTCATTGCAGTAAAACACTGGAACACAGGCGCTTTGGTGGTTGAATGTTATGTATGTTCATAAGCGTACATGCGTATTTTATACAAAACATTATATATACTTGATAGTTACAAACATGGCCATTGTGTGACAATTTGATATTACATAAAGCAAATTTGATGTAGGCCTACGAAGCTGGATTTCGTGTTAAGAAGACGTAAGAACAGAAATGAAGTAAGGCATTGAATGTTTATTAACTTATAGTTCCTTATGGCCTCAGAATGTGAACTGAGCCTTTTCATGGAGCGCATTCGTAGCAAGTTCTTCCCAGAACTTCTTGTTAACTCAATCAAACGGCTGTGTATAACTCAAATATCTGTCAACGCGACTACAGGCAGGAGAGTCATTTCATTCAATCTTTTGTAAGCTGCAAACAACGTCATTATAACGCTAAATAACTGAGCTGTAGAGATGATGATGCGTTGCCATGGATACAGCTTGTTTCATGTCTCTGATGCGTAAAGACAGACGAATATTGCGCAGTCAGATGTGCCGCCGTCTCTTGTTTCACAGATGACAAAATAACGTGGAATTAGTTTGATGTAAACTGTACATTGTCATGTTAATTCCCCTAGCATAAGACAGCCTATGTTAATTGATCCGTTCCATGAATATAGGACTTGAAAACTGGCCGGGAGACTCAAATGAAATCGTATTTACTGTAGACTATATTAGTGTCGTGTTCTGTGTAGTTCTGCAAATTCTTTTAATGCCATCTGTGAATAATCCGCTAGTTCTAATCAGCGCTTGCAATTATTGTTATGGCGTAGTTAGCTACTTTTCTGTTACAGGTGGATGGGCGTAGAAATCGTACCGAAATTCAAAACTAGAGCATAACGCAGCCATTATATATTTCTTATCTAATTTCCAAAAAAGGTTAGGTTAGCTTATCAGCGGAGTAGTTCCATAATATGTGACGGAAAAAATATAATCTCTCAAAAAATACATCATAAATATGTTGGAAGAAAAATTAGGGATGTAAAAATGAATTAGAAAACGAAAGACTCTTGTCACTTTTTAACGACAATGATTACGACGACACGGCCACAACTCTGGGCCTGGTGTAGCGGTCAGTGACCGGTCTGCATTTAAGTGAGGTTGTGAGTTATTTTATTACAGTGTCAAAACCGAACACAGTGTTTTGCAGAATGCTGGGGGGGGGGGGGGGGGGGGGGGGGGAATTGAAGAGAATTTGAATAGAATCTGCTTTGTCCTTTTTACTTGGAATGAAATCAACCACGTAACATCCCTTTAGGATACACAGTTTCGCGGTCGGTTTTCGAACCAGGCGTCTTCTGAATAGACATCTAGTAAGTCACCGCCATTCCAGCTGCTTCAATTCATCATCTTCATCGTCGGCCGTACGGCCCTGAGTGCGTCTTGGCCTCCTCAAGCAAATGTAGCCAGCGTCCTCTATCCTGGACATTCGCCCGCCAATTTCTACAACACAGCTGCTTCAATTAGTCTGCGTTTATTCATTATAGTGGTCATGTTCGGCAGTCTTACTGTTTGTGTGTGTGTGTGTGTGTGTGTGTGTGTGTGATATTTTACTTCATTGTTAATTGCCAAGATTTGATAACATCAGTGACAGGATGATTAATTAATGAGCATTTACCTAGTACCAGCTGATACATCACCGAAAATTTGAATGTGTGACTCAGTAATTATTTCTATAGTAAAACCAACTAGATGCACCAATGTGTCAAATTTATTTAATTTTGGAACGACACTCGACATGTTTCGGACGGTCTTTCCTTCCATCATCAGGAGTTCAAAACTGTACATACAGCAACAGTCATTTGTCAAACTTGCTTGCTAGCGAGCAGAAAGACCGTCCGAAACATGTAGAGTGTCGTTCCAAAATAAAATAAATTTTTATACATTGGTGCAACTGGTTGGTATTACTATAGAGATAACATTAAGATGCGCGGCCCTATGAACGTCAAATTTGTGGCTCAGTAAATAAATAAAATAACTAATATATAGCTAAATGGTATGGGACATTCGTGGAATGATGCTGACAGGAGAGACTCGAAGTACTCGGACATACGAGTATATCCGTCCCGATGCCACTTTGTCCACCACAAAATCCCATGTGACGTGGCCTGCGATGGAATCCAGGCCTCGGCGATTAGAAACCGGCAGCCAACTGCCTGAAGCATGGCCCAGTCCATTTGGTATATATATATATATATATATATATATATGATTACGAATGGTAGCAGAATGTGGCAGCAGTGGAAGTTATAGTTCCCTTTTAAAAAAAATTTAGACAGCATCGAATTTTAGCTTGTGTTGTTGCTATAAAGGGTAAATATAGATTTTTTGTTAGATTTTCTGAAGTTATCGTGGTCGTATATTTTTGACAAGGCTTATTTTTTAACTATTTCCGGATGAAACTTCAGCTGTTACCATTTGACACAGCACCATTTCCAAGAAGACTAAAACTTCATCAACACAACTGTAAAAGGCCTAAATTATCGACCTTGTAGCAGCGTTAAAAAAAAAAGAAGCCCAGTACAAACAGCATTGAATAAAGAGAAGTTTTGGAGATTTTCAAGCGATGAATCTTTGGAACGGTTGTTGTGGCTTAAAGTACAATATTAGGGCAGGTCAATACCAAGGTTTTTCGAAGGACGTTCTCTCTTCATATGACTTCTGCTTTCAGGTAGAGACCTTACATCTTCCCACAACCTTGGTACCCATGTACTGTACCAGGCCTTACGAGGGCTAACCGTCTTGAATAGAGCAACATTCAATTTAAAATTGTAGCATCAATAATTCTGTCTCTGTGGCATTACATGTACATATCCTATCGTTTTGTGTTTTCCGAATTTAGTTCTCAGCCATTAGATAGGACACTGTGGACGGTGGACCAGCTTGTGACAAGTCCACTATAAACACAGAAGGACACAAAGACACACAAATGCAGACACGTAGCCATACCCTGTAGGGGATTCGACCACGCAATTCCAGTGCAAGAAGGCTAATGGACAGCAGTCAGTCTCTATGAAAGAAAGGCGAATGTGTTTGACAAGTAAACGTTAAATGTGACTGACAACACTGCTCAGTAACTTGCATCACTAAATTAAGTCACTTAAATGTTGTTATGTCGACCTCAGCACACACATCTTGAAGCCAGTCCTGATTACCCTACTTAGCTAACCGCGTGGAACAGAGTAGGCTAATTCTTCAGAAGCTAACAGTTCGTCAGCTGGAAAGTAATTCCTCACATTCTATATAAACCGAACTGTTCATTAGCAAACTTACAATATCCCACATTTCCCCCTATTTTTAGCAACATTATTACAGTCCAGGCCCTCCCATCTTATTGTTAACACTCCTTTTCGATGTTAGCTTCCCATGTACGTCCAGATTTTCACAGAGGTGTAATTCTTTAAGGTTGCTTCAACGAAACTCTCTTTTCTTTTTTTATCCTGTTCCTCAGATGTCACGTGCTTTGACTACTTTATTCTCCTTGATTACGTCTCTGTTTGTCTGTTTGTTTTGGGCGCAACAGCCCCCAGTGAGCCAGGGTCTCCTCATTCACGAGGTTTCTAGAACACACAACGACGCATCACAGTCGGTAGGACTCCTCTGAACGAGTGACCAGTTCGTCGCAGAGACCTCTACCTGAAAAAACACAACACTCACAACAGACAAGCATCCATGCACCCGGTGGAATTCGAACCCACAATCTTAACAGGCGAGCGGCCGCAGACTCTTCGCTATGCATTTGCTCTTATCCCTGTGTTCTTTCTCTGTCCGAGGGCCAAATATCGTTCTTAGCAGGTGTTCTCCAGCCTGTAGTCTTGTCTCAGAATGGTCGACAAAGCTTCACGTCTTTCAAAGCGACAGAAAACTTCTAGTACCGCATATTTTAATTTGCGTGTGTTCAGTTACGAAAGGGGAATACCGAAACATTTCAAGCATTTTCTGAAATTAGTCTGCTGTTCGTTTCTTTGTGCATGCTGTTTAGATTCGTTAGTGTCGTTCCAAATTGTACCTATGTTCTGGTACTTAAATTCTTTCAGCGGATGTGAGGCTGAATATTCGCAAAGTCTGCCTTCTGGAGCTCAGATAAGGTAAATACTGAGATAAAGCAAGTGATGGTGCAGTCTTATGGACGGCAGAAGAAGTTTTTAAGCTTTAGAATAATTTATTTTCTGTCTTTAAAACACTCTTTGTATAGAGAATAATTATTATATACCATAGTCTCTTCATATAAGAGTTAAATTTTCAGAATTTACCTTGCAAGCACATTCTATGTTTACTTTTCATGAGTGCGTAATGATTTAAACTATCGCCATTTTGTGGAAGGTTTTTAATTTTTAAATGAAACTATGATTAAAATTCTTACTCGGATTGCTAAAATAAATAAATCTACATAGTTCAATTAGAATGTCTCGTGGGTTATGATAATAAAGAACGCAGACCAACGTCAAGGTTTAGACAAGGCGGCTGACTGGTATCACAATTTTAACTTTGATGATAATTGCACGCTGTGACTCCGTTAGTGCAGATAGACTCTGCAGGTGATATCGTCCCTTTGCCTATTTCTCATTAGTAAAGTATTATTTTACTATCCGATTTACACCAAATACACAAGATCTATATAATAGTGTGTATCGGATAGCACAATAAGACTTGATTTGTAACATTTTTTTTTGAATAACAATAAATTTCATGAATTCTCAGTAGCTTTAAAGCACACAGTATTGACTGAAGAACTAAATCCATGGGTCAAAGAACCTTATAAATTTCGACTTAGCTAGTAAAGGAATCACTACCATAACCGAAAGATGAAAGTAAGCTGTTGTCCTAACAAAAGTCCATCACTGAAGTTTGCCCTGAAGCAGATGAATTTAGTCCACACTCTCCTATCTTTTTCATTCATTCTCTTTTAGTATTAATCTTTGTGTTATACTTAACATCCCACAAGATCTCTTCCTTTCAGGGCTTTCAACTAAACGTTTGTATTTTAATAATTGTCCAACAAGACGCGACTTATTCAGTTTATTATATGTCTGTAGGCAGCTCTACATGTTTCGGGTGTTGACACCCATCATCAGGAGCTGGTACAGCTGTAATTACAGCTGTACCAGCTCCTGATGATGGGTGTCAACACCCGAAACATGTAGAGCTGCCTACAGACATATAATAAACTGAATAAGTCGCGTCTTGTTGGACAATTATTAAAATACAAACGTTTAGTTGAAAGCCCTGAAAGGAAGAGATCTTGTGGGATGTTAAGTATAACACAAAGATTAATACTAAAAGAGAATGAATGAAAAAGATAGGAGAGTGTGGACTAAATTCATCTGCTTCAGGGCAAACTTCAGTGATGGACTTTTGTTAGGACAACAGCTTACTTTCATCTTTCGGTTATGGTAGTGATTCCTTTACTAGCTAAGTCGAAATTTATAAGGTTCTTTGACCCATGGATTTAGTTCTTCAGTCAATACTGTGTGCTTTAAAGCTACTGAGAATTCATGAAATTTATTGTTATTCAAAAAAAAATGTTACAAATCAAGTCTTATTGTGCTATCCGATACACACTATTATATAGATCTTGTGTATTTGGTGTAAATCGGATAGTAAAATAATACTTTACTAATGAGAAATAGGCAAAGGGACGATATCACCTGCAGAGTCTATCTGCACTAACGGAGTCACAGCGTGCAATTATCATCAAAGTTAAAATTGTGATACCAGTCAGCCGCCTTGTCTAAACCTTGACGTTGGTCTGCGTTCTTTATTATCATAACCCACGAGACATTCTAATTGAACTATGTAGATTTATTTATTTTAGCAATCCGAGTAAGAATTTTAATCATAGTTTCATTTAAAAATTAAAAACCTTCCACAAAATGGCGATAGTTTAAATCATTACGCACTCATGAAAAGTAAACATAGAATGTGCTTGCAAGGTAAATTCTGAAAATTTAACTCTTATATGAAGAGACTATGGTATATAATAATTATTCTCTATACAAAGAGTGTTTTAAAGACAGAAAATAAATTATTCTAAAGCTTAAAAACTTCTTCTGCCGTCCATAAGACTGCACCATCACTTGCTTTATCTCAGTATTTACCTTATCTGAGCTCCAGAAGGCAGACTTTGCGAATATTCAGCCTCACATCCGCTGAAAGAATTTAAGTACCAGAACATAGGTACAATTTGGAACGACACTAACGAATCTAAACAGCATGCACAAAGAAACGAACAGCAGACTAATTTCAGAAAATGCTTGAAATGTTTCGGTATTCCCCTTTCGTAACTGAACACACGCAAATTAAAATATGCGGTACTAGAAGTTTTCTGTCGCTTTGAAAGACGTGAAGCTTTGTCGACCATTCTGAGACAAGACTACAGGCTGGAGAACACCTGCTAAGAACGATATTTGGCCCTCGGACAGAGAAAGAACACAGGGATAAGAGCAAATGCATAGCGAAGAGTCTGCGGCCGCTCGCCTGTTAAGATTGTGGGTTCGAATTCCACCGGGTGCATGGATGCTTGTCTGTTGTGAGTGTTGTGTTTTTTCAGGTAGAGGTCTCTGCGACGAACTGGTCACTCGTTCAGAGGAGTCCTACCGACTGTGATGCGTCGTTGTGTGTTCTAGAAACCTCGTGAATGAGGAGACCCTGGCTCACTGGGGGCTGTTGCGCCCAAAACAAACAGACAAACAGAGACGTAATCAAGGAGAATAAAGTAGTCAAAGCACGTGACATCTGAGGAACAGGATAAAAAAAGAAAAGAGAGTTTCGTTGAAGCAACCTTAAAGAATTACACCTCTGTGAAAATCTGGACGTACATGGGAAGCTAACATCGAAAAGGAGTGTTAACAATAAGATGGGAGGGCCTGGACTGTAATAATGTTGCTAAAAATAGGGGGAAATGTGGGATATTGTAAGTTTGCTAATGAACAGTTCGGTTTATATAGAATGTGAGGAATTACTTTCCAGCTGACGAACTGTTAGCTTCTGAAGAATTAGCCTACTCTGTTCCACGCGGTTAGCTAAGTAGGGTAATCAGGACTGGCTTCAAGATGTGTGTGCTGAGGTCGACATAACAACATTTAAGTGACTTAATTTAGTGATGCAAGTTACTGAGCAGTGTTGTCAGTCACATTTAACGTTTACTTGTCAAACACATTCGCCTTTCTTTCATAGAGACTGACTGCTGTCCATTAGCCTTCTTGCACTGGAATTGCGTGGTCGAATCCCCTACAGGGTATGGCTACGTGTCTGCATTTGTGTGTCTTTGTGTCCTTCTGTGTTTATAGTGGACTTGTCACAAGCTGGTCCACCGTCCACAGTGTCCTATCTAATGGCTGAGAACTAAATTCGGAAAACACAAAACGATAGGATATGTACATGTAATGCCACAGAGACAGAATTATTGATGCTACAATTTTAAATTGAATGTTGCTCTATTCAAGACGGTTAGCCCTCGTAAGGCCTGGTACAGTACATGGGTACCAAGGTTGTGGGAAGATGTAAGGTCTCTACCTGAAAGCAGAAGTCATATGAAGAGAGAACGTCCTTCGAAAAACCTTGGTATTGACCTGCCCTAATATTGTACTTTAAGCCACAACAACCGTTCCAAAGATTCATCGCTTGAAAATCTCCAAAACTTCTCTTTATTCAATGCTGTTTGTACTGGGCTTCTTTTTTTTTTAACGCTGCTACAAGGTCGATAATTTAGGCCTTTTACAGTTGTGTTGATGAAGTTTTAGTCTTCTTGGAAATGGTGCTGTGTCAAATGGTAACAGCTGAAGTTTCATCCGGAAATAGTTAAAAAATAAGCCTTGTCAAAAATATACGACCACGATAACTTCAGAAAATCTAACAAAAAATCTATATTTACCCTTTATAGCAACAACACAAGCTAAAATTCGATGCTGTCTAAATTTTTTTTAAAAGGGAACTATAACTTCCACTGCTGCCACATTCTGCTACCATTCGTAATCATATATATATATATATATATATATATATACCAAATGGACTGGGCCATGCTTCAGGCAGTTGGCTGCCGGTTTCTAATCGCCGAGGCCTGGATTCCATCGCAGGCCACGTCACATGGGATTTTGTGGTGGACAAAGTGGCATCGGGACGGATATACTCGTATGTCCGAGTACTTCGAGTCTCTCCTGTCAGCATCATTCCACGAATGTCCCATACCATTTAGCTATATATTAGTTATTTTATTTATTTACTGAGCCACAAATTTGACGTTCATAGGGCCGCGCATCTTAATGTTATCTCTATAGTAATACCAACCAGTTGCACCAATGTATAAAAATTTATTTTATTTTGGAACGACACTCTACATGTTTCGGACGGTCTTTCTGCTCGCTAGCAAGCAAGTTTGACAAATGACTGTTGCTGTATGTACAGTTTTGAACTCCTGATGATGGAAGGAAAGACCGTCCGAAACATGTCGAGTGTCGTTCCAAAATTAAATAAATTTGACACATTGGTGCATCTAGTTGGTTTTACTATAGAAATAATTACTGAGTCACACATTCAAATTTTCGGTGATGTATCAGCTGGTACTAGGTAAATGCTCATTAATTAATCATCCTGTCACTGATGTTATCAAATCTTGGCAATTAACAATGAAGTAAAATATCACACACACACACACACACACACACACACACAAACAGTAAGACTGCCGAACATGACCACTATAATGAATAAACGCAGACTAATTGAAGCAGCTGTGTTGTAGAAATTGGCGGGCGAATGTCCAGGATAGAGGACGCTGGCTACATTTGCTTGAGGAGGCCAAGACGCACTCAGGGCCGTACGGCCGACGATGAAGATGATGAATTGAAGCAGCTGGAATGGCGGTGACTTACTAGATGTCTATTCAGAAGACGCCTGGTTCGAAAACCGACCGCGAAACTGTGTATCCTAAAGGGATGTTACGTGGTTGATTTCATTCCAAGTAAAAAGGACAAAGCAGATTCTATTCAAATTCTCTTCAATTCCCCCCCCCCCCCCCCCCCCCCCCCCAGCATTCTGCAAAACACTGTGTTCGGTTTTGACACTGTAATAAAATAACTCACAACCTCACTTAAATGCAGACCGGTCACTGACCGCTACACCAGGCCCAGAGTTGTGGCCGTGTCGTCGTAATCATTGTCGTTAAAAAGTGACAAGAGTCTTTCGTTTTCTAATTCATTTTTACATCCCTAATTTTTCTTCCAACATATTTATGATGTATTTTTTGAGAGATTATATTTTTTCCGTCACATATTATGGAACTACTCCGCTGATAAGCTAACCTAACCTTTTTTGGAAATTAGATAAGAAATATATAATGGCTGCGTTATGCTCTAGTTTTGAATTTCGGTACGATTTCTACGCCCATCCACCTGTAACAGAAAAGTAGCTAACTACGCCATAACAATAATTGCAAGCGCTGATTAGAACTAGCGGATTATTCACAGATGGCATTAAAAGAATTTGCAGAACTACACAGAACACGACACTAATATAGTCTACAGTAAATACGATTTCATTTGAGTCTCCCGGCCAGTTTTCAAGTCCTATATTCATGGAACGGATCAATTAACATAGGCTGTCTTATGCTAGGGGAATTAACATGACAATGTACAGTTTACATCAAACTAATTCCACGTTATTTTGTCATCTGTGAAACAAGAGACGGCGGCACATCTGACTGCGCAATATTCGTCTGTCTTTACGCATCAGAGACATGAAACAAGCTGTATCCATGGCAACGCATCATCATCTCTACAGCTCAGTTATTTAGCGTTATAATGACGTTGTTTGCAGCTTACAAAAGATTGAATGAAATGACTCTCCTGCCTGTAGTCGCGTTGACAGATATTTGAGTTATACACAGCCGTTTGATTGAGTTAACAAGAAGTTCTGGGAAGAACTTGCTACGAATGCGCTCCATGAAAAGGCTCAGTTCACATTCTGAGGCCATAAGGAACTATAAGTTAATAAACATTCAATGCCTTACTTCATTTCTGTTCTTACGTCTTCTTAACACGAAATCCAGCTTCGTAGGCCTACATCAAATTTGCTTTATGTAATATCAAATTGTCACACAATGGCCATGTTTGTAACTATCAAGTATATATAATGTTTTGTATAAAATACGCATGTACGCTTATGAACATACATAACATTCAACCACCAAAGCGCCTGTGTTCCAGTGTTTTACTGCAATGAGCAGCTTAATATAGAACTCGAATTGCTGTCATGTTTTACATAATATTTCATAAAAGTACGTCCTAAATATACGTGCAACATTTATAGAATATCCATTAAGAAACTAAAAATCATAATCCTAAGTGTATTCCCATTAGTGTCTCTCTTTCATCCGTTATAAATGACCAACTTCTACAAGGAATGGAGGTGTAGTTCTCTCCGAACGGTAGACAGGCTTACCCATTAACGAAACTGAAAGGCGTAGTTGATTTGATGTTTGTGTGACCGTACATCACTGACACTGATACAATAATATAAACAGCCAAATATATGCAACAATAACAAATTTTTATTGATAATTACAATCAGCTCAACATGTTTCGGGCGATAATTTCGCCCATCCTCAGGAGCACTAGACTGTGTTTATAGCTTGTGGTAAAATGCACCAGCGATGTTGCTATCGCCCGAAACATGTTGAGCTGATTGTAATTATCAATAAAAATTTGTTATTGTTGCATATATTTGGCTGTTTATATTATTGCGTAGTTGATTTTTAATATAAATTACTTAATTCAGTTGTTGGAAGATTATCTTCGAACTGTATGCAACTTAAGAGTTCAATAACTATATCGGACACAAACTGTAACGTCAGCAATTGCATTCACCTGTTCAGTGTGATACTGGTCCACGGACAATTCATAGCTGTTTCAATGCTCTGTCAATCATTTAATATTTAGAAATGTAGCTTCGAAGGGGTTCTTGTCACCTGGTCACTGAATACGTTGTATTGAATTCATGGTTCGTTGCAAACCGCGTGTCAAGTGTACATGGAACATAAACGAGAATTTATTTGTGGAGAAGCCGATGACTAGTTACTATGTAGAAAAGGAAACGATGTGTTTCATGTTTCTTACATCGGATCTACCTGAAAACAAACAAGACTTTTATAATATGCCCCGTATTCCGTGTCTTAATTTGTAATCCGGACATATTTAGTTTGTCACGCTGAAAATATCCGGATTACCAGCTGACACATGTAGGTGAAAATATCACGAAAACTACATCAGTGGAATTAAGAGCATTTTGTTGGTTCTTGTTATACATTATGAGATTTTTATACATTTACCCCATACTCTTGTCTCTACACGTGTTGCAGCCCCTCTTGAGGCAATAATTGAGCATTGAGGTAGGAATGCTGGCAGACCTTCGAATCCTCACATTTTAATATGAAAATTGTATCATTGACAATTTGTCTACAATCTGTTTTGATATTGATCAGGAAAGCAAACATATCCCGGGCGACCGAGTCTACTTATCTCCCCTGTTTTTTTTTTTTTGAAAAGGGGCAAATTATCCCTGATAGATGAATTGGCTTATGTGTAGCGAATCATTCAACTAACGGTCCAATGTGTAATGTAAAGAGGTGACAGCTCCATGTTCAGGAATGACCAAGATGGGCGTGGGATATCCCACCCCCCGAAGTCTTTGCCGTTTGTAAAAGACAGCCAACGTTTATTTATGCAAAACGTATGCTCTGTACGTCCCCCCTTTTTACGAAATAGGTGCGTTACAAAACGGAGGTAAATGTGAAATGGCCTCTGTGCAGGACATGATGACATACGGAGGGGGGGGGGGATTCTTAGCTCTACTCACTCTTAATCCCGTACCAGATGTAACTGAGACTCAGCCTTATGTCCTAGTCGGCTTCCTCCACCCCCCCCCCCCCACGGCCGAAAACAAAACTACCGGAACATCTTGTATGGGAAGCTGCGTGGGCCCCATAACCAGTCAAGATGCTTTTGGGAAGAGAAAATTATCTTCCCTACATCGGCAAAACAGGCTCGTTCCGTCGGTCGTCCAGTCTGCAGACGGGGCACTGCACCGTCTGAGTTAGCGAGGCGTTTTCTAGTCTACGAAGAATTTCTGGGACTTCCTTCTCAAAGTCGTGAATTTTGGGCGTACAGTGGCCATCTATCGATACCGTTTTCTTCCAGTTAGCCTTACAGAAATATGTAAAATGTCAAAACTTGCTATTCTGTGATTATTTATGTTCCTTATATGTTCTTTACAAGTAGCAGCAGAGAATGACAAATATGAATTTACATCTCAGTCAGTATTCTGATCGTGTGTATCTGTCACAAAGCATCATAATATCCCTACAAATATTAGCATTTCCTAATATATACTTTTTATCTGGTTTTATTGCTTGTGCAAAGAAACCTCTTTCTTGGTGCATATTTATCTCCAAATTTTGTCCCTTCAAATTTCAACAAACTTTGCGCTCCTGTCACAACAGAACGCCTTCAATCTCTGTTCTTTCTCTAGGACGAGAGATCTGAATTTACCACCACGTAAAACACATATAAATGTATCGATGACCCACACTAATAGGCAAATTACGTCATTAAAGTAAAGTTGTTTAGCCCTGTTGGTGTTCTATTAGGAGCAGAAATAATAATGAGCATTTCTGCTTCAGTGCGTGGGCCCCACATGGAGTGTCACCCTTTTCGCCAAGCTGGCTTTCAGAATAACAGTTCCGTTTATATTATTTTCTATCTATCCATTCTCCTTCTTGTATGTTATCCCCCTATCGAGTTTCGACTATATTATTCCTGCTCGGATAGCTTCGCTGCATGGATTCTGTTTCCTAGCAACGAAAATCTCCGCCTCTATCTGTTTTATTCGAAAGCTCATGGCTTACAAACAGCCAATAGGCCTATCGTAATATCGCATACAGCATACGTAGATGAGATGGGGGAGCAGAAGGATAAGTTGGTATGTGTGCCTTACTTTCTTTGAACATGGCATAATATAAAACGCCAAGAAAAGATATGGCAATATCTGTACCATCACTGTCTCGTCTGGTTCGCTGGTATTCGAGGATGCGTGTACGTAAAAATGACATACGGCTATTATTTCCATGAGGAGTCACTTGTGAGAGGTCCCGGAATGTTGAAGATTGTTCTTTTCTGCTTACTGGTGGGACGGGCTGTTAGTAACGGCGGATTTATCGCTTAAAACACGGTGTAGGTGTTCTGTTAGGAACAGAAATAATAATGCGCATTTCTGCTTCAGTGTCTGGGACTATTTGCTGTTTTGCAAGCCAGGAGTTTTGAAAAAAAAATACATTTTATTGCCTGTAACGCTCAAAATTACTATGTTTTACTCTCAGAACACATTTGTGTACCTGTGTGTTTGTGTAACTGTGTGTTTGTGTACCTGTGTGTTTGTGTAACTGTGTGTTTGTGTACCTGTGTGTTTGTGTAACTGTGTGTTTGTGTACCTGTGTGTTTGTGTAACT
>Ga0123353_10005356_pt1 | contig 16814 bp, 16 predicted proteins | sample TergutLab28metaG_3_FD_92763 | JGI IMG/M metagenome (GOLD analysis project Ga0123353, IMG submission 92763) | Labiotermes labralis P3 segment gut microbial communities from Petit-Saut dam, French Guiana - Lab288 P3 | ecosystem: Host-associated > Arthropoda: Insects > Digestive system > Gut ...
CTGTGTTCCTATTTGTTCTCAACGCCCCGAAACACGGGGAAGTCATCAAGCGGCTGACAGCGTATCAGCCTCATGGGGCTTTCACCCCTCCGAGGTTCTCTCGAAGCTGCCCCCGTTGCGTGCGACGGTTGTTATCACGCTCAAGCTACGGCTGGACAGAAGTATCTCCCCGCACCCCGCGTCGTCGCCGTGCTGGGTGCTGCCCAACACTAAAAAGAGGATGTTATCGCTCTCCTCCTTGGGGGAGGGTCTTGGCGCATCCTCTTTTTTGGCTCTGCGTTGTGGGAATGTACTTGATGACTTGGTTATTTGGTTTGTGGTGGAGGGGGTTGCTTCCCATCAGAAGCCCGTTCTATTTCATCTTCGTTTGGTCGCTTCTTGGAAGAACCCCCTCTACTACTTATTGCCGAATGAAAAGGCGTTTTGTACCACTCAATCTGTGTAAAATTTACGCAACTTTTCAAGAACTCGAGTTTTCCGACGTTGCACAGTCGTCAAGGGAATCCCTGTAAGTGCAACATATCCGCGCACTGTACCTTGTTCAGCAGACAGATACATATACTGAATCATCTGCCTTTCTTCTGAGGTCAACGTTGCCAAAGCCTGCGGGAGTAGCCGCAAGTCCTCCGATTCCACAAAGTCCTCCTCAGTGTTCTGACTCGTATCTTCCAACAGTTCCTCGCCATAAGCGCCGTCGTCACCTTCAAGAGCATGATAGAACACAACCTCGATGCCCTTCGCTTCTTTCCGCAGATACTCCGTATGCTTTTGCTCACGCCGCCATTCGGCGTAGTACGTTTTGGTTGCCTCCATCACGATGCAACCATCCGAACCGTCCGGCTCGGTGCTTTCCAGTCGGACGAAATAGCGTCCCTGCGCTTCGGGGGAACGGACAAAGGCGTAAAATTCGCGTCCGTTTAACTCCTGCCAGTCGGGGTTGATGCCGTTGCAGGAAGTGTCTTTCCAAATCCAATATGTTGTTTTCATGTTTGCCTCCAAATTTTTGATTTTTAGGATTGTGGTTTCTCAAAAATCGGAGGTAGGGGGTGCGCGGGCTTTCCTGTTTCTCATGCTGTCCTTTCCGCTGTTCAGCCAAGAAAGGACATAAAAAGAGCCTTACATATGGCTAAATAGCCACTTGTAAGGCTCCGACTGCGTCACGCCGTTATCAACGTGGAGTGGTGCGCTTGATCAAGCGTGAGCGCCCGTTTTACTGACAGTCCTTGAAGGATTCAAAGACAGGTACCACGGAATCGGGTCGGGCGTAGTTTGGGGTTGTTACTTCTTTGCGGAAATGCCTATCTGACTTTTACAGACACAGCACTTGATATACCACCGGGCTTTCTGTTTACTTCCCGGCAAGACCAGCCGAAGCGCAATATCCTCGGCATCCTTTTCTTCAATGATAAGCTTGCCTCTGTTGCATATGGGGCAGAATATGTGTTCTTGTTGCGGGTTCATACTAATAAATCCTTTCATTTAGTGCTATTTAGTGGCTTTTTCGATGTCCGTCGCACGGTTATACGCATGGTCGCTTATCCGCTTTGTTGCGAATATTCATTATAAAAAAATATGCATAGAGGCATATTTTCAATCTATAGTTTATCCTTGCAGGCAAAATCTCGTCTCACTTAGGCGGATTTGCGCAGACTGCTTGGATACCTTGAAAAAGGATGCGGCACCGTTTACTACCCATCCATAAAGCGAAAGCCATCTCTTACGCGTAGCTTGGAACGAATCATACTGCTCCAACAGCTCTTCGACTTTCTCACAGAAGGGGGCATATGGCATAAGGATGCGCGGCGCAACACCTCTCGCTTGCCAATCAAGCCAATCCTCATCAGTCCACGATTCTATCACTGACTCGTCTTTTGCCTCGCAAGAACAATGCTGTTTAACCGATTTTTTGGGCATACGAACGGACGTGGCGATGTAATAATCCCTGTGCTTATGCCAGTGAAAGCATTCGTGGGCGATTGTATTGTTTTTGCAACCCTCATTGCGTTTACTGATTGTGTCTGGATCAATAATTATCGTACCATAGCGTGCTTTTACTTCTTTATACTCGTCATTTTCTTTATCATAAATTTCGGTCAACCCACTGGTAAAACACATTTGACCGAGGATGCTGAAATCCTCGGATAATCGTTTTTCAACAATGCGCAACCCCATGCGGTGACGTGCAACATCAGCAATAGGGACTGCTAATGGGCGTTCCAACGCCTCGGGGTAATATTTCTCCAAAAACTCCACAGCTTCATTATCAAAGTCTGTCTTGCAGATATGTGGAACATTAGATTCGAGCAGTACAGGCATAAGATTTCTCACCTCAACGATAATTATTCTTGGTTTCCAATATCATCAAAGACTTTTTTCCAAAAGTCATCGCCCAGTTTTTTCTCGCTTGCACGGCGAAGGGCTTTGCGCACATGCGGAATTCCTTCTGCCATTAGGTACTCGGGCAAATCGGGAGCAGCAGCATCTCTTTCCCTCCCTGCAAGGTCAAGCATCTCTTCTTTCTCCTCTGGGGTGAGAAGAAGCACAATAGCGATTTTTTCGAGAATTTGCATTTCGGGTGGATTACGGCGCCCTTTGATAATGTCTGAGAGGTATGTTGCAGTCATCCCCATTGCTTCAGCAATATCTTTTAATTTAATGTCCTCGCCACCAGCACCACGGCCTCTCCTCTTGTTATTGATGTAAACGCCAAATTCGCCAGCCATATTGCCATCTCCTTTTCTGTTGGATGTTTTCACTAATCAGCTGTTAAGCGACTTCGCTACTATGCGAATATATTGCCACAGAAGTTACAGTTTGTCAACCCTATTTATTTTAGAAAAAACTGTGATTTCACAATTCAAGCAAACACCTCAGAATTTCTTGCTTTCTCATCATTTTCTATTGTAAAAAACTGTCGAAAGTAATATAATGCAATCGAACTCAAAGGGAGGTATATACGATGACCATCAGTTACAAGAAATTATGGAAACTCCTGATTGACCGCGACCTAAAGAAAAAAGATCTTCCTGCGTTGGCGGGTATTAGTTCTGCATCTGTTACCAAGTTGGGAAAGAACGAGAACGTCAATACTGAGATTCTTGAAAAGATATGCCGTGCGTTAAGCTGTGACATATCTGATATTATGGAAATGACCGAGGAAGGGTAAGGAAAAGCTCATTATGCCGTACACGTTTCACCAAATACGTTTTTTTGCTGAGCAACTGTTGTTGAAGCGTCCGCAACACACGATAGATGGACTGGCCTCCGCTATGTCCGGGGTGAAGGTTGACATGAATCCCCACCAAGTAGATGCTGCTTTGTTTGCATTACAGTCACCTTTGTCAAATGGTGCGTTGCTGGCAGATGAAGTTGGGCTTGGCAAAACGATTGAAGCAGGGCTTGTTTTGGCGCAATACTGGTCAGAGCGCAAACGTAAAATTCTACTGATTGTTACCGCTTCTCTTCGAACGCAATGGAGAGCGGAACTGGAAGAAAAATTCTTTATTCATTCTGAGATATTGGAATCTAAGAATTATAATAAAGCAAAGAAAGAGAATCCGCATTGTAATCCGTTTTTGGTTTCAGATTCTATAGTTATCTGTTCATATAATTTTGCCTCATCCAAAATGAGAGATGTCCAGTCCGTCAACTGGGATTTGGTTATCATGGACGAAGCACACAAGCTTCGCAATGTCTACAAGTCTCGCAATGTAATGGGTAACAATCTCAAAGAGGTTTTGAAAAAGCGCAAGAAGTTACTCCTCACCGCTACTCCATTGCAAAACAATCTTATGGAGCTTTATGGACTTGTCAGCATTATTGACGAGCAAGTTTTTGGCGCGCAGGAAGTTTTTCGAGAGATGTATGTAAATGTAAGCGATGTTGAACTTCGTAATCGCAACTTGCGAATACGGTTGCAAAATTTCTGCAAGCGAACGCTGCGGCGACAGGTGCAAGAGTATGTTCCATATACAAAGCGCACAGCGATACTACAGGATTACACCCCAAGTGCAGACGAAGAAGAATTGTATAATAGCGTATCGGATTATCTTCAGCGTGAGCGGCTCTATGCTTTCCCACAAGGGCAACGGCAACTGTTGATGTTGGTTGCTCGTAAATTGCTTGCGTCATCCTCAATGGCGATACACGGAACGCTATCCACGATAATCGAACGCCTGAATTTAAAACTGAACGATTACAAAGCTCTGTTAAATTTGAATGACTTTGATGACTATGATGGCATTGAAGAACTTCTCGATGAAGAGTCCAATGGTGTCGATGATGGTGCGACTGTAACAATAAATGCCGATTGCGAGGGGATTCGAAAAGAAATTGAGGAATTAAAGCACTATGTCGAACTGGCCGAGCGCATTGATACAAATGCTAAGGGTGACAACTTGCTGCTTGCACTTGAAAAAGGCTTTGAAAAAAATGTAGAAGTTGGTGGCGCAAAAAAGGCGGTCATCTTTACCGAATCAAAGCGCACTCAGAAGTATTTGATGAACCTGCTATCCCAACATGGATATGGTGGGCAAATTGTTTTTTTAGATGGTAGTAATTCCGATTCTGTTTCAACCCGCGTATATAAGGAATGGAAAGAACGGCACAAGAATGATGGGATGATTTCCGGCTCAGTTGCTGCGGATAAAAAAGCCGCTATCGTGGAGGAGTTTCGCGACCGCGCATCCATTCTTATCGGCACAGAAGCCGCTGCTGAAGGCATCAACCTGCAATTCTGTAATATCGTTGTAAACTATGACTTGCCGTGGAACCCACAACGCATTGAACAGCGTATCGGCCGTTGCCACCGTTATGGACAGCGCAACGACGTCATTGTTGTTAATTTTCTAAATAGGTCAAATGAGGCCGATCAGAGAGTGTTTGATATCCTTTCTCGCAAATTCCGCTTGTTTGAAGGTGTTTTTGGTTCTTCCGATGAAGTGCTTGGCGTAATTGAAGACGGCGTTGATTTTGAAAAGCGTATCCTCGACATATATCAAACTTGCCGTGGGACGGAAGAAATCAAGACAGCCTTTGATAAGCTGCAAGATGAACTTTCCGACGAAATCAGTGAAAAGATGACTGAAACAAGGCAGTCCCTTTTAGAAAACTTCGATGAAGATGTCTCGAAACGTCTGAAAGGCTGCCATGATGACACCAAAGCAGGGCTTGATAAATTCAGCCGCTGGCTCTGGAACTTCTTTATGATGCGCGGAGCTGAGCGGGTTGAGCCTCTTAATCAGTGGCGTTTTGTCTACACCGAAAATGATAAGAAGCAAACCTACAATTTGAGCTGGAGAGACGCTGAAACCCAGCATGACATTTTCTTGCGGCGGGATCACCCCCTTTGCCGATTATGGTTGCTTGCAACAATGGACGAGCCTGTCGCCCCCGTAGCTATCCGCTTTGAACACTCATCATTGCAGCAGAAAGATCACATCAGCTTCTTGGATGTTCACCCCAATCTAAAGGGCATTATTTCGGTGGATAAACTGACGCATAAGAGCATTTCAAACGAAGAACATCTGATTATTTCAGTAGTTGCTGAAGATGGGACAGTGGTTGATGATGAAACCGTAGACCGTATCATGGAACTTCAAGCGACAGTCGTCGGTGAATGCTCCCTTGAAAATGCTGAGTTGATTGCTGCTCGGCAAGCAGGTATCCAAGCACAAAAAGATGATATTGCCGACCGCAACAAACGATATTTCTTAGAAGAGTGCGCCAAGCTGGATGCATACACAGAAGACTTGAAAGACGGCTTGCAGAAATTCTTAAAAACCATTAGGCGGGATATCGAAGCAAAGAAAAAGGAAGCTCGCGCCTTAAAGGATACGGGAACACTGGAAGAAATGCTGGCTCTACAGGCTGAAATTTATGAACTTGAAAGCAAGCGGAAGAAGAAACAACGCGAGCTTTATGATGAAGAAGATAGGTTGGAACGTGAACGTGACGCTCTGTTGGAGGACATCCGGCAACGGCTCAACGGCGAAATTGAAACTCAAACAATAATGACGTTCTCTTTTGAGATTTTGTAAAATGCGGAGGGTAATACGATGCAAAAGCTTGAACTTACATGGATCGGCAAAGGACAGGAGCTGGCGGTAGAGCCGCGCATTCTGCTGCATGACGCTTCAAAGGACTACGGCGACCCCACCACCGATAATATGCTTATTCACGGCGACAACCTGCTTGCGTTAAAAGCACTGGAGCAGGAATTCGCTGGGAAAGTGAAGTGCATTTATATTGATCCGCCGTATAACACGGGTAGTGCTTTTGAGCATTATGACGACAATCTTGAACATTCAACTTGGATGTCACTTATGGTGCCACGAGTTAAAATCCTCCGCAACTTGCTTAGCGAGGATGGTTCCATATGGATTAGCATTGATGACGATGAGGGACATTATCTCAAGGTGCTATGCGATGAGGTTTTTGGACGCAATAATTTTATTTCTACTTGCATATGGGAAAAAAAGTATGCACCCCAGGGAAATGCTCAGTGGCTTACTGACAGTCATGATTTCATATTGCTTTATGCTAAAAACAAGGCGATATGGCATCCAAACCTTCTCCCAAGAACAGAATCAATGAATGAAAAGTATAAAAACTTTGATAATGACCCGCGTGGTTTATGGCGCTCAGATAATGCAACGATTAGTTTATCTGGTGGTCAGCGTGGTGCTCAATATGCACGCACTGGCTTTTCAGAAAACATTTATGAGTTGGAAGCCCCTAACGGCAAAACTTATCTCCCGCCCAAGGGCCGTTGTTGGTACTATCCAAAAGAAAAGATGTATGAAGCTATCCGAGAAGGACGTATATATTTCGGCAGAGACGGTATGGGCGCACCTCAACTGAAACGATATATGTCAGAAGTTAAGCCAGGGGTTGTTGCCATGACTTTGTGGAAACGCGATGATGTTGGCGATAATCAAGATGCAAAACGGGAAGTGCGCGAATTTAATTCCGAATCTGTTTTTGCTACACCGAAACCAGAACGTTTGATCGAACGCATTCTTACGCTTGGAAGTAAACAAGGCGATCTTGTTCTCGATTCATTTCTTGGCTCCGGCACTACCGCCGCCGTGGCGCACAAAATGGAACGCCGTTACATCGGTATTGAGTTAGGCGAACATTGCTACACCCACTGTGAGCCGCGATTGAGAGCAGTGGTGGACGGTGAACGAGGAGGCATCTCGAAAGCTCAAAACTGGCAAGGTGGTGGTGGCTACAAGTTTTATGAACTTGCACCGACGTTGATTATAAAGGATTCTCATGGTCAACAGATTATCAGCAATCAGTATAATCCGCAAATGCTAGTCGCCGCTGTCGCGAAGCTGAATGGCTTTACTTATGCCCCAAACGCCGAGGTGTTCTGGCGGCAAGGCAAGAGCCAAGAAAGCAGCTTTATCTATGTTACTACCCAATATCTCACAGCAGCACAGCTGGATGATATCGCTCGTGACTTGCCGGATTATGAGCGACTGCTTATCTGCGCTCCGGCGTTCGATATCGGACTTGGCAAACGCTACGATAACATTGACGTGAGGAAGATCCCGCAGTCGGTATTGTCGAAATGTGAATATGGCGTGGATCATTACAACTTGAATATTATTAATCCGCCGGAATTGGATGAGGAGGAATGGGATGATGTTGAGTAGAAATGGGAAGTTCATCAACAATCGCCTTGCTCTTCGTCCTCCACAGTCGGAGAGTTTAGAACGATTTGCGCGGATTGTTGATACGTTATCTCTCTCTAAGACCCCAGACTTATTGGATGCGCTTGCGAAAATCCATACGTTGTTTCCGACACTCTCCAGCTTCGAGCGGGAGTTCCCTTCCGTCTGTTTTGCCCTTGCTACGGGTATCGGAAAGACACGGCTTATGGGCGCGTTGATTGCATATTTGGTATATGAAAAAGGCATCAAGAACTTTTTCGTCATGGCTCCCAATCTTACGATTTACAAGAAACTGAAAGCCGACCTTGGTGATCCATCCAATCCGAAGTATGTTTTTCGCGGGCTGGATAAGTTCGTCAATCCACCTCGCATCATTGATGGTGACAACTATAAAGAATTCCGTGAAGGTTCTTTATTTGATGACGTTATCATCAATATATTCAATATATCAAAACTAAATTCTGAAAGTGGTCGTATGCGTCGCTTGCAGGAGGTCTTAGGGCAGTCCTATTTCGCATATCTGCAATCTCTTCCCGACTTATGTATCTTTATGGATGAGAGTCATCATTATCATGCCGACCGTGGATTTGATACTATCAATGAACTTCACCCGATTTTAGGCGTAGAGCTTACCGCAACACCGCAGATACAAAAGGGCGCGAGGAAGATTGACTTTAAAAACGTAGTGTATGAATATTCTCTTGCCGCTGCTTTGAATGACGGGCTGTATGTAAAAGTACCCGCAGTTTTTACTCGTAGGGATTTTCACCCTGAGGAGTATACGCCGATGCAGCTTGACCGTGAAAAACTCAACGACGGCATCCGCATCCACGAGGAAACCAAGAGCAGTTTGGATGTATATGCCCGTACCCACGGTAAACCTATCGTGAAACCATTTGTGCTTGTAGTCGCCAAGGATACCGAGCATTCCCGGCAAATCCGCGAGTATTTGGTTTCGGACGGCTTCTTCCGTGGTTATTACACAGACAAGGTGCTGGAAATCAACTCCGCCCAGCGCGGCTCCGAAAAAGATGAAAACATTGAGTTATTGCTGTCGCTGGAACACCCGGATAACCGCATAGAAATTGTCATCCATGTCAATATGCTCAAAGAAGGCTGGGACGTAACTAACCTTTATACCATAATTCCGCTTCGTGCCTCCGCATCCGAAACGCTCACCGAACAAACCATCGGACGTGGCCTGCGTTTACCATATGGGCAGCGTGCCGGGGTGGACGAGGTTGACCGTCTCTCTATCGTAAGTCACGACCGTTATCAAGCCATTGTTGATCTTGCCAAAGACCCTAATTCGCTGGTACGCAAAGTTTTCTACATTGAGGAACAGGCAGCTCCTGACAGTGATGACCAACGAGAGACGGTTGAACTTCCAACGGTGTATGACGGCTTGACTACAGCACAGACCTTTACTGAGCAATTGACATTAACTTTGCGTGAAACGGCAACACCTGAGTTTGTCACTCAAAAAACACCGGAGCAAACAATTGCCATAGCGAGCATGGTTCAACATATCACCGCAAAAAAGGTAGTCGAGGTGAACAGGCAGGTCAGGTCAATCAACGCCATAAATGAGCCAGATATCCGCCGTGTTATCCACTCCAGTATCGTCAACGAGACCCTACGACAATTTCCAGATTTTCAACTAAAGAAAGAGGATTTGGATGCTGTTGTTACGTTGGCTATTGAAACCTGCGCCCAAGCTTTAACGGAGAATGTAATTCCGATTCCACAGTCAGTTGTGCAACCGCATACAGAGGTAAAACGAGGGTTCTATCATTTCACGTTGGATGCCCGCAATATGCATTGGCATCCATCTGATGACACACTACTCGGAACCGAATTGCAGGAAGGTGGCGAAACCTTTACGCTGCATACGGGAATTGCTGCCTTTGCTAAGCTGGATACAACTGAAAATGAAATTGTGCGGCATATTATCGTTCACGACAATGTGGATTATTCAAGCTGCTCTGAATTGATTTACTCTCTTATCACAGACGCCAAGAAGCACTTTTTGTCGTACCTGAATGAAGAGGACACCGAAAAGGTCATGCGTGACCGCCAGCGCACCATTGCTGAAATCATATATACACAAATGAACGAGCATTTTTATAAAGAAGAGGTGAGCTACCGTGCCGCCAATATGCGCCCGTTTTCAAAGATTGAGCCGAGTTTCGGCGGCAAATTCAAGTCGGATGAAATCTACGATTTGCGCGCCCCTCTCGCCAAGTCCGAAGTAAAGACAAAGGTGTTCAGCGGATTTAAGAAAGCCGGGCATACGCTTTATAAATTTGACAGCGACACCGAGCGGTTATTCGCAATCGTACTGGAGAACGACAATGCTGTCCTGCGTTGGCTGCGTCCGGCACCTCGGCAGTTCAATATCTACTGGGGACACGGCGGGGCTAACCGATACGAGCCGGACTTCATTGCAGAAACTGCCGACGCAATCTATATGTGTGAGCCGAAGGCAAGCAGAAACGTTGACGATGCCGACGTAAAAGAAAAAGCAATCGCCGCGCAGGAATACTGCCGTGCCGCAAGTGAGTTCAACGCCAAAAATGGCGGGAAGCCGTGGGTGTATGTGCTTATTCCTCACGATGAAATCCGACCACAATCCAGCTTCGGATATTTAATAAAAACGTGGCAATCCCAAGCGCAACAAATAGAGTTGGAGGAGAATTGATTTATGCCGAAACCTACAAGAACCATGTACGAAAGAACAATGGACAAGGCTCTCAGCAAAAATGTGATGGCTAAGTCCTTGGCGTGCTTTCTTTTCCGGGAGGTCATTGAGGACGTTCATTCCAAGTACGACATATCGCAAGACGAAATGATGGCGATGAATAAAAAAGCGGTCAACCGTGCCGCCATGTTTTTAAGTTGCCTTGACAACGATGAGCTCACCGCCGCTTTGGTACAGCTATTATCGTTGGAAACCACCGGTTGGGACAACCCAAAAGAAACCGCGGATACCAAAGGCTTTTTACGCTTGGCAGAAGAATTAGCCGAGCAACTGCGAAGCATTAAAGGGAAAACAAACAGGGAGATATATTCCGGGAATTAAATCTGAAAAGAGGTAATGTGCCATGAAATTTTTTCATATATCCGATTTGCATCTTGGCAAGCGTGTCAACGAATTTTCGATGATCGATGACCAAATTGACATTTTACAAAAAATCGTTGTGTTTGCCAAGGAGAACAAGCCCGATGCTGTTTTAATAGCTGGCGATGTTTACGACAAATCCATGCCTTCAGTGGAAGCAGTGCAGCTACTGGACAGATTTCTCGTGTGGCTTAACGATCTGAATATAACCGTCTTTATGATTTCGGGCAATCACGACAGTGTTGAACGCATGGCGTTCGGGGCTGATTTGCTTAAGCACAGCAACGTCCATATCGTTCAGTCCTACCGGGGACAATTAACACCCGTTGCGATGAACGATAATCACGGTAAAATCAACGTTTGGATGTTGCCATATTTGAAGCCCACGCTTGTTAGGCGGGAATTTGAAAAGCAAGACATCATTACATATACAGAGGCGCTGGCTGCAGCACTTTCCAATATCGAGCTTGACCCATCGGAGAGGAATCTCCTCGTTACCCATCAATTTGTAACTGGGGCGGAAACCAGCGAATCCGAGGAATTATATATCGGAGGATCGGAAAATGTGGACGGATCGCTTTTCGATGTGTTTGACTAGACTTAAACATTATCGACCATGGGAACGGTACTGAACGTGACGCGCGGTCGCTGTCAGGCGGCGAGTCATTCATCGCCTCACTATCGCTGGCTCTTGGATTATCAGATGAGATACAAAGCAATGCTGGCGGGATTCGCCTTGACTCAATGTTCGTAGATGAAGGTTTTGACTCGTTGGATGATAAAAAGCTGGCGCAAGCACTGCAAGTGCTTGTCAGTATATCACAAGCTAACCGGCTCATCGGTATCATTTCACACGTTGCCGGGCTTGACGAGAAAATAGATAAAAAGATTGTAGTCACCAAAGAACGCAATGGTGGGAGTAAGACAATAGTTCAAACATAACAAATGAGGATAATCAACCTGAACAATACCAGCTTCGCAGAAACGTTCAAGAAGCTATTGGATAAAAATAAGTCAAGAACATTAGGAGGAAATCGTTTTGACAAGTACATTTGCTTTCGAAGAGTTGAAGAACGATATCGCAATCTTTTTGAAATGCGATATAGCGGTAGCAGATATTTATCTGCAGATACTATCCGAACCAACAACAAGAGCTACACTTTCAGAAAAGTATTGTGATCCCAACAACCTTGAAGGCTGCTTGGATCTACTATCATCCTTTTGCCTAATTGCTGATCGCATTGGGCGTGACAGGCAGTTCTACTATGCGATTGACCCACAATTTGCATTTCCTGCATTAATCTTGTCCGAAATATGGGAAGTAGACGCCGATTTACATACTGTTAGCGATTTGGTAAAGCGGAAGGATTTGATAGAATTGAACACGCGTTATCGTGCTTGCCAAATGATAGTAAAACGTGCAAGAGCATTATATAAAAAACAGCTCCCGATTTTAAAAGAAGCCGCTGTTGCCGTAAAAGGAATAAAGAGAATAGCGAGTTGTATTGCAGAATTGCTGGACACAGCTAACACTGATATATACGCTGTATTATCTCCGCCACACTTGCTTGGAGAGATTGTCTGGCAGACAATAGTCGAAAAAATGAATCAAGGAGTTTCATATAAAAGGATAACAACTTTCGATGAGTTGACTCGGCACGGGTATCAAATATATAGCAACGAGATAAATAACTACAATGAGCGGCTGTTTATATGTCGTAATTCTTTGCCAGAAAAATTTTACATAATAAATAATATTACAATTGCTTTTTTTGCCCCAGATGTCAAGAACAAAGATTTTAAGTTCGAAGTTCAAATAATGAACAATGCAGATTTTGCAAACCGTCGAAAAGACGTTTTTGAAAAGTTGCGTGCCGAGAGCATCAATTTATCTGATCTCATCGACCAATTAACATCTTTCAGAACGCACTTCATTTCCAAAGCTGTAGACTTGTTAAGCGTTTCTGAATTAGATTGGTTGGTAAGAGTTTTTGATTATGGTGTGTTTTGCAAACATGAGGAATTTGAAAAAGGATTGCTTGAATGTGCAAAAACTAAGTGCTTGTCAAATGGGTTAATCATCGTTACACCCAAAAATGAAATCATAGCAAATTATACTCTTCAGGAGGTATTGGATTATGCAGTATAACAAATTTTATTCTGGTGTCAGCGAAGAACAAATGGAAATGTTAAAAGCACATCTGAACTCGCGTTTTGAGTTCAGAAAGAACAAACGTGAATTCGGCGTTGTTTTCGATATCTTGCATCAGTGTGACCTTAATTGTCGAGGTTGTGGAACAAATGCTTCGTTTACGCTCGAAAAGTCTGTAGATGTTGCGTTGCCTTCTTTATCCGATATAAACAACGTATTTGCGAAAATCAAGGTTTATGCTGATGAAAAAGGTGTTCCAGTTTTCGTAAATATCGGTGGAGGAGAACCGTTTCTAAGAAAAGATATCATCGCAATATTAAAAAGTGCGTCTGAGTATTTTGGGGTGTCGGGTGTAGGAGTCGACACAAACGGAACTTTGGACAATTCGTTCGATTTGATTTCTGAAGCGCTGGAGTATGTGTCCTATGTTGGAATCAGTATTAATGGTCTCGAGGAATACCACAATTGGTGGGCAGGCAACAATAAAATTAATGCGTTTCAACGTTCTCTCGAAGTCGTAAAACGCCTATGCAGTAACACAAAGTACGTTGATAAAATTGAAGTTACTTCTGTTGCCTCAAAGCGAAATATTGCTGAAATTCCTGACCTGATGGACTTGCTTCAACGTTCGGGCGTTAGGAACTATAGCCTGCATAGAGCTATGGCAATTGGACGAATGGCTCGACATCCTGAGTTAGTTCCAGACGCACGTGATTATTTGAATCTGCTTTTGGCTATTATTGAACGCTCGAAAATCAATGGGCTCACTGTTCATCTCCACCATTCCATAGAATCTATACACGCAACATTATTATTGGGCTTAAATACATATGCTCCAGATAAAATTGGCAATCCTGATGCCGGGTCTTCTCTTGGGATTGAGCCCGAAGGACATCTTGTATTTGATCCTTGGTGTACAACTGATATTTGGAAAACCCTAAGTGGCGGAAATATTTATGACGATTCTGTAAATTTCAAAAACGCTATCGAAGGTGCAGGTAGCGGTACGGTATTTGATTTAGCTAAGACTTATACTGCTCCGCACTTACGTTGTGAAGGTTGTGAGTGTGAGTGTTCCGGAGGTAGTCGTATCGCTGCTGCGGCTAATGCACTTAATAGCATTGATGAAAGCGAAATCACCGACCTTCACATTTTGGATGCTATGACAAAGGTCGATCCGGCTTGTCCTTTGTATGAACAATAGAGAGGAGGGTATTCGTTGAACACAGCTTTGTTCTTCTTATTAAGTGCCATTACTGGCTTTGTGGAAGTGGGTACTGTAATTTATGCAATGCAGCAAGGGTTTTCTGTTGTTCAGATTTTATTGCTTGTTTTGGCGTATCAAGTTGGTTGTTTTTTTCCGACGAATATATCAATTAAAAAAATATGGCTTATAATTTTAGGAATTATCACGCTTGTCCTTTCTGCGGTTTTTTGTGTGATTCCCTCATATATGATTTTTCTCGCCGCTGTATTGACTTTATCACCTTGTTTACAAATAACACGTAGCCTTCAGAAAAGTAAAGTCAGCACCGCTCAGAAACGACTATTTAGAATAATTGGTTTTAGTTTGTCCCCGTTATTGTCTCCATTTACCCTTTTAGGCGTATCTGCTGTTACATTTATTATAGCACTGATACAGAAATCAAACTTCAAAAACAAAATCACCCTTCCGAAACTAAGTCCGCAATACTTTGTTATGTTCGCACATCAAATGCATTATTTTTCTTACGCATACATTGTATTAATGATCGTTGGCAGCTTAGATAATTATAACGGCTTTTTAACTGCTCTCTTTTTCGTGCTAAGTTGGATAACATACACTTCTGCCCAATACATCTTTAGGGGAAAGAAGTATTACACATATTTAATAGCAGGACACCTATTTTTGGTTTTAGTTATCAGCGGAATAGCATTAACAACATCTGATCCTATAAAAATAGTTTTATGGATTCTTACTGGATTCGGAGGAGGGACAGTATTTTGCATAAAGGAAATTCTCAAAGGCAAACGAATGCATGATAATCACACACTTGAATCGTCTGAGAATTACGGACACGTTTTAGGCGTTTCTTGCTCGATAATACTGTTTATCTTATTTAATTCTATCAATGCCTCAATATACTTTGCTGCAATTTGCGCGGCAACCACGGCAATATTGGCACGCATTTTATATAAAAATTCTAATTTGGAGGGCAAGTAAATGATTAAGGTAAAAGAGGTGCAAGTGGGCACATATCTGACGGCTTCAAAGCTGCCTGATGCGGATTATGTTATTAATCCATATGTTGGATGCCCGCATAAATGCATTTATTGTTATGCGGAATTCATGAAGCGTTTTACTAATCACACTGAAGATGATTGGGGCGATTTTTTGGATGTTAAATTGACAGACAAGTCTATTCGCCTTGACAAGATTGACGGGGCATCTGTCTTGTTTGGTTCTGTAACTGATGCCTACAATCCATATGAGAAGAAATATGAACTTACGCGAAAAATACTTCAAGAATTCATCGGATCGAAGGCAAGAGTTGAAATATTGACAAAATCAGATTTAGTGACACGCGACATCGATGTAATGAAACAAATCTCAGACTTGCGTGTTGGAATATCGATGAATTCTTTAGACGACTCTTTTAGAAAAAAGACGGAGCCGTATGCGTCAAGTGTAGAGAATCGGATTGAAGCGATGAGAATTTTACATGATGCCGGTATTAAAACATACCTTTTTATGTCTCCGATTTTCCCTGAGATAACGAGGTTTGTAGATATTGTAGAGCGCGTACAGCCTTTTGCAGACTCATTCTATTTTGAAAATTTAAATCTTCGCGCAGGTTATCTGCCGCGTGTTTTAGATTTTGTCTCTGAAAATTATCCAGAACATATGGAAACATTTAATGCGATTTACAGGAAAAAGAATATGACCTACTGGGAAAAATTGAGCGAAGAGATCAATAAGTATTGTAATAGCGCCGGCTTAGACTACAAGCTGTATTTTTACCACGATAAAATAAAAAAGGGAGCAAAACACGATGATTGATCTCACCTCTTCTTTTATCGGAGTACGGTTGAATAACCCCGTTGTAATAGCATCCTCTCCGCTAACCGAAAACACTAATGCGATAATGAAATGCGAAGAATTTGGAGCAGGTGCAGTTATTACAAAGTCCTGTTCTTCGACGAGAATAGGTGATAATGGTTTCCGGCGTTGCTTAATTGATAAGCAAGGTTGGTGGGCAGCCTCCTCTTTTGATCGTGAAATTCAAGATGTCAAAGAGGCAGTAAGATATCTTAAAGAATCGGTAACTATGTGTACCATTCCTGTTTTTGCGAGCGTTAGTGAACTCACATTAAACCCTGATATGTGGATTACCACTTGCAAAAAAGTACAAGACACCGGTGTGTCTGGCATACAACTGGACTTATTCTATTTTGAGAATGCTCTCGAAGATCCTGATTTTTCACAGAAAATTATAGAATTACTATATACGCTCAAAGATACTCTTGCGATACCGATATTTCCGAAATTGAACATTAACCTTCCAACAATACTAATGTCTGGGTTGTTTAAAAAGGCAGGAATTGAATACATATCGATTCTTGATTCAATCAGCCTGCCTGCGCCTTTTTCCGTAGCAAATGATGGCAAGCCGACTCTACGATTTGCTTCTAACATCAGAAAAGCCTCGCTTTTTGGCGGATGGCAGTATCCTCTTACACAAAAATATCTGCTTGAATTAGACAGTGTTTACACGAGTTATGCGACGACCAGTAACCACATGAAGATGCACTTGACGTACAGAGAAGCAAGGAAAGAGTCCGTCTGCTTTGCATAGCGAGTAGCGATGCCACGCCAGCC
>Ga0123353_10005357_pt1 | contig 16813 bp, 15 predicted proteins | sample TergutLab28metaG_3_FD_92763 | JGI IMG/M metagenome (GOLD analysis project Ga0123353, IMG submission 92763) | Labiotermes labralis P3 segment gut microbial communities from Petit-Saut dam, French Guiana - Lab288 P3 | ecosystem: Host-associated > Arthropoda: Insects > Digestive system > Gut ...
CGAAACAACGTATTTTTTCAATTGGAAGTCGAGATTACTTGATATTTCGATTGGAGAAAATTCTTATGTTCTAGATTTAAATAGGTATCCGAAATGGGGGGAAGGTTTTCAAATTGGCTTTAAACCGTCCTTTTTTATACTTGAGCAGACTTTTTTAAAGGAACAATACAAAGATAAGCCATTTCATAATACAACTTCGTTAGGAATTGTTTGGGAAAACACAACTTTTTTGAATGAAGCGGAACAGTATATAAAAGTAAGACATTATCAAAAGAATTCGAGTAAAGATGGGGGAGAATGGCTTTTTGGGAATGATAAAAGTACAGAGTATCAAAAATATATACTCGAATCTAGATTCAAAATCACTGATCAAATTAAGATACACTTTGAGATTTTCACTGCTGATGACAAAATGGCAGAGTCTTATAATAACTATGCTTTTTCTACTCAGTTGATTTATAACACAAAGCCTGTATTCAATAAATTTGAAATGCTGCATGATAATTTAGATATAAATAATGAAACTAAGAAAAGAGAGCATTTCAGTAATGAATTAAACATTTTTACAGATATTTTCAAAGCATATACAGCTGTCCAGTATTCAAATGAGGAGCATCAACCTAACTGGACAGGTAATTATCAACATATGGCTCACAATGAATTTGCTAATCTTTACTATGCTTTTCACGATAAATGGAATATTCGGTTAAAGGGTTATAACACTGAATCGAGGACAAAGTATCCAAACCGATTTAGATTTACAGAAACAGAAGCTTTGAGTGGAGCTATGTATAAAATACCTTCATTTGAAACAGAGCTACTCTTTGGGTTAAAAGAAGAAAAATTTGGTAATATGAACACTTCTGTATTCTTGGTAGATTTCAATCTCTCTTATTTTGATGATTATTATATCTCTTTATATAACAGATTTTCATTTAATGATGATGATCAAAATTTCGTTTCTCAAGCAAATTTTTTTAATAGTTGGACAGGAAACATATCTCAGAGTACAGGGTTTTATAATGCTTATTACACAAAACACGACTGGAAAAACTACTTCTCGATTTATACGTACTTGTATTATATATTACCTTGGAAACATAATATACGATCGGGTGGAACATATAGTTTCAATCCCTCTTATAATGAACAGTATAGATATTCTGTTTTATCAGAATACTCCATGCCCTTAGATGCCAAGTTTATTCCAAAAATAGGTTCTTATTACAAAAACATCCATCTCCTTGACCCTTGGCAAAGAAAACCATTAACAAATGCTGTGTTTGAAATTGATAACCGGTATTATATTACTAATGATCAGGGTCAGATCAGGTTAGAAAAAGATAAATTAAAAACGAATCAAATAAGAATTATCAATCTACCTGAAGATTTTACTGTATCATATGATTTGAATACTCTACATACAATAACAAAAAAGGATATCGAAATACAAGTAATTGAGTTTCCAAAGCTAAGAATAAACGTAAAAAAACTAACTTATGAAAGAGTAGATCCCAACAATGCAAAAGTTATAAGTAATTTAGCATATTATCAAAACCAACTAGTTAACACTGACAGGTTTAATATGCAAGTTTACAATGATAAATTAGAGATAATATTACAAAATGTAAATAGTAAGAGTAAAACCCTTCGCGGTATATTAAATGAAGAAGGTTTTGTTTCATTTGACAGAATACCTATAGGTGAGTGGGAAGTAATAATAAATATTAATTCAGTAAAAGATAGTATAATATATGATATGAAGCATATAGTTTCCATAAAACCAAATGAAAACAAAGTGATAGATGTCGTAGTGAAAGAAGATGTGACAAAATTTATTAGGTTTGATACAGAGTAAAAACGTAGCTAGTCAAGATGTTTATTGTCTTTAAATTGGATCATTTCTATTACTTCAACGGGAACTAAATCAGCGAAATTTAATTTTAATTTTATTTTTTCTCTTATTGTTGAAGATGAGATATCAACTAAGGGCATCGAAATAAATTGTAGTTTGTTGTAATAATCCAATTTTTTCCAGTTCTTTTTATCGAATACTTCTCTATCGATAACGATAAAGTTTATCATCTCTAGCAACTCCTTTGCTCTATGCCAATTCTTTAGTTTTGTGACATTGTCTGCCCCAATTATGAAAGAGAACTCCGTATTTTGATGAATGGATTGTAGAGCTTTAACTAAATAAAAAGTATATCTTTTGTCTACATCATGTAGATGATGGTCACATACAGAAAATTTTGGATTTCTTGAAACTATTTTTTTTAGAAATGTTATCCGCTCTTCTAATGTGAACATAGTTTTCTCTTTATCGGGGTGAATTGATGTTGGCACAAACCAAACATAATTCACAGATAATTGTTCTAAAATGCTTTCAGCGACTTTTATATGTCCAAGATGAACAGGGTCAAAAGCTCCTCCGAACAATGCAATTTTCGTCATTTATTATATTTAAAAGTTTTAAAAATGAAACAATTATATTTAATGAAATACATACTCATAAAAGCCACAAAACTCTTATCTCTATACAAGTTGATCGAGTGCATCGATACTAATATTTTTTTGGTCACCCGAAACCATATTTTTTATAGTTAGTACATTATGCTTTACTTCATTTTCGCCTAATATTATAACATACTCCGATTTTAATCTATCTGCATTTTTCATTTGTGATTTCATAGATTTTTTTTCTATATCAAATTCAGCATAAATGCCTTTTTCTCTTAAATAATAAACTATATAAAGAGCTACTGATGTAGTTTCCTCTCCAAGTGAGATAACATAATATTTTGGATGTGAAGTATCTTGTTGATGTAGATTCTCTTTTTCTAAATAGAGTAAGAGACGTGTGATACCTCCAGCAAAACCTACAGCTGGTGTTTCTTTACCTCCCATTAGGTTTATAAGCCCATTATATCTACCACCACCACCTAGAGCATTTTGAGATTTATTGTTATCATTCGGGATAAATTCAAAGGCAGTTTGGGTGTAATAATCTAGCCCGCGTACAATTCTTTCGTTAATAACAAAAGGGATTTTTAATAATTTTAGATATTTTTGGACAAATTTGAAATGAAGATCACATTTTTCATCCAATGAATCTAATATAGAAGGAGCTTTTTCTGACATGTCTTTGCATTTTTCTACTTTACAATCGAGTAATCTTTTTGGATTTTTTGCAAAGCGGATTTGACAATCTGGACAAAGCTTATTGAAACTTTCTTTATAGTATTCATTCAAAGATTTATTATAAATGGATGAGCAATCTGTACAACCAATACTATTTATCTCTACGATAAAATTTTTTAGGTTTAATGTTTGTAAAAAGGTATAAAACAATGCGATAATTTCAGCATCATAATAAGGGTTATTACTACCAATACATTCAGCTCCAAATTGAGAAAATTGGCGACTTCTTCCTGTTTGAGGTCTATTATAACGGAACATTTCCCCAATATAAAATAACTTTACAATGTGACCGTCACTCCCTAGGTTATTCTCTATATAGCTTCTAATGACAGGAGCGGTTCCTTCAGGTCTCAAAGCTAGGACCCTGTCTTTTCTATCAGAGAACCTATACATTTCTTTTTGAACTACATCCGAAGTTTCACCGGAGCTTCTCTCAAACAATTCTGTATATTCGAATATTGGTGTTCTTATCTCTTTGTAACCAAAATTTTTCGCTACATTTCGATAAACATTTTCTACATATTCCCATTTAAAAGAATCTTTTGGTAGTACGTCAAATGTACCTCTTGGTATATTATATTTAATTCCCATTAATCTCCCTCTTTAGTTTATTGAAACGGTCTAGCTTTCTATGATATTGATTTTACAATACTTCTTTATTTTCATAGAATAACCATTTTTTTTTTTCCTCTTTCTATGTCAAGATAAATGCAATAATTTATAAGAAAGTAGTTATATTAACAGAATACAAAAAATAAATTGGAAAAATAATGATAGACTGGGATACATTAGTACAAAATGAGAGTGAAAAAATTTTGAATTATGTGAATAAAATATTGGGTGATCTTGACAATTCAAAAGATATAGTTCAAGATGCTTTCATTGCTTGTTATCGAAATATTGGAAATATAGATGAAGACTATTTATTATCATGGCTATATAAAACTGCACATAACAAAGCAATAAATTTCTTAAAAAAAAATAAAAGATTTAAATTTGGAAGCATACCCGACCTTGTAGATAGAGTTGATATCGAAGCTGATACGAAAAAGGAAAGATTAAATAAATATATAAAAGAAGTTTTTTGCACTTTAAAACCCAAACATGCTCTAGTTTTGGATTTACAATTCTACCAAAAAAAATCTTATAAAGAGATATCAGAAATCACTGGTCTTACAATTCCAGCTATTGAAACAATATTAGTTCGTGCTAAAAAAGAGTGTAAAAAAAAATTACAGGGTTTTAAAGACTTAGGTGTATTATAAGATAGTCATTGTTTCGGAAGGAAAGATGATATAAATTATTTCTAATAAGTGTAAAGTGTTTTATTTTTAATTATAGAAGGATGAAAAGAGGGAGGGAATATGAAAACTAAAAGATTGATTACATTGTTGTTTATATCCTTGGCATTCAATTTAGGGTTTATTTTTATGGGTGTATATGATCATTTGTGTCGTCCTAAAAATTTTATGTTACCACCACCACCTCCATTCCATAAAAATGATCATTTCCCAAAGATATCAAAAAACGACGATGTTATAAAATTAAGGAAAGCAAATGTTGATATTAGGATGTCATTTTTCAAAGAATTGGCAAAAGAGGAATTGAACTTTGAAAAGATCGATGAGATATCAGAAAAATTATTGAAAAGCCAAAATGAAATGGAGCAAGTAGTCTTGCATCATTTCATAAAGATACGAAATGATATACCAGAAAATGAAGCTATTGAATTTTTTACAAAATTACAAAATGTTTATCATAACAAAAAAATGAATAAAAAAGAAAGACATCGTGAATAATTTTGATTTTGTGTTTAGGTATAATGTCCCAAAAAAACTAACATGTAATGCAAAGACGAGTAAGGAATCATGTTAAACCTCCTCGTAACATGATTCGGATAAATCATAACTCCTTATGAGATTCGTCCCAAAAAAGAAAAGCCCACATATGTGGGCTTTTTTTATTAATCATGATTAAGCAGAGTTTTATATTAGGTCATCATAATTTAAATTATCTCCCGCTGGCACTAATTTTTCGGCGTCAACATTCAATTGGTTAAACTGCGAGTTTGTGAGTCTAAATAGTGTTGTGTACTCTTCATTTTTTTGTAACACATATGAATTTTCGTCATTCTTTGCTATTTTTAAGTGGATTTTTTCACCCATGTATGGTTCAATTAATATCTCGAGTTCAATCTTTTCCAACTTCTCGGAATATTCTTCGAATACATCATCAAAAAAAGTGCTAGTTCTCAAATTGACTACTGACTGAAGTAATCTATTCAAATCAGAATTATCATAACCAAGAGGAGCTGACATCTCATTAAGATTTAAACTCCAACCCATATCGCTTTGGAACAATTCGTAACTTTCGTTCTTTTTGCCAAACATTATCTTGCTGATCATATTTTCAGTGATATTCATTATCTTGTCTTCTCTCCACATATTAAGAGCAGGGTTTACGATGGAATGAACATTGTCGACTTGGTAAATTTTATTACTTTTATCGTTGCGAAGATACGATATTTGTGGGTTATTTTGACTTCGTCCTATATATACTTTCGAGAGTTGTTTGTTGTTTTTATCTAATATAGTTACTAGTACTCCTGTTGAATCTACATTATAAAAAGATTGCCTATCAATGGAATCAGATTGATAATTGGTAGAAGCAGTAAGTGGTAGAAAGGTATCAATAAAACGATTTATTTGGGTCTCTTTTACATATGCTTGAACAGGTTCATCAATCATCCAAACGCTATCATTTAAGTATATAACGATTTGATTGTTTTGGTCTTTCATCGTGATTCTTGCTATTTCATTTTCGTTGAAGCTAAAGATTTTAAACCTTTTCTCCACATTTTCGCAAGAGCGTGAAATAAGGAGTGACACAACTAAAAGCAATAGTACTCCGATTAGTATAAAGTTCTTTTTATTCATAAAGTTCTTTTATCCTCCGTCTCCGTTCGATTTCTCTTCTGTACCAGAATAAACCAAAGATAATCAGTAGAATTGATGGTAATAAGATGTTTGTATATCTAATAAATCGTTGTGTTCTAGCGATTTTCTTTTCTTTACCTTCTGGTGTCAGTTCTTCTATTTTAAGTAGTTTTTCTACATTTAATGGTTTATATACTGCTTCTCTAGAACGAAGTGCTATTAATGCTGCGTTATTGCTTAAATAGTCGACAGAATTAAGTAAAAAATTCATGTTAGTTGCGTTTTGACCTGCACCTTGACTACTAATGAAATCCATATCTGGAACAACTATAATTTTACTAAATCCTTCTTGGATAAAATCGTTACTTTTAAAAGGAGCATTTATTTCAGCAAAATAGCTAGAGAACATACCTTCATATAAGCCACCGAGTGTTCTGCGAATAGGTTGTAATCTATTCATCCAAGTTCTTTCTTGAAACTGTTGTACATAAATATTATATCGAGGACCTGGCATTACACCTGAGCTGCTTGATGTATATATCAATGGTGTGAAGTAAACATTAGGTATAATATTTGTAGTATCTATTTCCGAGACAAAAATGAACTGTAAATTTCCAAGTTGAGACACGATGGGGTGTTTTTTATTTACATCATTTGAAATCGGGAAAAAAGGATAATCCATAGGTGTGCTAACAGAGAAAAACCCTTGCCTTGTTTGGACATTTACTTTACTATTTTGTGCATCTAATACTAAGTTATCAATAATTTTTATCCCATAATGTTCCAAGAAATCAAAGATATTCGATTGAATCGAATGAGCTTGCTGACTTTGTAAATCGGCATTTACCCTGTCTTGAAAAACAATCACATTTTTTCCACTCATAATAAATTGGTCTAAATGATAAAGTTGTTGAGTTGTCAAGGAGTCCACTACTCCAGAAAATACAAGAGTGCTAGCATTAGAATCGATTGGGGAAGTAAGGTCAGTGTTAACCATTTCGTAATTCTGACGAATCGCTTCTTTAGCATGTTGGTATCTATCTTGTTGTTGCATAAAGAAACGCATTCGTGGATCGTCTGGTATATCAGGTGTAAGACCGTAAAAAGCTACAATAGGCATACCAAAGGAAGAAATTTTATTGATAGCTTTCGTTATTTCGTATTCAAGTCCACGAGATTCTTGCACTAGTGGAATAGATTCTGTCTTGTCATTATAGTGAAAAACAAGTCCTAAATATGCTTGCTGGACTTCCATACGATCGCTTTTCCTGACTTGGACATTTACGGGTGGAACACCATTTTTTTGAGCTTCTTCTTTTAATTTATTTTCATCCTTAGGGTCAATAAATTCAAATTTGAATTTGCCGTTTGAATAATTTTTATACTCATCAAGTAGATCTCTAGTGTATCTTCTTACATTTGCTAAATCAGGTGGTAAATCTGAAGTGAAATATGCTTTCACAGTTAGTCTATCTTCAAGCTGCTTTATTGCTGTTTTGCTGGCATCAGAAAGTGAATAAATCTTCCCTTTTGAGAAGTCTAAACGTACAAATACTCTAAGAGATATAATGTTTATGATCACTATGATAGCAATAAATACGGTTAAACTTGTGATTGTTGAATTTTTGTCAATTTTTTTCATATCTTTTGCCCTCTTTATTTCCAATTTTTTGATTCCATCATGGTAGTTGCTAATGTAATGAAGATAACTATCAAGCTACCAAAATATATCAAATTACGGGTGTCGATTATCCCTCGTGCCATATTTGAAAAATGGTAATCACTACTGATATATTGGAAAAATTCGCCCATTGAACCGGGTAGAAAGAATAGGATAAATTTTATTATAAATAAAAAGAAGATTATCAGTAGTGCAATAATAAAAGCAATAATCTGGTTATTCGAAAGTGTCGACGAAAAAATTCCAATAGCACTATAAGCTGCACCCATCAAGAATAGTCCGAGGTAGCCACAGAAGATAGAACCGTAATCGACATTCTGTCCTAGTATTGCTATAGTCAAAAAATGAACTAATGTGAAAAGCAATCCAACACCCATTAAAACTACGGACGAGATAAATTTCCCTATTATGATTTCTGTGTCGGATAAAGGAAATGTGGTTAATGTTTCAATAGTCCCATTATCTTTTTCACGAGAAACTAAGTTCATCGTGATAGCAGGGACAAAAAAGATGAACACAATAGGTACAATACTAAACAATGTAGTCATAGAAGATTGATTAATTAAAAAAATTGGACTGGCAAAAAACCAGCTAGAAATGATTAAAAACACAAACAAGACAACATAAGATGCTGGTGAGTTTAAATACATCATCATTTCTTTTTTTGCTATAATCATTGCATTATTCATTTTTACCTCCTGCTGTAAGATTTCTGAATACATCTTCTGAACTGCTCACATGCCTTTGCATTTCTAGTAGTGACCAGTCTCTTTTCTTGATATATTGGTAAATATCTTTTCTGTAATCTGTTTCTTGTGGATATGTGATTTCTAATCGAACATTATCGTTTTCTACTTCGTTTATAGCTATTTTTATCATCGGGAAAGCAGCTCGCATTTCATCAATTTCATTTTCAGGTGCAATCAGTTCTAGATTTAGTTTAGCTTTTCTTTGATTACTCATACGAAGTTCATCTGTAGAACCAGAACCAACTATTTTCCCTTTGTTGATAATCACGATACGCCCACAAACAGCTTCTACTTCTTGAAGTATATGACTAGAGATGATGAGGGTTTTTTCTCGACCTAATTCGCGGATAAGGTCTCTGATTTCTAATATTTGGTTTGGATCTAACCCTGAAGTAGGTTCGTCCAATATCAATATTTTTGGGTCATGAATTATAGCTTGGGCTATTCCAACTCTTTGACGAAATCCTTTTGACAAGGTTTTTATCGAACGCGAAATTACTTCATTTAGACCGCATTTTTTTATTGTGGTTGTCAATATTCGTTTAAAATCTCCTTTCTTTATTTCCCTTATTTCAGCTACAAATTTTAAATAATCATACACTGTCATTTCGAGATATAGCGGATTATGCTCGGGAAGATACCCTATCATTTTTCTAATCTCCTTCGAATGTTCTAGGACATTAAAATTGTCTATTTCGATATTTCCCTCAGTAGGAGTCAAGAAGCAAGTGATCATCTTCAACGTAGTGGATTTCCCAGCACCATTTGGTCCTAGAAAACCTAAAATTTCACCTTTGTTTATCGTGAAATTTATTTTATCAACTGCTCGCAAACTCCCATAATCTTTTACAAGATTTTGAAGTTGAATCATTATTATAGATCTCCTTATATTTTTTTATGTTTATAAATAATAAACATTTTCGTTTTTAAAGATATTACAATTTTTATAAAATAATTCATAACCTATTATGTATTATTGATGTTATAAATTTACTTATAGTTTTCTATTCATCAACTAAAGTTATTTTGTTGGTATTATCTGCTGATATACTCAATTAACTTTATCTCATAATCATAAATCGCAATCAGAATATTTTTTTTATATGCCTTCTAACTTAGTAGTATAGTGATGAAAGAATGACACTGCGACTATATTGGCAGTGAACTCAACTATACAATAAGGGATTGAAGAATAGTTTACATACTTGTAGGATAATTTTTTTTTAATATTTCAGTTGACAATAAATAAAGAAAAAAAAAAAATGATTTTATGGGAGAGATGTATAATTTAAGGAATTTATTTAAGTTTTTGCATTTATTTAATTTATTTTTTTTTTGTTTTGTATATGCGAATGATATATCAGAAAAAGAGCGGGAGCTATTTGATGTACAGCAGCAATTAGAGATGCAAAGGCGATTGGTTGAGGAAATCGAAACAAAGAGAGCATCAGCTGTACAATCGAAACAACAAACTCAACGACAATATAACACAATACAAAGTCGTATAACTGAATTAAATAAAACCCAGCAACAATTAAGGAATAATTTAGAGCGAACCCAACAGATTAAGGACGAAACTCAATTGAAGTTAACTAAGGTACAATTAACTAGTAATCAAGCATTGCTCTATCTTCTATTGACAGATCAAGCGGAAACAAGGTTAAAAATGAATGAAAATGATAATTTTTTTTTAAGTGTTTATGCTAAAGGATTAATTAAAGAAAATAAAAAGTTAAATTTAGAAATAACAAAGATGACAACGGATAATCGAAATAGAGAAGATGAAATAAAAAAAGCGATCACTCGTTCTCGAGATGAAGATCAAAATTAGATGAAGTTGATTCAAATTTGAAGCAGATTGATGCAGATATCATGACTTTTAATCGACAAAAGCAACACTTTGAAGATAGGGCTAGAGAGCTTGAGCAGTCGGCAATAGCTTTACAGAATTTAATTAATCAATTAGCATTAGACGAAAAAAATGCAAGGCTAACTTTTATATTTTCCGAGGGAGTAGTAGCACCTGTGAAAGGTAAAATAATAACACCTTTTGGTCTAAAGAGGAATGAAAAGTATAATGTATCAACAAGGTCAAATGGAGTAGAGATATCTGTGCCCACTAATACTAAAGTTGCAGCATTATCTGATGGGGAAGTTGTTTATTCTGATATGTTCACTGGTTCGGGGCGGATGATAATCATCGACCACAAGAATGGTTTTCACTCGATATATGCGTTCAATAATAAATTACTAGTGGGAAAAGGTGACACTGTCAAAAAAGGACAAATTATAGCAGAGTCAGGGCAATTTATAGCATCTTCTGAGCCGAGTTTACGTTTCGAAATACGAAAAAATGGTGTTGCTGTAAATCCGATAGAATATGTAAATATTGAATAGTTAATACATCAGACAGTTGGCAGGACTAAAATTTAATAGTAGGAGGAAAAGAGGTAAAATATGATAAAAATTTATAAAAAAGCCAAAGACATCCCATATGTAGAGACAGATGTGTTTTTACATTTTACAGGCAATATTTTTGGGATTGGATGTTCAGCATTTAATGAAGTAGCAATAAAAAAAATACTAATGTTAAAGAAGAGACCTGAAAAAAAGGGATTTATCGTGCTATTTTCTTCGTTGGAGCAGGCTAAAAAGTCGATGTTACCTCAATTGAGAAATAAAAAAATCCTTTCGTTCTTAAACCAATATTTACCAGGTAATTTAACATCACTATTGGATACGAATGACAGACAGTTTCTTTCGATATGTGTGGAGAATAAAATTGCATTCCGAATTCCTAAAACAAAAACTCTTAGGGATTTTATAAACCGCATAGGTACACCTATTTTGAGTACTAGTATAAATATAGCTGGTGAACCATTTTGCAATGATTTAGATACGTTACACAAGGATTATTTGAATTGGTTCGATTATGGGTTATACAACCCATTGGAGCCAGCTGGTGACCCTTTGCCATCAACAATTATAGAATTTGGAGAATCGCATAAAGATGTGAAATGCATAAGAGAGGGTAGTATCTCTTTTGCAGAGATAAAGGAATCCTGGACTTCTCCTTTGATACAGTTTGTTTGTGTAGGTAATATATGTCGAAGTCCTTTAGCCGAATATTATGTGCGTAAAAGGTTTGAAACAGAAAACCTACCTTTTTTAACAGCGTCGTGTGGGTTGTTAGAAAATACACAAATTATTTCTGAGCATAGTAAATATATCTTAGAAACGAATAAGATACCTATCGGAAAACGAGTTTCAATTCAAATAAATGATTCAATAATTAGTCGTAGTTTACTATTAATCTGTATGTCTAAAGATATTAAAAAGCATTTAATCACAAAATATCCGGAAGTCATCGACAAAACATTTACTTTTGCAGAATATGTGAATGGGAAAACTGATATTGAAGATCCATATGGATTAGATTTTGAAGAATACGAAAAAGTATGGCAATTGATTAAACAATACACAGAACCTTTAATACAAAAATTAAAGGAATTATTATGAAACGAATTTTCTGGGTAGTTGGAGATAAATCAGGGGATTTACATGCTAGTAATGTGATTGAAAAATCAAATGCTATATCGTCAAACCTTGATCATATAGGTATTGGTGGTCCAAATATGTGTCAGAAAGGCTTTTTCTCTTTATTCCCTTTTGAAAAGTTTAATATGATGGGTTTTGGAGAAATAATAAAACACATACCTTTCTTTTTAAAAGTAGAAAAAGAGATAAAGAATTATTTCGAAAACACGCCACCAGATTTGGTTGTTTTAGTAGATTATCCAGGTTTCAATTTTCGTATTGCGGAAATTGCATATAGACATAATATAAAAATCCTATATTATATCTGCCCACAATTTTGGGCATGGAGACATAATAGAATATATGCAATGAGAAGGTTTTGTGATTATATAGCTTGTATTTTTCCTTTCGAAAAAGAAATATTAGATATACATGGAGTAAAATCTGAATATGTAGGTCATCCCGTTGTAGATGAAATAAGTTTTAAAATTAATAAAGAGGAATTTTCAAAGTTTTTTAAACTAGATCCTTTGAAAAAATGGATTGGTTTTTTTCCTGGTTCTCGCCTTGCAGAAGTAAATAAATTATTACCGATTTACGTCGAAACTATGAAGAATCTAAAAAAAATGAAACCTGATTATGAACTATTAGTATCGAAATCGAATATTATCTCTAGTGCGGTTTATTACAAATATTTAGCGAAATTAGATTTTATTCACTTAATTGATGGTTATACATATGAAATGATGAAATATTCTAATTTTTTAATAATAAAATCTGGCACATCAACCGTAGAATCAGCATATATCGGGACACCATTTGCGATAGTTTATAAAACTAGCCCTTTATCTTATCATATAGCGAAAAAATTTATTAGGGTTAAGTATATAGGAATGCCGAATATCATATTAGACAAAGCTGTTGTCCCTGAGTTGATACAGAATGACGTGAATCCAAAAAGAATAATAGAAACAATTCTATACCACATCGATAATTTACAAGAATCTGATCATATGGCAAAAAATTTGCAAGAAATTAAATCAACATTTGGATCATTATCAGCTTCACAAAATGTAGCAGAACTTATAAAGAAAATGATAGAATAACGGAAAAATGTTTATCATTATGCAATCTGTATTTTATTTCTATGATAAAAATTTACATGTAGTTAGAAAACTTAATGAACAAAGCTAAAACATGAATATTTTTTTATTTCTTAGTTATCTAATGATAGTTGATCTTGGTACACATGTCCTAAAGACAACAAGTTTAATTATGTATTACTTTGAAATTTACCATTATAGAATAGTTGATGTTGAATATCATAGCAATTCATTCTAAAGTTGTGCTGATGAGAAGCTAGCCATGATTGTAATCTGACATCAAAGAGCAATAGAGCTTAAATAATTGTCAACTTTATCAAATAAAAAAGGAGTTATATTATATGAAAAAATTAGTAGTTATAATGCTAATCATAATATTTTGTTTACCTGGATTATTCACTCAAATGAATCCAGCGAGGACTAGTGATATGCCAGAAATAGGATTCAAAATTATTAATGATTCGCATGTGTCTGTTTTTTTAAAAAAAACAAATAGTGGTTACATCATGTTTGATTCAGGTGTAAATTTAGAAAATATTAAGGAGAATTTTCGCGAACAAGAAATTTCATTAAATGAGGTACATACTATCTTTTTATCTCATTCAGACCGAGATCATGTAGCGTCTCTTGATCTTTTTTCGAATGCAAAAATCTATATTGGTGAAGAAGAAATTTTACTACTTGAAGGGAAAATAATTAGAAGAGATGATAGATATAATAGTTTACCAGATGGTGTTGGAATAGAAAGAATAGCAGTTGTAAATGATGGACAAGAGTTTGACTTCGATGGTGTGAAAATAAAATGTATTTCAGCACCAGGTCATACCCCTGGTTCAATGTTGTATCTCATAGATAATAATTTTTTAATAACAGGTGATGCTTTTAGTTTCGTAAATGGGGAAGCCGATATACATCCTTTTACAATGGATGAAAAACAATCTAGAGAAACAATCGAAAGACATCGTTCGATACTACAAACAACAAAATATATAATGTCTTCCCATTACGGAATAATTACTAAATAGTAAAGTTAAAGAAATAAAATGTACTCTAATTAAGTACTTTTTTCTCTTTCTTTCAATATTGTACAAAATAACCTTCATTTTTAGGACAGAATATGTGGTATGAAAAAAAATATACATAATTTTTTTTTGTTTTTTGAAAAATGGTTTGCTTATTTTTTTCTAAGTATATTATATTTGACATATTCGTATAAAATATCAGGATTAAAAAAACCGTATCCAAAGTATATATACGTTTTTTGGCATAGAAACATTTTACCACTACTATTAAATCGTAAAAACGAAAAAGTAGTAGTACTAGTATCACAATCAAAAGATGGAGACTATATAGCAGAGCCTTGTAAATTATTTGGTTTTTTAACTGCGAGGGGATCTTCTACAAGGCATGGTGCTTCTGCACTAAAAGAGTTGATAAAACTGTCTAAAAACCATTCTATCGCAATCACTCCTGATGGTCCAAAAGGACCTAAGGGAGTAATAAAGGAGGGAGTATTACAATTATCATACTTGACGAAAATACCTATATGTGCAGTAAAAGTAAAAGTTTCCTCTGCTTGGATATTTAACTCATGGGATAATTTCATTTTTCCAAAACCTTTTGCAAAAATTGAGATTTTATATAGTGCTCAAATGAGCATAAGCTCAAAAGAAGATTATCTATTATATAAAAATAAGATTGAAGAGTTTATGGGTGATTAGGTTTATCAAGGAATCGTGAAATTTTATCATATAGTGATTCTAAACATTGGTTTGATACAATAAAATCATATTGTTTTTTTTTATACCATGTTATTTGTCTTTTCGCATAATTTCTTGTATGTTGAGCAGCAAGAGAAATACATTCTCTCATTTTTTTTTTATCTAAGGTCGATTTTGTTGTGATTAGGTCAAGAAATTCTGTATACCCAACACTTGTCAAACCATAATCAGTTGTCTTATAACCCATATCTAAAACTCTTTGTACCTCTTCTATAAGGCCGGATTCGATCATACTTTCTGTTCTTCTATTTATTCGATCGTAGAGGTCATCTCTATCCTTGTTTATGAGTATACGAAACCAGTTGTATTCACATATAGTTTCTTGTTTATCCCAGTAATAACTGATAGGTTTTTTAAAAGCAAACCAAACAGATAATACTCTATGAATTCTTTGTTTATCAGTAGGTGCAATTCTTTGTGAAAATTTTGGATCGAAAGATTTTATATAGTGATAGCATTCTGATAATGAATGTGTCTTTATATATTGATCTGCTAATTGTCGAAATTTTTCTTCAACATCCGGTATGTAAGATAAACCATTTAATAAGCGATCTATATACAGCATTGAACCACCACAAATGATTGGTATTTTGTTATTCTTGTCTAGTTTTTCTATTATTATATTTGCTTCTTTAATAAACTGTCCAACACTATATCTTTGGTTAGGCGTGATTATATCAATAAGATGGTGTCTAACTTCGGAAAGAATTTTTTCGTCAGGTTTTGCTGTTCCGATGTTTAAATATTTATACACTTGACGTGAATCAGCAGATATGATATCTGTTTTAAAGTAGCTAGCTAGTTCATAAGCAAGATCAGATTTTCCCGAAGCGGTGGGACCTTCGATGATAATGACTTTAGATTTGAAAGTTTTCATGATTAGATAGTTGTATGGCTTTACATGGTAAATAAAGCATTTATCGTATATATTATACTGCGGTCAGTGATCTATCGAATATTAGCTTCACATAATCCTCTTGAACATCTTTTCAAAATCTGATAGACCAATTTTAACTAGGAGTGGTCTTCCATGAGGGCATTGAAAGGGAAAATCACAAGAAAATAATTCGGTTAGCAATTCTAACATTTCTTTTTTAGTAAGTTTTTTTCCAGCTTTAATAGAAGCTTTACAAGCCACAGAGGCTGCTGACGCAATTCTAAAATCTTTTATTTGTGTTAATTCCTTTTGTAGTTGTTCTAATATTTCTAAAAAAATATTTCCTCCGTCCCAATATTCAATTTCTGATGGAATCTCGTCTATTACAATGGAATTACCACCAAAAGTTTTCACTGAAAAACCAAGATCACTGAAAGTCTCAGTATTCTGTGAAATTATATCCAATAAATTTTCGGATAGATATGCAGGTAAATCGATTACAAGAGGAAATATAAGTTTCTGTTTATTTGGTTTTTTTAGTTGAATATTTTTCAATAATTTTTCATAAATTATACGTTCATGCACAGCATGCTGATCGAAGACTATAACGCCTTCCTCGATTTGGACAAAGATATATGTATTGTGTAGTTGCCATGGTTGGATAAAGCCTTCATTCATTGTCTTTAATATAGAGAGCAAATTTGTGTTGAATTTTTGATTTAGTGTATATTGATTATTTACAGATTGCCATCCTTTTGGATCGTTTGAATAACTATCTTGTTCTGTTTTTTGTGGTAAATTAGTTGTAATTAAAAAGTTTGCTACTTTGTCTCTATCTATATCATTTATATTTTTTTCGATATCTTTTATACTTATTCCTTTCTCATTTTTGTCTACATTTTTAAAATCTCTTAAGGGGTTGAGAGAATTTTCTGTATTTTGAAGATC
>Ga0123353_10005359_pt1 | contig 16812 bp, 14 predicted proteins | sample TergutLab28metaG_3_FD_92763 | JGI IMG/M metagenome (GOLD analysis project Ga0123353, IMG submission 92763) | Labiotermes labralis P3 segment gut microbial communities from Petit-Saut dam, French Guiana - Lab288 P3 | ecosystem: Host-associated > Arthropoda: Insects > Digestive system > Gut ...
CAGAGGGCAACCCAGGCCCACTGGTATCCGGCCCCAAGAACGCAGAACGCATCAAGGAGCTTGAACGTGAGAGCCGCGAGCTTAAAAGGCCAAATGGGGCACTGGGGAGCGCGGCGTCTTTTTTCGCGGCGGAGCTCGACCGCCCGTCAAGGTAGCGATCAGGCACATCGATCAGCACAAGATGTGCTTCGGGGTCGGGCCGATCTGCAAGGGGGCAGGGGTCGCCCCACCAGCGTGTTACGACAACAAGGGCCGTGGGCCGTCCGCGCGTGACATGCGCGGCGAGGGGCTCATGGCCGGGAGGGCGGGTCTATAAAGAGGACAAGCACGTCTACGGGGCAAGGAAGATATACAAGCAGCTCCTCCGCGAAGGCATCATGGTTGCGCGCTGCACGGTGGAGGGATTGATGAGAAAGGCTGGGGCCCAAGGCGAGAGGCGCGACAGCCTCAAGGTAACGGCCAAGCAGGATGAAGGCCTCGACCGCCCTACAGGCCTTGCCAGGCGCGACTTCACGGCGACAGGCTCTGGGCCGAGGGCACCAGGCCGGCCGTCATCCTCCTGCCCACGTTCCAGCCGACGGTCATCTTCGAGAAGGCATCAATGATGAATGCCGCGTGGACAAGGCCTGGCCAGGCCGCCACATAGGTCAGGCCTGCGGCCTTGGTAGTGCGCGCCATGGTCAAGGGCCCCTGGCGGAGGGCTGGTAAGCCACAACGACGCAGGGTCGCAGTACCCCTCCATCGCCTACACAGGAAGACTGGCAGAAGCCGGTATCCAGGCATCGGCCGGGTCGGTCGGCGATGCTTACGGCAATGCGCTGGCAGAAAGCATAAACGGCCTTTTCAAGGCCGAGGTGGTCAGGGGGCGCGCACCCTGGAAAGGGTCTGAGGACGTGGGGTACGCCGCCCTTGACCGGGTCGAATGGTTCAATGACAGGGGGCCTTACGAAAGCATCGGGGATATCCCGCCCAAAGGGTTCGAGGAGCTGTATTATGAAAGGCAAGGAGCCAGAGCGTGCGTGACGTGGGACTCAAGAAACGGGTTCCCGGCAAACCCGGGGCGATTCAGCTTGAGTAGCCTTCTCACTGGTACGGGCTCCTGTTTTCATCTGATTTTTCGTTTGCACAAAAAACCATAGACGAAGTACCGTGCCATCTGCTATTTCAGGCTAATTCTGTTCACAGGTTGTACCGAAGAGCCAGAAGTAGTTGCGTGCGCATGTTTTGAGGGCGATTGAAACAACTGAGGACAAGGCGGGTGGCAAGCAAGGTGACCGACAGCAAAACAACAGAAAGGGGAGCAACGCCTGCAAATACGTCTGAGGGTGGCCTGCGCATGAATGAACGATCCAGGAGAGCATCCAAGTCCTTTAGCAGTGGGTTGGGCTGTTCCCAGGCTGTTTTGATGGCGTTTTGCGAAAGATATGGCATGGAGGAAGGGCTCGCCCGCAGGATTTCCCGTGGGCTAAGCAGCGGTGCCAGGTGCGCCGAGATATGCGGGGCAGTCTCAGGGGCCATATTGGTCATCGGCCTGAAATACGGGGACGTTGCGATCGAGTGTAACTTGAAAACGGAAGAGTTCATAAAGCGCTTCAAAGACAGCAATGGCACCATTGTCTGCCGCGACATACTGGGCTGCGATATCTCCACGCCTGAGGGTAAAAAGCAGGCGGCAAGCGAGGACCTGTTCAAAAGTATTTGCATGAGTGTAGTTATAAGTGCGGCTCAAATATTGGAGGACTCAGGATACTGATCGTACCTGCGCAAGCCTTTTCCTGCTCCTCGTAAAAATCGCGTATATGGGCGCGCTGCCGACGAGGGTGATGCCTATAACCGTCAAGACCATCAAGATGAACGCACCCGTGCCACCCGAGTGGGGCATGACCATCTGGCGGTAGTTGGGGAGCATAAGACTATCGTCCGCACCCGATTTGAACGCAGGGGGGTGAGACGCCGAGTCAAAGCCGTGGGCATCTATGGTGATATCTGGTGTGGTACCACTTACGGTGATAAGCCACTGGCCAAGCGGAAGTTGGTAGCCGGAAAGCGTTTTGGTCTCCACGAGCATGTAGTCCCCAGGCTCCAAGCCCAAAAACTCCACGATGCCGTTCGCATCACTTGCCACCGTGACCGGATTGCTCCAGCAGCAAAGCTCTCTGCCGGTCACTCCATCGTATGCCAGCCAGTCATGGGCATGGTAAGGGTCATCCCCGTCAGGGCACGAATACAGCTCGAATACGACACCCTCCATGGGGGTATCGGTCTCATTTACTTTTTGGAAGACGAAGTTTACAGGAAGAATGTCTTTTACCCATTGGGCGTAAACGGTGATGTCATCGATAACCGTTGTATTTCCTGTGAACTCATCGCCCGTGCCGTCTTTTTGCGTATTCCATCCCTGGAAAGTATAGCCCTCGCGTACCGGATCGCCCGGCATATTGTTGTGCAGCATCTCACCGGCATCTACCGTGCGGGCATCCGTTACCGCTCCGCCGATAAAATTGCCGCCATTGGTATCAAAAACGACATTGACAGGCAATGTCAGGTACTTGAACTGTACCTCGTTAATATCTGGCACAGGCTTTGTTCGCGTGCTCATATGGTAATTGCCTGGGTATTCTACCAGCCCCTCATTGTTGAAGGCCACCCCGTTTTCCCCCCAGTAACGACCCAGCCCTATCTTGGCGCTTAGCTCGGGCTCGAGTAGCAGGCGATGCGCCAGAACGATCGCGGTATCGTTTTTGCCCCAAAAGACCCCGTTAGTGATTTTCTCAAGGTATCCCTTATTCATTCCGTCGCAGTTGATTGCGGAGGACTTGCCAATGATCCTCCCGCCGGAGATCAGCTTGATTGTGCCGGAGTTCACAATGCCATAGCTTCCTTCAGAGGCAATCCTACCACCGCTGATCTCATCAACCGTAGCGTTCGCATAGTTGTAGATGCCGTACGAACTGGTGCCGAGCACGTTCGTCTCTTCGCTGATCTTTCCAATTCTGCCTGCATTAAACAGCCCTTGGCTTCTGCCGAGGAGCTGCCCACCGGAAATCTCACCTATGAAGCAGTTAACGTCGTTTTGCAAGCCAATCGTGCCCTCAAAGACTCCGCCGGTTATGGTGTTTATCCGGGACTCGGCGTTTTCTTTGATGAGCAATAGGCCAAAGGAGCCGCCGCTGAAATGTCCACCGGAGACTATGTCAATGCCTGTTGTTGAGGTTTCGCCCTCAACCCAAACCGTCGCGTTCCTATCACTGTTGGCAAGGGAGCCAATGCGCTTGACAACGAACTCTCCGCCGCTGATCTCATCAACCCAGCTGCTGCGGGTCATGGCTAAAGCGTTGTTGCGGGCGGCCTCAAAATATCCGCCTGATATCTCGCCTATTTGCGAATCGTTTTGCATAAAGATAGCGTGACCATGAAGTTCGGTATCGGGATCTGTCTGGTAGAAGCTGCCGTCGGAAATCAGCTCGATACGCGTACCGGAGCCACTCAAGTGAGCAGCGTCAATCTTGCCGTAAAACTCGCCACCGCTTATTTCGCTTAGCTTGGCCCCCCCTTCCATACTTAAAGCCGCTCCGCTTGTTCCGTTTGCCGTAAAGCGTCCGCCGCTGATTGTGCCGCTTGCATTCGGGCCGCTTAAAGTCAGCGCATTACCGTCACTCCTCAGTGTTATGCCGTCTTTAACGCTAATCGTCCCGCTCTTGACGATTACGGAGCCTAAGATCGTCAAAGGATCCGCACCTGTGTCGTCACCCAGGGTAAGGCCGCCGCCCTGCACCTCTATGTATTTGGATATCATGACACCATGTGCGCCTTCTGCGCCGACTATCGTTATGTCTGATGTGATGAGGATATTGTTGGCTGGTGTCTCGGCTATATCGCCTATAACCTCAAGAACACTGGAGCTTCTGGTATTTGCTGCTGCAACCGCATCTTCCAATGTGTCGAACAGCTCGTCGGTCTCCTTTAGCCTCACGGTTTCCCCAGCGGCAGCAAGTCTTGTTCCTCCGGCAGCAGCGAGCCTTGTCTCCCCAGCGGCAGCGGGGCTTTCATTGTTCGCCAAGCGCGGCCCTTCGGGTTCGTAATCCTTGTTCCCGCAGATAAGCTCACGTGCGTTGCAGTTCCAGCTTATAGGTTCGGCGATAGAGTCAGGCATCTCTACCCTGGCTTCTTTAAAATCTTTTCCAAACCCGCAGATGGGATTGGCATAGTCAATTCCGGTGACTCCGCTTTCGTAGTTTCCGTATTTGTCGGAATCGCAAATGAGGATACCCTGTTCCTCATAGCAGTCCTCAGCGCGGGCACGTCCTTCATTGACAGGTTTCGTTCCATAGCACGCATCGCTATGGGTATGTTCTGCAGCAACAGCGGTGTTTTGTGCCGGGTAGATTGGCGTACAGTTCGTATCAACCGCGCACGTGTGCCCATCGGGTACGCCATAGCACGCAGTCGTATGCTCGTGTTTGCGCAGGTTATTACTGTCGGTTAGTGCGGAAACCGGCGAAATAAAGTTCGACAGCACCAAAACAACGACCACCATAAAGCTTAGCAGGCCTTGTGGTTGACCCAATGGCGCAGTCCTTTGGTTCAATAGTGCAGCTTTGTGGCCCACAATCGCACTTCCCTTGGCTGGTTTGGTGATCTTTTGAGCGAAGGTTGCGGTTTTGTTGCAGGAATAAAGGTCAAACCCGACAACGCTAACAATAATCTGCCCCGCTCTGTTCTTTTGCTGTATGGTTTTGCAACATCCGTGCCACTTTGTCTGACTTGCCCCAGAATTTATGGTCTCTGCAGTTTCTTGGACGCAGTCCGCAAAATGCTTGGCAGGTGCGTATAAGTAGGCAGACGCATAGATTTGCAAAAGGTTTTCGCGAGAGCAGGCTTTCACGACAGCGCTTTTAGCCTTGGTGCGATAAGTTTTGTTGCCTCGCCGTTGCGAAGAGGTAGAATCAATGTGTCTAATCATCATGCTGGATAGCAGTTCAGACGGACAGCAGTTCAGAGGGTCAATGGGCTGAATCATAAGGCGGGCGGGCGCATGGATGTGGACAGAAGGGCGTTTGTGAGAACGGCAGGTGGTCTAGTTATCTTTGTGGTGTCCTCGGCACTTGTGGGTGTGGGCCTCGCCAAGACTGCCATACTGCTTTCATCTGACGATCCATCACGCAACAACCGCGATCCACGCGGGCCGCTCCTTGCCGAGGGGATCACTTTTGCGCCGGTAGAAGCGGGCGTGGATGCTTTTGTGGGAGACGTGCATGTGTTCTCGGCGAACGAGACGGGTGCGATCTTGCTTGCAGCGGCGGACGGCACGCGTACACTCGATGAGATCGTTGCCGAGGTGGGGGGCAGCATCGGCCCTGTCGAGGCCGCACTCTTCTACATCGAGCTGGGGGAGGCAGGATATCTCCAGAACAGGGTGGAGGTCGCGCTTGTCGAGCACTCGGCCTGAAAGCCTGCCGGGCACGGGGGTACCGCCGAGCACCGAAACGCTGGGTGCCGAGACGTGTGCTGAGGTCGCCCGACTGCCGGAGGTGTTCATCCTCGAGGACGAGCAGGGCAAGATCATCTATGCCCCGCTGAGCTGTTCGGTTGCCCGCGTGAACGATGTGACCGCCGAGCTTGTTTATCGCTTTGTGTACGGTGACAGATCCGCTAGCGGACTTGGCGGTGGAGCCGGGAAGTCCGACGGGCCTGTCGGCGGCTTTGACGCGGATCCTGGTTTTACCGCAGACGAACAGGCGGCGCTCAATGCCCTACGCGAGCACAAGTTCTTTGACGAGAGGCCCTTCCCCGTCCAGCAAGGCCCCTTCAAGCCGATCCAGGTGACACTCTTTCCCACCAATCGGTGCAACTTGCGGTGCTTGTACTGTTATGCGGAGGCCGGCGAGGCCGGCGAGCCGCTCGTCACGCTTCCGCTTGAAGCAGGAAAGGCCGCGATCGACCTTGTCGCACGCAATGCCGTTGCGACCCGTGCGGAGAATGAGGATGCGTGCAAGAACTTCCTCGTCTCCTTGCACGGCAACGGCGAGCCGTTCATGGCCTTTGACATCGTTCGCCAACTCTGTTTCTACGCGCACGAGCGGGCAGAGTCGCTCGGCATCCCGGTGGTCCTTAACACTGCGACAAACGGCGTTTTAAACGAAGAGCAGCTCGACTTCCTTGTCGCGTACTTCGACAATGTCAACATCTCCTTCGACGGCCTGCCGGACGTGCAGGATGCTCAGCGTCCTCTCGTCGGCGGCCGACCGTCCTTCTCGGCGGTCGACCGCACGCTGCGCAGGCTTGACGAGGCGGGCAAGGGGTACGGCATCCGTGCGACGCTCACCGCGAAGAACGTGGGGCGCATCCGCGAGATGGCCGCCTTTGTCGCGGAAAACTACCCGAGTGTGAGCCAGCTCCACCTCGAGCCGGTCTGGGAGTGCGGGCGCTGCGTCACCTCTCGCGAGGAGGCCCCCGCCGTCGATGTCTTTATCGCCGAGTATCTGGCTGCGCTTGCCGAGCAGGGCGATGAGGGGCTTCATCTCGTGTATTCCGGCGCACGGCAGGATATCATCGGCGACTCTTTCTGCAGCGTGAGCAGCGGGTCGTTCACCGTTGTGCCGACGGGGGATGTGACCTCATGTTTCGAGGTCTCGTATGCAAGCGATCCTCGCAGCGGGCGTTACTTTTTCGGGCGTTGGGACCCCTCATGCGGCGAGTTCGTGTTCGACCAGGGAAAGCTCGACGCGCTCGCAAGGCTCACCGTCGGCAACATGGCGTTTTGCGACGACTGTTTTTGCCGCTGGCACTGTGCCGGCGACTGTGCGGCAAAGGTGCTGGGGCTTAAAGACCCTGCAGAGCACCAGGGCAGTGACCGCTGTGCGATCAACAGGACGCTCACGCTCAACCAGCTGCAACGCAGGCTCGATTACAGGGAGACATGATGGCCGAGAGACACAATGACCGCAGGTACTATGCCTCGTTGCCGACCCCGTTGCCGAAAGGCGGCTCCTCGGGTGGCACTTCGCCAGGCAAGGGCTCAAGCAAGGGCTCGGCGGACCCGTCCTCAAGCTCTGGATCAGGCGCTAAGACGGGCCCTGTCAAAGAAGGCTTCGTCCTTGACGACGATGTGGTGGAGCCGAGAGCGGGGTCAAAAAACGCAAAAGATGCGGAGGACGCGCAAGATGCCGATGCCGCCGGACGGCTTCCCAAGCCACAGATCAAGATCATCGTCAACGGCGAAAGCGTCTATAAGCCTGGCATGAAGGTCTACTTTGCCGAGAACGAAAAGGACAGCGGCAATAGCGGCGGTAGCAGCAGTAGCGTTACGACATCCTCGGCGGGGCATGCTTTGGGCACGATCAGGAGCGTGGCATCGACATCGACCGTCATGGGCACATACTGCTCTTGCGACATGGTGATCGTCTCCCGGCCTGATTACAAGGGAGTCGGCGGCACGATGTGCCTCTGCAACTCCGAGTGCACATGTGACTCGCATTGCACGTGCCAGAGTGTGAACACGTGCCCGGCCTTCCGCAGCCCGGGGAGTCCTGGCAGCCCCCGCAGTCCCGGTGGCGGCTGCCCGGCGGTCAGCTGCAACGGGCCTTGTGCCTGCGTTCCGGTCCACTGATCATGGAGCCTCTCGGCAAGGAGGAAGCGGTGAAAGACAGGCTGGCAACGGCGCAGGGGGCAAGGCGTGCGGCAGGCTCGGCAACGGGCTTCTGGGCACGGTGCGGGCCGGTGGTCGCGTGTGCGCTCGCGATCCTTCTTGTCATGGGGGTCTTTTCTGCGGCGGGCTGCGCAAGGGTTCCAAAAAAGGGTGACACCGTTTTTACGCCGAGGGAGCAGAAGGACGGTTTCGCGCAGGCGCAATCAGAGGCAAAGGATGTGGCCGGGCAGATCCGGGGCAAGACGCCACGCGATCCGATGACGACGGCGGCAAAGTCCCGGGTGAGCGGCTCGGCGTACATTTTTGCGCGAGGGAACGAGAAGTACCGTGAGGCGGATTACCTTGCGGCGCTTGACGAGTATGATGCGGCGCTCAGAACGCAGCCTTACCACTATGGCGCGCTCAACAACCGCACGCTCGCGCTGCTGCAGCTTGAGAGAAACGACGAGGCGCTTGTCGCGGCGCTTGTCGTCCTGGAGCTTTTCCCCGACTTGCCGGAAAGTTATCTCAACCTTCAAGCAGCCGCACATGCGGCGGGATACGGCCAGGCCAGCATCGCATCCATGGAGGCGCACGGGAAGGTCTTCGATGCGCCGGATGGCGGGATCCCTGGGCTCAGAGATGCAGCGGAGTACAACAGGATCTATGCGGAGATCGAGTACAACATCGATCCTGAGGCCAAGAAGGACGACAAGAAGCGTGCGTACGAGCTCATACAGGGCGACCTCAGCGCACTTGCCGAGAAAAACCCTGAGGACACCGATATCAAAGAGCTCCAGGCATACCTTAGAGGCATCGGGATGATCACGGGAGCCATTCCTTACTCCAAGAGGTAGGCTGAAAAGTGGAGCTTGCCCACATGGGTGATCCGCTCGGTGATCGGGGCTCGACGGGAGCGGCATCGGCATCGTCGGCGGCATCGGCAGCGGGTTGGGATCCGGCAGGCGGCTCGGCTCACGCATCCGCACGTCCGACGGCGCTTGTGCGACCGCTGCATGCGGGCGACGAGACGGAGTTTCAGGAGCCGTTGAGCATCGAGTGTCTTGCAGGTTATCTTGCCGAGCGCGGGCACAGTGCTTACGTGTTTGATCGGCGGCTTTATGAGGCGGAGGGCGATGCGTCCCGCTTCTGGGCCGAGTTCAACGCGACGGCAGAGCGTGTGGGCGGGTTTGGTGTCGTGGGGGTCTCGGTGATGACCGCCGACGACGTGTCAGACGCGCTGCGCATAATAGAGCGCGTCCGCTCGCACTGGCCGCAGACGGTGTTTGTTGCAGGCGGGCTATATGTCACGAACGCGCCGGAACAGGCGCGGGCCAGGTTCCCCGTGGCAGTGAGGCTTGTGCACGGCGAGGGGGAGGTGCCGTTACTCTCGTTGGCCGCTGATGCCGTCGCCGTCGCCGCCGAACACCGCGTCCTGACCCCCGACGAGTGGGCATATCCGGTACGCCCGGGTCTCCGCCGCTATGCCCGGCAGCACTGCTCGATCAACCTGCGCTCGGCGCGTGGGTGTTCTGGAGCGTGCACGTTTTGCGCGACGCCTAACCTCCCGAAGCCATACCGGAGATGGGCAGCGCGTGATATGCGCATGGTTGTCGGTGAGATCGCCGAACTTGCCGCACACGCAGAGCGCGAGGGAGTCCTGCCCATCTTCAACTTCGTGGAAGACGACTTCGGGTCGCTTGCCCGTGTCGAGGAGCTTGACGCGGGCCTGCGCTGCCGCGGCCTGCGCATCGCCTACTCGCTGCAGCTGCGCGGCCAGTCGCTCGTGCGCGAGCCACGCCTGCACGAACGCCTGTACAAGCGGCTCGTCCCCTTGCGTGCTGGAGGGTTCTCTCGGCTTTTCATCGGGCTTGAGAGCGTAGATGCCGCCACGCTCTCGGCATGGAGGAAACCGCTTGACGTTGATGCAATGTTCGAGGTCATCGATACATTCAAGCGTGCGGGGATCCAGACCCATATCGGGTACATCCTCTGGCATCAGCAAAGCACCTTGCAAGGGGTCAGGGCAGAGGCCGCCGAGCTTTACGGGCGCGGGCTCTTCACGACCAAGTGCGCGATCTCCCGCATGATCTGTTTTCCCGGGAGTGCCGACAACAGGCGGGAGGAGGCGGCTTGCAGGGATGCGCCGCACCCTCCTGGCCCTGCGCAGGTGCACTGGGAGCGGCTCTCGCCGGAGTGCGAGCGGGAGTTTGCCCGGATTGAGTCGTACCTCTTCCCGCTCTACCGTCTGTGGGCGCAAGGTGCGACGCTTCTGCCCTACGCGGCCGCACGGGTGCACCTTGAGGGCTCGGCCTGCGATGCCGGCAATGATGTCGAGCGGATCGAGCGGGTTCTCTCGGCGTGCGATGCGGTTGCGTATCGGGCGCTTGCCGACGGCGTATTCGGTACTGACACGATCACCCTGGCACGTGAGCTAAGGGGTGAGTTCGATGCGCTTTGCCGTGCCCGTTACTGACCCAGGTGAAGTCGCAGCCCTTGCAGACAGCGGTGCTGCCGAGCTGTACTGTGGTGTCTTGGAGCCCTGGTGGGAGCGGCGCTACGGCGGGCACGACAGTGTGAGCCGCAGGCAGGGGCTGGCGAACCTGCGCAGCAGGGAGGATCTTGCGCACGTTGCCGAGCAGGCCCGTCGGCGGGGTCTTCCGGTCTATCTCACGGTGAACGGGCGCTATATCGCAGGGCAGATCGACTACCTCGTCGGCCTTTGCCTGGACTTTGAGGCCAGCGGTGGCACGGGGCTCCAGGTCTTTGACTGGGGGCTTATGCAGGCGCTCCGTGAAGCAGGCACGTCGCTCAGGCTGTGCCTGTCGTTGCTCGGCGTTGCGGCGAACACGCATGTGCTTGCCTTTTACGTTGACTGCTTCGCGATCTCCCGGGTGGTGTTCCCGCGGTTCCTCACGCCGCTCCAGGCAGGGCAGCTGCTCGCCCCGTTCCCTGGCCTTGAGGGCGAGGTGATGGTCGCGGGCGACAGGTGCCCTCTTGTGGACGGGTATTGCAGGTTCTACCACGGGAACGCGTGTGCCGAGGCTGCGGCCAGCGGCGAGGCAACCTGCGGCACGGCGGCTCGAGCGGGCAGAGCGGCGCGTGACGAGGCGTCCTGCGGCGAGGCGTCCTACGGCGAGGCGGCCAGCGGCACGGCGGCGCAGGCGGGCAGGGTGATCCGCACCTATGACACGACATACCGGACGCATAGCTGTCGCACCCTTCTCGGGAGCCCCCCTAACGAATACCCGTGCGCGGCCTGCGCGATGGGCGACCTTGAGGACGCAGGGGTCGCCTACGCCAAGATCGGTGGCCGAGGGACCCCGCTCGCCTATCGCCTCTCCCTTCTCGGCTTCCTGCGCGATGCGACGGGTCTTGCTACGAATGAGGAGAAGCGTCGGCTTTACCACGAGGCTTTTGGCTCGCCATGCAACTGCTACACCTATCTTCGTTGCGACGCAGGCGGGGCATCCAGTGTCTTGCACGCGGGGCAGGGGCGAGGTGAGGCGCAGTGATCACGGTGGGAGAGGCACGCTGGCTTGAGGTGGGGGCCGATCTTTCCAAGGCCAGCACCTGGTCTGCGAACCGTACGATAAAACATACCTCGAATCGTACGATAAAGTATGGTTTGAATCGTACGATTGCAGAGTGCACCCCAGATCGCACTCCAGGCCACACCCCGAACCCCACCAAAAACGGCATTGCGGATCGCGTGTATGTGGGGAGCGACGGCTGCCCGCAGGCGCTGAAAGACCTTCTTGCCGCCGAGGCATGGCTTCGCGCTCTTTGCGCACACAAGCGCACGACCGTTGTCATCCCTCCTCTTGCCGAGCAACACCTGCCTTTGCTGGATGCGCTGACCGGCGTGCTTGTTGCAAGCGCAGGGGAGAGCGACCGGATCGAGGTCTGCTGCAACGATATCGGTGCTTTTGCGAGGGTTGCCCAACTCGCATGTGACTGCGCCTCGGTTGTTCCCACTGTGGGGCGTTGGCTCGCTCGGCAAGACACCGACCCGCAGCTGGCAGGGCTTTTGAACCGCGCATCCAATCCTGCTCGATCGGTTTTTTGCAGCGGCGCGCAGGCATCCCTTGAGTATGCTCCGCCGCCGAGCGGTCTTATCGAGCACTGGGCGTGCCCTTCGGCGCTTGAGGCATCGTACGTCGCCATTTTCCGCGGGATCCTCGCAGCGAGGTCAGGCCGAGCAAAGCCGCTCGTCGTCGAGGTCGATGCGACCGCGTTTTTCCCTGCGATGGCGGCGGGTGCCGCCAGGGATGCGATCGATGGGGCGGACATCACGGTGCGGGCGCACACCGAAGGCGCCCTCGTGTCGATGTTCCCGTGCATGGGAGGGTGCGCGGAGTGTCCCCGAGAGCCTGTCCTTTTGGGGGCCGACCGCTTTGGCAACGAACTCTACCGCGTGCGGAACCTCATCATATCGCCCGGCGCCCCCTCTTTTTCCGCAGATTGGGCCTGGCCGACGACTGGCCTCTTCCGGCGTTTTGCGAAAAACCTGCGCTGCAGCCCCTCGTATCCCGCGGGCATCATTCCGCGTCATTCCGCAGATTGAGCACGGTGCGCTCAAGAATTACCGGTAACTTGCCGATTGAGGAATGAAAAAGGGCTGCCCAGAACCTGCCCAGAACCCAAAAGGCAGAAGGGCTGCTCACCTCACATATAAGGGCTGCGAAAGGCTGTGGGGCTACGAAAGTCTGCGCGCCGCCCAAAAGGGCTGCCGTATATGTGTTGGCTGCTTCGGAGGCAAGGCATGGCCGCGTATCTGGTTGATTACGAGAGTGCATATGAGTGCGGGCTGGAAGGCATCGAACAACTCACATGCCGAGATCATGTTGCCATTTTCTACGATGAGCATTCTCGGCCGAAGCCCTGTGATGCGGAGAAGTATTTCTCGTACCTTCGGACCGAGGCGCACACGGTCTGGTTGACGGTGGAGCAGTCGGACGAGGCCGGCTCCGATTGGCTCGGCCTGCAGCTTGCCGCCTATTTAGGAGCCCTGCTCGGCTCCGATGCCAGCTCAGAGACGGAGTTCGTTATCGTCAGCCGACGGCACGAGCACTCTGCTGTGGCTGCGTTCTGGAAAAGGCACCGGCCCGGTACGGATATCACCGTGCAGGAGACGATCGCCGGCTGCAAGCCCACACCGGCACCATCGCCCTTGGGTGCAGAGATGGCACCTGCCCTGATTGCCGGGGCATCCTCGGCGGCAAACGGGCCGGATCCGCTTCAGCATCGGCGGGTCAGCCTTGCCGAGGAGCGCCTCCTGCGAAGCCGCTTGCTTGATGGGCGTCGGCTGAGTGTTCGCCGAGGCGCGGCTTTCGCGATCATCTGAGAACGGCAGCCGCTCGCAGCCGCCAGGGTCGCTTGCAGCTGTCAGGGTCTATGCTTTAGGGATCGCTTTGAACCCCTGGGATCCAAGTCCAAGAAGTGGCGCTAAACATCCTGACCCCCCTCCCGCCGCGCCAGGACAGGGGTGGCGGCAGGGTCACAGACATTGGCCGAAAAGCAAAGAATTTTTACTATTTTGCCCCAATTTTGATATATTTTGTGCAGCCTCGCTTACGTCAGATACCGGAAGCGCGATGCTAAAGACAGACTTGAAAAAGGTGACTCGCCATGGATAGGCAGCAAGCATCAGAGGTAGGCCGCAACCTCGCAGCGCACCGCGGCGAGTGGCTCGTGTTAGACAACGGCAGGCTCGTTGCCCACGCGCCGACGCTGAAAGACTGCATGAGGATCTACAAAAAGGCGGCACAGGTACGTGAGGGCACAAGCCCTGCGGTCTACTACTCGCCGACTGAGGAGTCCGGCGAGATGATCTGTACGACCTTTTAGGCATGGAGTTCGTTTACGAGGAGGATGCCTGCGGGGCCTTGCGGCCAGTGGCAGGCATCCTTTTTTACTCAGGTGGGGCCCTGCTCAGTCAACTGCCTGTCAAGTGTCTGCTCGACACCGGCTCAGCACACACGTTCTTGCGCTGGGAGCTTGCCGATGAGCTAGGCATCGATCTTGGCTCTGCAGATGACTACGGGCTTGATGTCAGTATCGGCCTTGGCGGCAAATACCGCAGTGGGATCAAAGTGGTCGATCTCGGGCTTGAAGTTTTTTGTCAACAGGCGACAGGGCGGATCCAGATCCCATCGATACCTGTACTGTTTGTAAAAGATGAGCTGCCGTTCACAGGCATACTCGGCGCATCGGCCTTGCGCTATCTCGCAGTAGTTTTCCGCGAGTACGAGGGTCTGGCCAACGTAAGGCCTGCCGAGGACTTCTATAGCGATGAATGCCCGCATTTTAACGGGGGTCACCCGCTCTAACAAGCTGCCTCGCCATGGACAGGGCAGCCCAGGCGACAAAAAGGAGGCGGATGCATGTCTGACGAGAATCAAAGCGCGCGCGAGAAGATCGCTGAGATCCGCGAGACAATCGATGAGATCGACTGTCAGCTCGTGCGGCTCTTGAACAAGCGCGCCAAAAGCACGCTCGCCATCCGCAAGCTCAAGCCGCAGGTGCAGTGGGGGCTCTATGACCCTAAGCGCGAAGAAGAGATCTTCGCGCACATCGCGCAGTGCAACGAGGGCCCGCTTTTCGCCGATGACCTGCGCGATATTTTTGATACGGTCCTGCGCGTCTCCAAGGAGATGAGGGTCTGATGTCGGCACCGGCAGCCCAAGCGGTCAGCCGCGGCAGCGCAACGACTATCATTGCCGGGCCGTGCTCGGTCGAGTCGCGTGAGCAGGTGCGCGAAGTTGCCGCCGCGCTCAAAGAGTTGGGCATCCGCGTTATGCGCGGGGGGGCGTACAAACCGCGCACATCCCCGTTCTCCTTCCAGGGGCTTGAGGAGAAGGGCCTGAGGATCCTGCGTGAGGCCGCCGACGAATACGGGCTTTTTGTGGCCACCGAGGTCACTGACTCGGCGAACGCCGAGAGGATCGACGCGTATGCCGACATCCTTCAGGTTGGCACGCGCAACATGGCGAACTTCTCGCTTCTCAAAAAGCTCGGCGCGATTACGGCCCAAAGCCACAAGCCGGTCCTCTTCAAGCGGGGCATGGCCGCCACGATCGAGGAGTGGCTACAGGCGAGCAGCTACATCACCATGGGCGGCAACGAGAACATCATCCTTTGCGAGCGGGGGATACGCACATTCGAGACCGCCTACCGGTTCACCCTCGACATCACTGCGGTCCCTGTGGTGCACAGCCTCTCGCTGCTCCCCGTGATCGTCGATGTCTCGCACTCGGTGGGTCGGGCAGACCTTGTGCCGGATATCGCAAAAGCGGCGATTGCGGTCGGGGCGGACGGCGTGATGGTCGAGGTGCATCCCAATCCGCGTGAGGCGCTTTCCGACGGCTCGCAATCCCTTGACCTGGAGGGCCTGCGGAGCCTGGTCGCCGATCTTCGTGCGGTTGCAGGTGCCGTGGGGCGCACGCTGGCGTAAGAGCCCGGGATGGCAGCGCATGGCCGTTCGGCCACTCGCCTTGCCCAACTCCAAGAAGCACGGTGATTGCTGCTGCTGCTACACTGCTCTAGCGATGACTACCGATCTTTCGTCTTTGAACCCCGCTCAACGCATGGCCGTTGAGACCACAGAAGGGCCGCTGCTTGTGCTTGCCGGCGCAGGCAGCGGCAAGACGCGTGTGCTCACAACGCGTATCGCACACCTGATTGCGGACCTCGGCGTAAGCCCGCACGAGATCCTTGCCATCACATTCACCAACAAGGCGGCTGCCGAGATGCGCGAGCGACTCGGGGCGCAGGTCGGGTACGGCGTGCGCTCCATGTGGGTGCTCACGTTCCATTCGATGTGCGTGCGCATGCTGCGTGCCGATGCCGAGCGGGTCGGTTTCACGCCCTCGTTCACCATCTATGACGAGGATGACAGCAGGCGTATGGCCAAGGCGGTCATGGCAGAGCTGGACATCTCCGAGAAGGTCTACCCGTTAGGCGCTGTCCGCAGCCGGATATCTTCGGCGAAAAACGATCTCATCGATGCCGAGGGTTTCTCGGCGAGTGCGCGCTCGCCTCTGGATAAAGCGACGGGCAAAGTGTTCGCCCGTTACCAACGGCGTCTGCGCGAGTGCAATGCGATGGACTTCGACGACCTGCTCGTCGAGGCACATCGGCTGCTGAGCACGCATGAGGAGGTGCGAAGCGCCTACCAGCAGCGTTTCCGTTACATCAGCGTCGATGAGTACCAGGACACGAACCACGCGCAGTACCGCATCACGCGCCTGCTTGCGGGAGCGCACCACAACCTCATGGTGGTGGGCGATGACGACCAGTCGATCTACTCGTGGCGCGGTGCCGACATCAGCAACATCCTGAACTTCGAGAGCGATTACCCTCAGGCAAAGACCGTCAAGCTTGAGGAGAATTACCGGTCGACCGTCCGCATCCTCGCGGCCGCCAATGCCGTTGTGGCCAACAACATGGAACGCAAGCCCAAGACCCTTTTCACGAACAACGCCGAGGGCGAGAGGATTGCCTCCTACCTTGCGAGCGGCGAACGCGACGAGGGGCGTTTCATCGCCGCCGAGATCGAGCGGCTCGGCGAGCGTCAGCTCGGCGAGCGGCGGCCCTACACCGACTTTGCGGTGTTTTACCGCACCAACGCGCAGAGCCGGGCGCTTGAGGATGCGCTGCTTCGTGCGGGGGTCCCGTACCGCATCGTCGGCGGCACGCGGTTCTTTGACCGCGCCGAGATCCGCGACGTGATCGCCTACCTCAAGGTTGTGGTGAATCCGGCTGACGAGATATCGCTCAAGCGCATCATCAACACCCCGCGCCGCGGCATCGGCTCCTCCACGATCGAGCGCATCGAAGATGCTGCTCGGGCAGGTAGCCTGGGCTTTGAGGCAGCGATGTGGGCAGCGGTTGAGAGCGGCGCGTACCAGACGCGCACGCGCACGGCGCTCGCGGCGTTTTTGTCGCTTCTCGGCGTGATGCGTGCGCTCGAAGGCAGTCTGCGGGACACAGTCGAGATGATAGTGGACAAGGCGGGCCTGATAGCGGCGCTTGAGGCCGAGCAGACCGACGAGGCGCAGGCGCGGGCAGACAACATCCGCGAGTTCTTTGGCGTCGCCTCGGAGTTCGCCGACCGCTACGACGGCCCCGACCCCACCAGCGGCCCCGACCTCACCAGCAGCCCCGCCCTGCCCAGCGGCCCC
>Ga0123353_10005360_pt1 | contig 16809 bp, 18 predicted proteins | sample TergutLab28metaG_3_FD_92763 | JGI IMG/M metagenome (GOLD analysis project Ga0123353, IMG submission 92763) | Labiotermes labralis P3 segment gut microbial communities from Petit-Saut dam, French Guiana - Lab288 P3 | ecosystem: Host-associated > Arthropoda: Insects > Digestive system > Gut ...
ATTTTATTCCATTTTATTCCATTTTACCCCGTTCTGAACACGTCTATCTCTCTTCATTAATGCATTTTCTTACATATCTCAGCCATACGGGCTGCTTACTTTATCGGTAACTTAATAAGCCAAAAAAGCAAACATAGTTCAATGCGCAACATAAAACATAAATATTTAAAATAAGAAAATAATTCAATGGACTAACTCACCGAAATTAAACTCCCGGTGGGCTCGCCAGGGAGGTCTGTTCCTAGGTAAACAAACATTGACTTCCGAAGCAGCACTTCCAACCAGCCAAGGGAAGTTCTGCTTACGCAAACTCCCCATTCTTTGTCATACACGCTATCCGTGTTGCCAAATTAGGAACAAAAAACAACTGGAGAACTTGGGCGAGTCCTTCGATATATCGACATCACCACCACCACCACACTAGCAAGCAATGCACACACAGTATCAACAGCCGAGTCTAACGACTCACTACAACTTCTTCATTTTCTTCCTCCCTGCTAATTTAGACTCAGACTTAATTAATATGCAATGAAAAAATTTTATGAACGTAACAAAAATTATGGCATGGCCAGTCATTCGCTATTTCTGTAAGGCGAGACGGAATTACGAAGAAAGAACATGCACGCTCCGAGAAGAAATCGAGCGTGCGTGATCACCAAAACACGTAGACAAAAAAAAAATTATCTTTCAGAAATTATATTCATAATTTGTTTAAAGTCATCGCCACTCAGGTGCGGTAAGGAATGGAATGTGAAAGGAATGGAACTGTAGATGTCTGTATCTGGGTATAGACTGGGATTTGGGTTATCTCAATTCCCAGTCTCAGCACTGTCGTTTCAACATTAATCCGTGGAACTTTTATCTTTTAGGAATTCGGCGCTGCCTGTTAGGCAGGTGATGCCACCGTCAGCATCCTCTGTTTAGAGTACAACACTGAAAGGGATTGCAAATTGTAGGCTGTGACGTCATACGCGGAATTTACCAATGTTCTTTTAATATGAAAATGGCATACAATTTCTCGGGAAAAGCAAAAACGTGACTGCATTCAAGCCCATGATCAAATGCTGAGATGGTTCTCAAATGCTAAGACGATTCTCAAATGCTGAGATGGTTCCCAAGATTCGAAGTTGCCACTACATGCTTCTCATGTAGCCCTCCCGACTTAAATTTATTAGTAACCAATTTCATATTTTGTATGCATGTAAAATAACCACTGCCATTGGGTGACAACCCAATTGCAGTTAATAAATATTATTATTATTATATAAGTACATCCTTCCCTGAGCCGATGTGTACGATACATTATGTGCAGAACCTGTATACTGAATTGCGCCCACATCGAACACCAAGTGTTACAGGACTGTGGACGGTTTTCACTGCGCCCGTTTTCACGAAACTTGCAATGACTGTATGAGGGTTTGTGGATATTCCTTACAACTGATCTGATCCAAGCCGGACCAAAGATGTAGCAAATGCGAAAGCAGTTTCATTCACCCTACTTAAAAGTAAAGCATGGAGTTCATTGTACAAATTTTCACGAGACTAACAAGGCGACTGCACTGAGCGGACAGCTCCTATTATAAGTTTCCACTAAATCAGTCAATAAACACGAAAGTAAAAAAGGTAAAGCAGTCCCATTACAGGCCTGGAGTGACCCAGAGGGTTCCAGGAAGTTAAGGCTCCCAGATTACATGACAACAGCACAGGATGGTGGTAAGTTTGTCAGCCTTATGCACCGGCCGCCTTTACCCCCAGGAAATGAGCCTGGTACTCATTTCTGTTAGAGGCTGAGTCGACCCCAGGACCATAGTGCGATCGGAAAGATTTTATGTCAATTAAAAACTCCAATGACACCAGCTGGGATCGAACCAGCGACCTTCAGTCACTGCTCCTACGTCACACACAGACGGATGTGCATTGTGTCCACATAAGGGATCTCTTTATTTTTGCTTTGTAAAACATGCCCAAAACGTGGATATTCATGCCTCGAGTGGAAGCCAAATCCGCAATCCCATCTTCTAGTGGTTCAGGAATGTCTCCACTTTAGAACGAATAGTCACTCTGACAAGGTCTTCATGTATTAACATTTTCACTTAATAGGCAGGAAGACATATACCACATACAGGTCAGAATGTACACAGAATCCAGGGATGCAAGGGCTTTGGTTTTGGACCCGTGGGGCAAACATTTGCAGCGCAGCATATGAAAATATAGATTTCGTTCTGGAAACACTCAAATATATTATGAAAAACTTTCAGTTCTCAAATTGAAGTAGCCATTGTACCTTCAAATAACAGTTCATATCCTTCTACCCACAGGACCGTCCAGTTACAAGGAGCATGGTTTCCGTATGCTATTGATCTGGGCACATGGACTTGGGCCTGAAGCTAACCCAGTCAAGGAACTGTACGAGAGCCTCACAGCCATCGGCAAGAAAGGTGTTGCTGGTGGGTAATCCATCAAATTCAACAGCATTTTATCAACAAATACAGCAGAATGTTCTCTGATATTAGGTCAGCTTTTCACATTCTATTAAACAAGACTCAGGTGCTTAAAACCTTGTTAAGTCCCAAACCTAATGTGATGCCAGCGTACAAGTGGCATCATAATTCCATCACTGTTTTTTTCTGGTATTTGACTGCGTGTAATTTTCTTCTGCTTTCCACTCATTATAGTTATTTATGCCAGACTAATCACATGCTCAGTCTTCAGCCAGGATGGCAATGAATCACATTCTGCATGCAATGACATCTAACAAATTAACAGGCCGTTGTTACATACTTCATGACCAACATGCAGAAACAAAAAATTCAAATACGTAATTAAACCAAGTTTTTGTTGCAAGACTTTTGCACAGTGTTCACTGTCGGCTAACATTGACAGTCAGGTGACATATAACATAAGGCCTGTTGATAAATTCTATGTTTGTGTCATGTACAAACAGTTGTTATACAGAACTATAATTTGTCTCTTGTTTTGCATTGATGTAAAACTTTGTCTCTCATATTGAGTAAGGAATGTAGGATGTGGGTTTTTGAGAATAGGGTGCTGAGGAATATATTTGAGCCTAAGAGGCATAAGCTAGCTGGGGAGTGGAAAAGACTGCTGAGGAACTTTCGGATCTGTACTCCTTCACCAAATATTATTTGGGTGATCAAATCAAGAACAATGAAGTGAGCAGGGCAAGTGGAACATATGGTAGATAGGAGAGGTGCAAACAGGGTTTTGGAGGACAAAACTGAGGAAAAGAATCCACTTGGAAGACCTAGGCATAGGTGGGATGAAAGTATTAAAATGGGTTGTAAAGTAGGATTGGGGGTCCCCGCAGTGGATTAAACTGGCTCAGGATAAGGACAGGTGGCGGGCTGTTGTGAATTCGGTAATGAACTTTCAGGTTCCACAAACTTTTGAAGTCTGGCTAGCTGTAGACCCCTTAACTTCTCAAGGACTCTGCCCCAATAAGTCAGTACGTACAGTTGCTACATGCCCCAACCAAAAATTCACATTCATTCCCATCAGGAGCAAAGTACGTGTCCCACTCGCTACCGAACCCAGCATTTCTTTAATAATTTTACGACTTATGAGGATATTGCAACGAAATTTGAAGCGGACTACAGACACATTCCTCTTCATTTCTCACACAGCGAACGTACTCCTGTTCAAATTTCATTGTAATATCTTCATTGGTGTTACGATTATTAAAGAAATGCCAGGTTTGGTAGCGAGTGGGACACACTGTAGAATTCCAAGACCTTTAAACGTTTATGTATACACCTGCGTTCAGCACGAAGTGACCTTCCCAGTGGGGATATTTCTCACACACACACACACACAAAGATTTTTTCGTATCATGACAACATTACAACAAACGAGTGAATTAATATACCAAATGCAGTTGTGTCTATTAAGAATACAAATCTATACTTCTGCTTCATGTGAAGAAAAACCAAGGATTAATGTACTGAATGATCCACAAACGTAGCATCACATGCAAAACAAATCATGTACAGCACATAATACTTCCATCACTTCTACACTAGGCCACATATCATGAAATCTGTTAAATGTGTCCAACATGGAACTGGATTCCAGACTTACAACTCCCGTACTCATGTTTTAAAATTCTAAAGTTAGAGTAGTATTGAACAGGTCTTAGCTCAGTATGTTCCACTCACAATACACCCCTCAGACCATGCAAGAAATGATACACGAAATGTCACGTATCACTGAACCTTAACAGAAATATTCAAGTACAGAACCAACTACACACAGCAGACCTGTTCAACCTTGTGTGTGGTACTGAAAAACTTTTATATGGTTTGGGCAACTTCAGTAAAATTTGTTATGTGTTTGTGGGCAATATGAAATTCAATGAACAGAATGAAGAATGAATAAGTGTATGCTACTGATAATAAGAGGATCAAATAAAAAAAAAAAACGCAATTCACTACATAGGGCACAGTGTTCCTATTTATAGCACATTTTTTTTTACAAAATGAACTAATAGTGTAATGTACATCTCCACAAATAGCTCGAAATTTTAAAAAAAAACTGCTTCGGTGTTCTATCTCAGCTTTGCCAAGGAAAGGGTTAAAAGAGGTTTTCTCATTTCAAATATCTCACCAGGCAACATAACACCATCACGAGCCAGACTTTGCCCACAAGCTACAGTTTCAGCAGGCCTGATCTAGTCTGCAATAATAGCACCACATTTTTAAGTCAGTCGTAAGTTGCCAAAACAAGTAGTTTGGCCACATTTACGACGCCATTCACACACACGTTTAGCCGTGTTGTGAACATGAGAAGTGGCGGTCACCAGTGTGAACGATATTAAAAACATACAGAATACTATAATATCAGAGGTACCTTTAAACTCGAGAGCCACTTCTGTGATAGTGTATATACTGCTCAAAGAAAGGCCAAATGAAAAATGAAGGTAAAATTTAATCTGGGTGCACTTCACAAAACTTACGAGCAGCAGTATAGAATATATTTTAATTCTTTCTTTACACCCATGCAACTCTAGTTTTCACTGCTAAAATCTATTTTGAAGAACAATACACTACCAAAGACACCTGGAAATATCATGCAGCAACAACATATGAGAAAAAAAAATGCTATTTTCTCCTATACTTTTCTGCTCCAGACATGCTGCGGAAAAAACTGGACGAGGAGAATCAGGGAAAATACAAGAAAGAGAAGAGAAGATGCAGTGCTTGCAGTATTACATAACTCCACATCACTTGTCACCAGATAAATGCCAAGTTTATCTTAGAAAGTGCAAAAGGCTCTGACAAGAGCAGGTGCCTCGCAGCTTCTGTCTTCAACGGACTCTGCAGTCTCACAGCAACTGTTTCAAGTGAGCTGTGTACTTGGTGCACAGAAATGTGTTCCACATATTCATATGTAAATTCATAAGCATGTATTTCTATGTCCAGTCTTACTGTCCACTGAACATATCAATATACGAGTAGTTAACACCAGAAAATATTAAAAATGGAAATTCTTTCACTCAAGCACAATGTATCACTTATACATGATACATTTTATACTTAAATTATTTGTACAGTATGTTATTTGAGAATAATACATTTACGGTCAAGAGATGTCTTCCTTATTAGCCAAAGTATGTCAATGTTTGTACCACAATACGTGCAAAAAATAAACAAATGGTAAAAGATGGAAAACACTTCTTCACTTCTTCAATTATATTTCCTTTTCTTATCCACCATTGTTATTCTCTTTCTTCTCTTCGTGTTTGTCTTTGTGTACATATAGGGAAACAAAATTTTGGCTACTAATAGCTTGTGATCTGTCCCACAATTTGGTCCTCTATAGGCTCTAACATTCTGTATTTTCAGTTCTAAATCTTGTTTTGTTATTACGTAATCAATAATAGTTTTCAAATTTTTTGTATGTTGTGACCATGTATATTTATGTATATTTTTATGATTAAAAAACCCATTCCATATTTTCAGTGATGTTTGTGTACATAATTCAATTAATCTTTCACCGTTGTCCTTACGCTTGTCTTCTCCAAAATTTCCTACTACTGTGTCTCCAGTTCTTCTTCCTGTTCTTCCATGCATATCCCCCATTAGTATAAGTTGTCTTCCACTACCAGATTTTACTATTTCTTCATTTAAGTTAGCAAAAAATTCATCTTTTACTGTAGCTCCATTATCTTCTTTAGGTGCATATATTCCAATAATTGTTAATTTATAATCCCATATGTTCACATCTAATCTTAAAATCCTTTCATCAATAGATTCCCAATTCTTTATGGAACCTTTCCATTTCTTATTTATCAAAACTGATACCCCTCTTTTGGCCCTTTCATATTTCTTCACCCCGCTAAAAATGTGTATATAAATTTCCCAATGTTTCATTTCCTGTTCCCTTCTTTTTCGTTTCTGTTAAAACTACCACATCCATTTCCATTATATTTATTTCTCTTATTATTTCGTCCATTTTATTTCTACAGCCTTGAGCATTCCATGCACCAAATTTCATAGTCCTGTTTCTTAGCTTGAGTCACCTATCTCCGTCTAATTTCCAAGGCTTGGTGTTTTGTTTTTTAGCATTTCTTGTTTTTTAATGATGAGCAAGGAGCTGGCCCGCTGCATCAACCCCCAACCTGGAGGACCAGGTGATTTTTGGTCAAGGTTTTCTTCCTCTAGCCCTTGATAAATCAATAACAAAATGCCAGGCAGCAGTGCCAGTTTTGGTCCACCCCGGATATTTTATTTTCCCAGTACCCACCATATCTGGTAAGTGTTCCCCTGTCCACCACCTGGGGAGGCACCCGATGGAAGACTTGAAGAGCTACCAAGTACCTTGAATTGTGTCAGTGTGCACATCAGTTCGCTCATCAAGACAAGCAACAGTGCCTTAACCGTATAGTGAATGCAACCTCCCCCTCAAACCACATAAGCTGCATGGCAGTTGCTTACTAGTTTTAGTTTCAATCCACTGTCTAATGATGTTAATCAAGGTCTCAGCACTGCAGCACTATACAGGAACGAGGAACGTGTTACCAGACTCACGCTCTACACCACTGAAGACTCATCGCTCTCACATGACACATACCCTATAGTACTTACACTGACCATGCTTGCTCTAATCAATTTCCAGAGTCTTGCTACCCATGTACATACATCAACACAGCCTTCTTGTAGAACTGTAACCAATCTGCAAAGGCAGTGTGGTGAAAATGATGCCGAGTTTGATGTAGGTACACGGCATACTATGTAATACATGAGATAAATGACCTCAAGTAAAGTGAGGCTGCTACACTGGAAGCAGGAGACATGTCAATGCTCATGGAAGACTAGTACTGTGCCCGAGCCTGTCCCCCTCTGACACCACCATCTGCAACCGTCCTTTCATCGCAGTTCCACATAACATTTCAAGCCCAAAGCACACTTCCATTATAAATTGTCCTTTATTGATATCTGGAAAAAAAATGATACATTCATGTAGAAAATATCCTACCAACAAAGGTCATGTAGTATGAGTAGTAGTAGTAGTAGTAGTAGTATCTCACCATTACATGTAACTCAGTCCACTGGCAATTCTTACAGTATTTATCAACAAACTTTGCCAGGGGACCAATGTACCCCACTCTCTCATAGCTCTTGCAACCTTCACAACAGTTGCCCAATCATAACCCATTGCTTCACTGGTTATATAACACTCTGGCTTAAGATACCAAACTTATGTATATGTTTCCTCCTAAGAATCATAATTATCATTCTAACATTACTTGACAAAGTTAGCTTGCTAGTATTGTGACTAGCTACGTCTGTTGTTCTAAAATTACTTAACACTCCATATGCTTGATGTCCTTCAAAAAAAATGTATAAACTTCATTTTCTACAGTAATATCATTCTGTTCCACACCACTATCCAACCACATAGGTTCCATACATATGCCACAACCTTGTTAATTACCCACTTTTGATACATAAATTTCATTATATTTCACTGCCAACAGCATATTATCTCTACTCTCATACAGTTTTTCAGCACTAAACATTTCCATGCCAGTATTTTCATGCCCTTTACCCCTATAGTTTGGAATCGCATAAACTGTTGCAACTTTCTTTGTATATTTACCAATCCTTCTGAAATTAATCCATTTAAGTGCCCTATTCTTAACATTCTTCCAAAAATACGGAGCATCACTATAACCATTCCATTTCTCCTTTCCCTCATCACCATCCTCCTCCGTGAGGTCAACCACCTCCATCTTCTCAAAAACCTTAACCACTCATCCTCCTTGTCCTCCCATTCAAATCAGAACTCATCATCATCTTCATGCCACTTCCTATAGGCACAAACAATAAGCACTCTACATAAGAATCTCTCATCACCAAATGGATGTTCATTAGATACAAAAATTATAGAACCATTAAAGCTAACTACTTTCGGAACACTACATTTCACATCTATAGTGAATTCTTTACCTTCCATTAACATCTTCGTTTGTCCGAAATTCCTTTCGAACACATCGAAATAGAATTCCTTGAACAAAATGACCGATATCCTCTCTCCCCCATATCTATACAAACTGCCCTTGCATATAAACAAACTCTCTCTTAATTCCACATAATAATTTACCAACACAGACTGACTTCCCATATCCACACCTATCATACAAATACCAACACCACTTCTCCTTCTCCTATACCTTATCATTTCACCACTTACATATTTCATATTCCCATCCTGAACAACTTTTACCAACTGGTCATAAACCTGACGTGATACTTCTTTAGAGGTTAGATACCTCCTCATACAGGTTCTGTAGATATCGCCATTCATTGCGATGTTGCATGACAAAAGCACCTGAGAACATGCATTTTGATACACTGTTAGATCAATGCCAAGCCCGGAAATTGAACAGTAAGAGGTCAACTGCACAACTGAAATATGGCCTCTTATCCTCTTTTGTGAGGTATTTCAGCCCATTACGGCTGGATCGACACGGGAAAACACTGATAGAGCACTTCATTTCTGCCTGAAGAAGACCAACATTCTTCAGGCATTGCAATGCTTTTCTCTTCATCAATGAAAAGATAAATGAGGAACATTTCTGTCACATTTTTATCAGCTCCAAGCCCCGTACAACAGTACAGAGACACAGAAACATAGGGCATGTGCCGGATATCCTGCTGGTACCTGCGAATAATATCCGAAGTGTGATCCGTCACAGTGCAAACAATGCTGCTGTCAGAACGATTAGAAGTATGTGCTTCTGCAGACACATAGGCAACAAACTTTGAACCTGCTGAAAAATAGAGACTGTTTTCATCACTTCACCAGTTGCATTACGCACAGAGGTCGCAAATGAAAATATTAAGATACCTTGTCTGCCCAGTGTTTTACTGCAGTACAGTTACTTGTATAAATATAATACTTATAATAATATATCACCACTTTCAACTGGTTAGATATTGTATGACATGTTTTGACCTGTATAAGTCAAAATCAGAATCTAAGTCCACAGAAATTTTCATTTATTTAGCACTGTTATTATTGTCTTGTGGCTTTTGTTTTCCTTGTTCTTACGTAGCAATAACGTGGAACATAAAATCCCAAGAATTCCACCAAGAACAAACATAAAAAGAAAAACAAAACCACAACACATGAACATTGCAAAATAACCGAAAACATGTTCAAAATAAATTCCTTAGTTGACCTAAAGAGGTTAAACATGTTGTACAATAACCAGCTAAGAACAGACTACATTATCATCGTCATTATCTCCTTTATGCAGGGTATTTATACTTATATTCCTGAGACAAACTATATCCCTAAGGAATACAGTGTTGCAGCTATTCTGTTGTTACTATTCATGGTGCTTATATCATTAGTTTCAGTGTTGAATCTATTGTACTTTTACATCAGTACTTTCCGAAGTATGTGTGCAGTGCCCAATATGGCTGTTTTCTGTATTTCCTTCACTTCATGTTTTCCTGGTATGTTGCTCATGTATTTTCTAAATGACTTTGAAACAGTCCCAGTCGCTCCTATTATTACAGGTATCACCTTCGTTTTTACATTCCACATGCCTTCTATTTCTATTGTAAGGTCTTTATATTTTAGAATCTTCTCGGCTTCTTTTTTAATCACATTTCTGTCTCCTGATATTGCAATGTCTATTAACATACATGTTCCCTTTTCATTATCACGGATTATAATGTCTGGTTTGTTGTTGGGGATAGTTCTGTCAGTTTATTATTATTATTATTAACACGCTCCAAAATTCGCTGCTTTACGTCATCAACATTGACAGGACGCGTTTCGTATGCCTTGCTTTCAACGCAGCCCCAGAGGAAGTAGTCTGGTTCTGCAAAGTCAGGCGATCGGGCGGGCCAAGTGATGTGCTCGAAACGGGAAATGAGTCTGCCCGGAAGCATTGTGCTGAGGACTCGCATGGAAATTTGTGCTGTGTGAGCAGTTGCTCCGTCTTGTTGGAACCACGACAAATGTTGACGAGGATGTAACTCATCGCGCAGAAATGTTGCCGGCATGACTCTGCACCGCTCTGCATTCACAGTCACTGTACGCCCCGTCGCATTCTCAATTTAAGACCAAAAATGCAATGAGAAGAAACTGTACATCACACTTGTCACTTTGGCACTACGCAGAGGACGACGGTGAAGTTTGTGTGGGTTGTTTGGAGCCCAGTAGCTACAATTCTGTACATTCACATAACCAGACACTTGGAAGCGAGCCTCATCTGACATTCAGTCGTTCATTTACTTCCATATATCCACTTACATGAGCATCCCAAGGGCGTGGAGACAGTCACGATATAATACACAATATATCTGTTGAATTACAGACGTCATAACCGAATACAATTGTATAAAAAATTACGTAATAAATTACAATATAACGTGTCATTAGTTATTATAAACTAGAACATACCTTACTCCTTAAAATTAAAAAATCATCCATAGAATAAAAAGAATTATCCATTAGAAACCTCTTTAAGGTCCTTTTGAACACTTTTGTCTCATTCACTGTACTTTTATGGAAGTCGGCAAATTATTAAAAATTCTAACTCCGGCATAATGGACTCCTTTTCGGTATTTTCTTAGGTGAGATAAGGGGGGGGGGGTGTAGGTTATTGCTATTCCTAGTTTCTGCCGTGTACAATTCCGCATTGTCCCAAAAAATAAATTTCTATTGTTAACTACAAACATTAACAGAGAATATGTATTGGGCATATAAGAGCAATATTTTAGAAGTTCAAAGAACTGTCTACATGAGTCATTATTCCTAGCCCCCCATTATTATTAATAATGTGTTCACTATGTTGCTACTGTTTTCCACCAAGTCTTATAATTCATCGCAAAACTGTCGTCGGCTCACCTTGTCCCGTTCACTAAGTTCCTGCGCCTCTTGGATTTTGTATGGTTGGTAATGCAGATCCTTTTGGAGAATTTGGGGACCGCTGCGTTCCTTTACGCGAAGTGGGGAGAGCTTGTCGCCGTGCTGACCAGCGTGGACTTAGCAACACGGCGTCCATTACGGACTCCACATTGTCAGGTGTACGAACCGAAGGTGGAAGTCTTTGTGGTTTACTGTCCTTCACTGATCCTTCTTGACGCCACATCGATACCCACATCAGAGTAATGCGGCTAGGAACATCGCGTCTATGAAACTGCTGTCGGAAACCACCCTGTGTGGCTGTAACAGACTGTTTTGATAAACAATTCAACTGCCGCAATGCGCTGTCGCTATGACGAGCGCTCCATCTCATCTAAACTCCGAACATCACCTTACTGATAACGGTCAGCATGAAGACCGCGCGTAGCGAGCACGCTGGTTTTCAAATTTCAAAAACCGTCAGGTGTTTTAGACGCACTCTGTATTTTAGACCTAAACAACACCACACAAGTTGGTAAAAAAAAAAGGGGGGGGGGTGAATTTCCAGACGCGGAGTACAGGTATAGCTCTACTCTATCTTTAACCTCAGTGCTAGTTGAGGTGGGTGATAAACGCCACGCCTCGGCTGCTTTACACCCGGAAGAGACTCGCTACCTATTGTACATGGAGGTGGGTGGGCCCCAGGGCCGGTCTGGACGGGTGGGTAAAATGTCGCCCCCAATGGAATCCGATCCCCGGACTGTCCAGCCCGTAGCGAGTGGCTATACCGACTGCGCTATCCCGGTTCACACTACACTAATGTTGAATGCCTTTCATGTAGTTTTGGTATTATATTTTGATGGCAGCAAGAACCGTGTCAATTCAGTATCGTCAGGCCCACAGCGGTAACCTGCTGCGACAGACGGCAATTGAGGAACTGAGCAAGATAAAGGAAGCTGGGACATGGAAGTCGGAGCGTGTGATTACTTCCAAACAAAGTTCACTGGTGACAGTAGACGGGCATCAGCAGCAGACGATACTGAACTTCTGCAGCAACAACTACCTGGGGCTTGCTGTACGTAATGCACACACCACTAAATAAAGATTAGATGTGCATATTTTTTCAATCCATCATTAAAAAAAGGGGAAAGGGGGAGGGTGGCTTTCATAATTGTGCACAAATTTAAACACATTTTATACATGGATTTTCCTGAAAACTACGATGGGAGACTATTATATATTCAGGTATACACACTACATTTGCAACACAATGACTGCATTCAGATTGCGGTCTCTGGACTGTAATGCCAAATAATCTGGTAGACGGAGACCAACGTTTTGAAGAACCATGCTACCTCCATCTTAAACTGATCCTTAACATGGAGACAGCATGTGTCACAATGTGAACTATCAAATCTTATCCGCATAATGAAACTGTACCTTCATCAATTCAGAAAACAAACACCATGACAAATGGGACCAAACTGCAATAAATATAAATTACAAAATTTACTGGACTACACATTCACAGTTGTCATCCAACAAGCACCAAAATAACATAAGCAGAATACAATCTATACATCTATAACCACACAGATTTCTGGGATCTACATTCAATGGAGTTGTTGTTTGAAATACCGGTATTACTGAATATACTTTGGATGTTAGCAGTACTAATTATACAGTATAGTGACCATTAGCTTTTGTAAATTCTCTCTCACTGATTTCTGTTCTGTATATAAGAGTGATATTTATCTCCTAACCATTATAAATTTCTCATTGTGTCAGTAGTTTTTAAGACACTTTCTTGGAGGAATATATCATTCCAAACAACCCTAAACAAACCTGATTCAAGACAAGGGAATTTTGTACAGTTTAGGTGACAAAACAGACAGTAACATTTAAAGCCTCATACAGATCAAGCACAGGCACATTAGAATGCTGCTAGTGAGGTCAGCTACATGACATGGACCTTTATGATCTGTACTCCTCACCAAATATTATTTGGGAGATCAAATCAAGAAGAAAGAGATGGGGATGGCATGTAGCATGTAGTGCATACAGGGTCTTGATGGGGAAACCTGTGGGAAAGAGACCACTTGGTAGACCTTGGCATGGATGGGGGGAAAATATTACAATGGATCTTCAAGAAGTGGGATGGGGGACATGGACTGAACTTATCTCATCAGGATATGGACAGGTTGTGGGTGATAGTGAATGCAGTAATAAACCTTCATGTTCCAAACAATGAGGGGGAATTTCTTGACTAGCTGAGGACCTCTTAGCTTCTCAGGAAGAACTCTGCTCCATGAAGTTGGTGAGATCAATATTGTAATGTATGTAATCATGATACAATCAGTACCAAAGTTGCAATATGAAACACACTCAAATATTCCACTCTTGAATGTGATGTGTTGCAGACCCACCCAGAAATTATAGCTGCTGCACAAGCTGCCCTGCAGAAGTATGGAGCAGGGCTCAGCTCTGTTCGTTTCATCTGTGGCACTCAGGACATCCATAAGGTGAGTGTTCACAATCGTAACAGTCCATGTTTAACCCTAAGATCTGATTCTGGCATCACATCTGAATTTGAAACTTTCTTGTAATCAACATCTCAAGTGTAATGTACAAAATTACATACATGGACTGAAATAAACATTAATCACATGGAGAAGCAACCAACCCTCTGGTACTGTATCGACACCAAAGTCCAAAACTGCATACACAGAAACTTACCATTGCACCCAATCCAAAGCTTATTGAATCCAATTCATAACACCACATCACAATTCCTTCCCTGAATCACTCAACTGCACTAGTAACCATTCCATCACATTGCAATGTCATGCTCCACTTGATAAATTCTATTTCCTCACGTCCACATATGTATTCCATCTTAACATGCACTTGAGTCAGCTGCTTAAAATGACATTGGTTATTGTTTATACCACCAGATTTAACATGCAAAAACTCTGCATTTTGCTGAGTGTATGTATGTGTTCTAATGATTATGCAACAAACAGCAAATATTTCCATGAACAGCATTAAGCAGCTGTCGTGTCTTCGGTGAGGGAGGACCTAAATTTTCAATTTTCATATTCCACTAACTACTTTAATTAATGAAACCTACAGGAGCTGGAACGTAAAATTGCCAACTTTCACCAGCGTGAGGACGCTATTCTTTATCCAAGCTGTTTTGATGCTAATGCTGGAATATTTGAAGCCCTTCTCACAGAAAAGGATGCTGTTTTCTCTGATGAACTGAATCATGCATCAATCATTGATGGGCTACGATTGTGCAAAGCAAGAAAACATCGCTACCGACATACAGACATGTCAGGTAATTATATTCCCTGCAGGTATTACGATGTTATGAAACATTTCATTTTGCAGGTCTCCATGCTGTGTGCAATATATGATCTGTAGGAAATCTCTCCAAACTGTAACTCCCATTGGCTAGGGACAATCCTGTCCCCCACTTACTGCCTTCTGTAGCTGTGATTGGCCAAACTACTTCAAACCATCCTATAAAATCAAGAAAATTTTCCCTCCACATCACTTCAGGATCCACCTAAACCAATTTAGTCAACCTGAAGAAGCCAGCAGGTTCCTCCAAAACGTCAGAATATTTAACCACCACATGGCATAGAGGGCCACAAGCAGACCATATTCTGAATTTAACATTAATATGTCCGTGCATCACTAATATATTCTCAGAGTACAACCAACAAGATGCAGCGTTTCACAACTTATTCATTTCTGTAAGACGCTCTACATGCTTCAGATGGTTTTTCCGTACATCATCAGGAGCTCAAAACCGCACATACAGCAGCAGGTAACAGTAACAGTCTGACAAATACCTGACGCTGTATGTGCAGTTTTGAGCTCCTGATGATGGACGGAAAAACCGTCTGAAACATGTAGAGTGTCTTATAGAAATAAATAAATTTGAGAAGCGTTGCATCTTGTTGGTTGTACTCTGAGAATATCTTCTGAATGTAATATATTTTTTTCACAACTGTCTCTTCATACACATAACTTCCAAAGAGAGATAAACCAAAATTATGTAACTTCAAATAAAACACATGGCTGACTGAATACTAACTGATGTAGCCCGAATTCTCTGAAAATACATGCAGTGTTAAAAAAATTAAATTTCAAACTTATGAACAGTTTTGAAAAAATTGCCATCAGTGTATTTGGCACAGCAAGCAGTTGTCAAAAAATTTAAAAAATTAAAAATCTTACTGCCTTTTAGCGTGGGGTTTCATGCTAAAATGAAAATATCCAACCATTTTCTTTTTGGCCTCAGAGTGAAAAATATTCATCTGGCTCATGATGGGGGATGGGTGAAATGCTCTTTAAGAACAACGTAATGAATCTTCAGTTTCCATAATGTGCACAGACTTTCTTCACTAGCTCAACAACTGTTAGCTTCTCAAGAGGGACTCTACTCCATGGAATAATTATATTTAATTAATTATGGGAATGTATGAGGCAGCATTTTCACAACATGAACAAGCCATATGAAACATATAACATACAGACATGGAATATGCAAAAATTTTTAAAATCCTCATCACAACTTCCATACAGCACTGTCAATTCCATCCCACACTTCTTACTGCTACCTTACACACAGGATTTGGCCATACCTAATCGACACATTCCTGACGAACAATGTGACAAATTGAAATTAAACTTAGAATATGTTACACTGATGAGACAAGTGAGGAACATGGATGTTTCACTGGCTGGTTTGTATTTAGCTATAAGATGTCTGCACAATTCACTGTATTCTTAATGTCAAATTATGTCTGAAATATGGTTGTGATACTTAATGTCCGAGGACGATGATGGAGGCAGCGACGGCATCAGCGACGACAACAACAACAATAATGATGATGATGACACTCCAGTTCGGCTTTTTCCATTGGTAAAGTTAAAGTTATCACCGTCATTGCTATAAAGGCATGTATGGGGAGAAGAGACACAGTGCCAGTCATTCCTAACCTGGGCAGCAGATGGAGATGATCTGTCATCTTCACACCTCAGGTACATTACAGCCAGTATATAACCTCGGTACCCACTGTACAGGAGGCTGGGTGGGCTCCGAAACCACTTCTGGATGATTTGGAGAAAAGAAAACGTGACCTCTGGATCGTGCTGCCTTTAGCATAGTCACTATACTGAGCTGTCCTGGCTCTCAAACTTAAAGCAATGTCTGATTAAAATACACCAATCTATGCATGTGAGTTGCACAAGTGGCTCTGCCTCATCCTCAGAATCCCACTCCAGTGGAACCATCAGATAAAGTTTATCTTCAGCAGCAGCAGTAGCACTTACTGGGAATCAAGTACTGGTGTTGGTCCTTGTGTACAATCATCCATTTGGATTTCTTAAGTACCTACCAATGGAGATTACTGC
>Ga0123353_10005362_pt1 | contig 16805 bp, 17 predicted proteins | sample TergutLab28metaG_3_FD_92763 | JGI IMG/M metagenome (GOLD analysis project Ga0123353, IMG submission 92763) | Labiotermes labralis P3 segment gut microbial communities from Petit-Saut dam, French Guiana - Lab288 P3 | ecosystem: Host-associated > Arthropoda: Insects > Digestive system > Gut ...
AAATTTTCTTCCGCGAAGCCAACGACGACCAACTGACCTATGTCTCGCCCTACCGCAAATGCCAGGTCGAGCGGATCGACGCGCAGATCGGCGTCTGGGCGGACACCAACACGCGGAACCTCACGGGCGTGGACCCTGCCCGCATGGCCAAATCCTCCGCCGCGCGAAAACCGCTGACCAAAATTTTCCTGGACCGGGCCGCCAGAAAGGAATTGCGGTGGTCCGGCACGCTCTGGCCGACCAACGCCTACGCCCAGGACGCCGAGATGAGCTTGGCCGATTACGAGGAGTTCGTTTTCGCCGCCGGGCATCTCAACGACGACGACCCGATCAAGACCTGGCGGGCCATCAGCAAGCGCCAGCAGGCGCTGGTCGACGCGATGAACAAGGCCAGGGAAATCCGCATCGTCGCCGCGGAGACCGACATCACGCTGAGTGTCCGCGGCCGCCGGTGGATCAACTGCGATGGCCACGAAAATTTCCCCGACGGCGAAGTGTTCACGGGCCCCGTGGAAAAGGACGTCAACGGGCACATTCGGTTTTCATTCCCAGCCGTGCATGGCGGCCGCGAGGTCGTGGGCGCGTTTCTGGAGTTCAAAAACGGCAAGGTGGTTCAGGCCCGCGCGGACAAGGGCGAGGATTTCCTCCGCGCGATGGTGGACATGGACAAGGGCAGTTGCTACCTGGGCGAGCTGGCGTTCGGCGTGAATTACAACATCACGTCCTACATGCGGAACACGCTGTTCGACGAAAAAATCGGCGGAACGGTTCACCTGGCCCTGGGCAGCGGCTATCCGGAAACGGGCAACGCGAACGAGTCCGGCCTGCACTGGGACATGGTCTGCGACACGCGCGCCGGCGGAAAAGTCTACGCCGACGGCCAACTGATCCAGGAAAACGGCGTGTTCAAGGACAAACGGTTTCCTCAACCGGAGAGGCCCGCGCGGAGGAAACGGTGACGCGGGAGAACAAACACCCATGAAAGCGAGCATTCTCTGCGCGGCGGCGGTCATGACGGCATGCGGAACCGGTTGTTGCATGTGGCCGTCCGCGACGTATGTGCACGGAACGGCCACGGTCACGACGACGGATGAGCCGGCGGAAACAGATTCGGTGGTAACTGACGCAACACCGTCCGTGCCGCCCACAAGGATGGTCGTGATCAGGTACTGGTGCAGCCAGAATCTCTTTTTCGGGTCCGGTGATGAGTATAAATTTTTCGGAGCGAAAGTAATCGAACGATCAGAATTTTCCGTTTCGTTTCCGATTCGTTTCTACCCGGCCTGGTTTACGCCCGCTCTCGGTGTGCAGCACGCGCTGCCGGATGCTGGGTTGATTGTTTTTGCCGACGATTATTGGCCTGTTCATGATGTTGCGGACGACGGGCGGGCATGCTGCGAGGCCCCTGAAACAGGCCTGCGGCATTGGCATGTCGAGCTTCATCCCCTGAACGAAAAACCGGCTCGCAACGCCGAGTTTCCGCCGTTAACGCTGGAGGAACTCGACCGCGTGCTGTGGTGGAACTGAAGCCTGACCCAGGCCGACCGCGAGATGTGCCGCAGACAACTGGAACAATTGCTGGAATATTGGCGCGGAGATCCCCCACCCATTCCGCAATGATATGGGTGTACAGGCGATTGCCCTGTGAACATCGCGTTTTTTGAGACTACAGCATGGTAGATGCGTGAGTTCGACACGGCAAACAACCGAGTCTCCTCCCCGGCCTCGCGTGGAAGATCATTCGTCTTCCACGTTACAATCGCACCGACAATGCTACAGTTTCCGGTTTTCCCTTGTTACAGGCCACCGGGATGAGTACAACGTTTCTATGGATGCCATGCACAAGTTATTGCTATGCCTGTTTGCCTTGCCGCTATTGCTGTCGTCGGGCTGTGTGGAGCAACGGATGACCATTACGTCCGATCCGCCGGGGGCGTTGGTGCGGATCAGTGACGAGGAGATCGGAACCACGCCGGTGACGGTGGATTGGGTGCATCCGGGCGAGTACGAGTTCATCCTCAGCCGGCCAGGGTACCAGACCATGGTCGACACCGCGAATCTGAGGCCGCACTGGTACCAGATTCCGGGGCTGGACCTCATCGCGGCCATCAGTCCTGTGCGGCATGCGGACCATCGCTACGTGCACTTCATCATGGAAAAACTGGTGCTGCCGGAAAATCATGAACTCATCGCGCAAGGCCTGGAAATGAAGGCCGAAGCGACCAGACCGGTGGAGTGACGGCAGGCTGTCAGGGTAATCACAAAATGTTTCGCGATGGCTTGCCGGTTTGCGCTGTCGAACGTTGTGTAAAGCGAAACGTCCGTTTGTGTACAGCGATCGACAGCGCAAACCGGCAAGCCGTCGCGAAACATTTTTCGTGTACGGTAGGCGCGTCTAACGGGCTAACAGCCTAATGAAACACCACGAAAATTTCGAACACACCGCCGATGTCGGCATTGCCGCGTGGGGGGATTCGGTCGGGGAGCTTTACGAAGCCTTGGCCGAGGGGTTGGCGGAATTTATTTATCCGCGGGCGGCCGTCGCGGCGGAGCGGCAGCGTGAGATGACCGTGCGGGCCGAGGACGCCGAGGCGCTGGTGGTGGATTTTCTCTCCGCCGTGCTGAATCTCATCCAGACCGACCGGTTTATGGTCGCCCGCGTGCGGGTCGCCGACGCGGACGAGTATCACGTCGCCGCCACGCTCGCCGGCGAACCGTACGACCCCCGCCGCCACGAGATTCACACCGAAGTCAAAGCCGTCACGTACCACCTGCTCCGCGTCGCGCGGGAGGACAATCGCTGGACCGGACGGGTGGTGTTGGATTTGTGATGGAGATAACCGTAGATATGGCTTGTCTCTTTGCGCTGTAGAAGGCTGTGAGCTACACAACGTTGTGTAGTTCACAACCCTCTACAGCGCAAAACGGCAAACCATATCTACGGTCAGACGATCCGCAACACGGTTTCCATCACCTTTCCAATCGCGTCGTGAATGCATAATCGCGCCCGGTTATCGTACGGGGTTTCGGATTTGTTGATGAGCACCAGTGAGTCGCCGCGGAAGTACTCCAGCAGGCCCGCGGCCGGATAGACCGCCAGGGACGTTCCGCCGACGATCAGCAACTCCGCGGCCGCGATGGCGTCGACCGCCGCCGTGACGACCGCTTCGTCGAGACCTTCCTGGTACAGCACCACGTCAGGCCTGACGATGCCGCCGCAGGCCGCGCAACGCGGAATCACGCCGCGGCCGTTGGCGGGGTCGAGGATGTAGTCCAGCGTGTACCTCGCGCCGCAGGCCATGCAGGACTGCCGCTCGTTCGAGCCGTGCAATTCCAGCACGTTGCGACTGCCCGCAGCCTGATGCAGGCCATCGATGTTCTGCGTGACCACCGCCCGCAACAACCCCCGCCGCTCCAGGTCCGCCAGGGCGAGATGGGCCGCGTTGGGCTTGGCGTCCCGGAAAATCAAATTCTCCTTGTAATACCGGAAAAACAATTCCGGCTGGCGCTCGAACAATGTGCGCGAGAGCAATTCCTCCGGCGAATGGCCGTACACACTCCGGGCGGCGTACAGGCCCGACTCGGAACGAAAGTCCGGGATGCCGCTCTCGGTGGTCGCCCCCGCCCCAACGAAAAAGACCGTGTACCGGCTGTAGGTGATCAACGTCGCGAGTTGGTTGTAGCTGTCGTGTGTGTCCGCGTTCATCGTGATACCTCGTCGCTGGGCAAACGCGTGTAATGTCCCGTTCGTTCGCTGACTTTCGCACGTGGCGCGACAGGCCGTAAGGGCCCTGCCATTTTGCGTTGCAGAACGTGGTAAAAGCGAAACGGTCGGCCTCTGGCGACATGCTACAACGCAAAATGGCAGGGCCCTTACGGCCTGTCGCGCCACGTACATGCGTTCGCCCGCGTCGTTCACTCTTACGCTTGGCCCGCGTTTTGCGGATCGCTATAATCCGTGTTTCTGTGACGACATGCAAAGACAATCCGCAACGTATCCTGCTGATTAAGCCCTCCGCTCTAGGCGACGTGGTAACGGCGATGCCGGTGTTGCGAGGCCTGCGGCGGAGGTTTCCGGGCAGCCACATCTCGTGGCTGGTGGCGACGGGATGCGCCGACCTCATCCATCACGACCGCGATCTGAACGACGTGATTTTGTTTGACCGCAAGGCGTCGGGAACGTTGGGCCTGGCGGGAATCCGCTCGCTGACGCAACTCCGCAAGCAACTCCAGGCCGGCCGATTCGACTGGGTGATTGACTTGCAGGGCCTGCTCCGTAGCGGGCTGATGGCGCGGGGAACCGGGGCGCCGATTCGCGCGGGGTTTGCCGACGCCCGCGAAGGGGCGACGCTGTTCTACACGCACAAGGTTTCGCCGGCGGCGGAGCACACGGTGGACCGCAACATCGAGTTGGCCCGCTCGCTCGGGGCCGACGCGACTCCGGCGGATTTTACGTTGCAGGTGTCCGGTCCGGCACGGGAGTGGGCCGCCGATCTGCTGCCCCGGCTTGGTGTAGCCGCGAAATCGTTCGTCGCCTGCGTTCCACCGACGCGCTGGCCGACGAAAGTGTACCCCGCGCGGCACTGGCGAGCCGTCATGGGCGGACTCGCCCAGCGCTGCCCGGTGCTGGTGCTTGGGGGTCCCGGCGATGTCGATCTGTGCGCCCAGGCGTGCGAGTCCGTTCCGCATGTGCACAATCTGGCCGGTCAGACCAGCGTGTCGCGGATGGTGGCCGTCATCGAGGCGGCGCGCGGTGTGATTTGCAGCGACTCGGCCGCCAAGTTTATCGCCCCGGCCGTCGGAACGCCCGCCATCGCGCTGCTGGGCCCGACGCGCGTCGAGCGCACCGGCGTCTACACTCCGGGCCCGCATGTCCGGGCCGTCAATCTCACCGCCCCACTGCCCTGCCAAGGCTGCCTCCGCCGCCGCTGCGCCCACACCGCCTGCATGCAAAGCATCCCGCCGGAGGACGTGATGGAAAAGGTCACGGAGATGTTTGGGCTAAAGTAGCTAACGAGCAGGCGCGTTCGTCGGTTCGCTTCTGGCGGTGAACGTCCTGTAGATGCTGACAATCGCGGAGAAGGGGATGACCACCCGTTTGTCGACGGGGATGTCCGCCACCGGGATGTTCAGCAGATCGACATCGGCACTGGGAACCATGGCCATGCTGGTGTCGTACAGCCCACTATGGTCGAGATGGCCCGTGAAGACCGCCCGGCCGCCCTTCATGGTCAGGAAGAACGGCGCCCCGGAGACGTAGGCCTCCACATCCTTATCGGTCCAGTTCGTCTCAACCGTGATGACGCGGCCCGGCCCAAGGGTATACAGCCCCATGACGGGCATTTCCTGTATGGTGATGCCTGAGACGATCTCGAACTCGATCGTGTTCGACTGCGGGCTGATGTTCAGGAACGCGCTGCCGCCGTCGAGGTAAGGGCTCACCCGCAGGGTGTGTTTGCCGGGCGTGAGCGCGAGCTTTTCTGTGCCGGCCCCAATGCCGCCAATTTCCGAGACCTTCGCCTTCACCCAACTGCCCGAGAGCACGATGGGGATGTCGCCGCGCACGCCACCGGGCGGCAGGGATGTGGGCATCACGAGGTCATTGTAGCCGCTGTCGATGTAGAGCGTGTCGTCCAGTTCCAAGGTGTAGTTCTGCTGCCACCAGACGGTGTAGGTGCTGTGCCCCTGGTTGCGTATATCGACCCGGAAGGAGGGCGTCTCCCCGACCGCCCATGTGTATCGGCCAGGCCTCAGGCGGCTTTGCACACCGAGCGTCTCGTCGCCCCACCCTTCCGCCGGCTGGGTGGTCGGCGTTGGCGTCACCAGCCGTATCGGGATACCGTCGTGCGACGTGGACCGTTCCGTTCGCCCGGACGCGGCTGGTTGGCTCGTCGGTTGGGCCAGTTCCTCCGCCGATTGCGTGTCCGGTCGGCAGGCAGCCACGATGAAAAGCGGCGCGACCACCGCCACGACAAGCACGGTGACGATAGGGATACAGATACGGTCCTGCGTTCGCGCCCGACGATTTCGCCGCGATTGACAGTGCATAGCCACATCCCTTTCCTACTGAATGATTGGACGACCAACCAGGCCGCAAGTTCCTGCGCATGCAAAATTTATTCCACGGGCGTTCAACGTGGCGCGGGCGGGACGCCCGCGTCACGTTGCAGATGTTCGGCGAACCAGGACACGCACAGGTGGCGAACCTCCTCAAAATGAGTGAAGAAATAATCGCCATGGCTGGCCTCTTCGTACACGACCAGCCGCGTGTTTTCAGGCCTGGTGTTGTAGACCTCGGTGGCATGTTCGATGGGGACAAACGTATCCTTCCTGCCGTGGAGCAGGAGCAACGGCTTGTCGGTCGCGGCGATAAATTGACGGGCGTCCAGGCTGTCGATGTCGTAGCCCATCCGCTCGCCGCATCGTTGGAAAATCCGCTCGCGCGTTCCGTCGGTCATCAGCCGCCATAGCCAGTTTTGCGAGCCCTGAAACTCGATCACGCCCCGCCACGTCATCGGCGAACCGGACAGAATGCAGGTGACCACGCGGTCGTCCTGGGTGGCGAGATACCCTCCCGCCGCCGCACCATAGGAATGCCCCAGAATGCCGACCTTGCCCACCAGCAACTGCTCCCGCTCAAGCCGGTCCAGCACCCTGCGCAGGTCCTGTCCGTCCTTGATAATAAAACCAAGTTCCTTACCGGTAGAATCCCCCTGGCTGCGGAGGTCGGGCAGGATCACGCGGTAGCCTTCATTGGCCAGCGCCGCGGCGATCGGCCACAAGTGGGGATGAATTCGCGCGCATCCGCCTTGACCCTGTAGCACGAGGATGGTCCCGCGCGGATTGGTGTCCACGGCGGATTTCGGCTGACCCCACCGGACGCGAATGATCGGGCCGCCCTTTGTCGCAAGCGATATCCCGACCGGATGGGATTCATCGTCAACCGATTGATAGATGAGTTTGGCCCAGTCGGCGTCGGCGGCTGTCTCCTCCACCCAGACGCGAATGGGTCGCGGTTCGATCACCCACACCACCAGATCCACCTCGGGGGCGTCCTGGACCCGCACAGCCCGCACCTCGTCAAAGAGCGGAACGTATTCTAACTCCTCCGGAATCGGCGTTTTTCCGCCGTTGGATCCAAACGCAAGAATATAGTCCGCCGCAATGTTGGCGCAGCCCGCCCCGAACAGAACCGCGGACCCGACGGTAAACAGGAGCACAAGAGTCACGAGTGTCGATAGCCGGACCATGGTCGTGTTCCTCGTGACGCGGGCGTCTCGCCCATGGCGAGGCCGTCGGGAGTTTCATGACGAAAACAGACGCCGCCCACGCCGACTCCAAACTGTTCCTTCCAAACCCACGTTGCATGGGCGAGACGCCCATGCGACTCACGGGCGGGACGCCCGTGCTACGTTATCACGCCTTCCACTCAATCTCTATCGGCCGGCCTTCCTTCGCCGAGCGGGCCGTGGATTCGAGCAGTTCGTCCACGCGATAGCCGGTGAAGACGTCCTGCGGGCCCTGTTCATTGCGGGCGAGTTGGCTGAGATAGTGCTTCTCCGCCTCGATGAACGGATTGACAATCGGCAGGTCGTACCGCGTCCAGGTGCCCTCGCGATTGTCGTAGTAGTGCAACTGGGCCGCGTTGCATTCGGGCTGGTCCCAGACGGGCGTCTGCACGATCAGCCGTCCGTCGACACCGCTGATCTCGAACCCTTCGTCCCAGCCCCGCTGCTCGAACCCGACATGCGTGAGGGGGTGCCAGTTGGCTTCGAAATGCGCCACGCCGCCATCGGGAAGGTCCAGCATCGCGTGGGTCATGAAGTCCACGTCGGCGTGTTCCCGGCGGAACGATCTGCCGGCCACGCGCGTGGGTTTTCCGACCAGATGCAGCAGCAGGTCGAAAATGTGGCTGCCGCCGCACACGAGGATCCCCCCGCCGGACATGTGCATCACGGGGCTCACGCCGTCGGGACCCGGCAGGAAGAAATCCGCCACCTGGCCCGTGTGGAAATTCGCCCCGCCCACGCCCTGGTACGTGCGGCAGTACACGCTCATGATGTGACCCAGTTGGGGCATCAATTCCTTGGCCTTGATGACGGCGGGGAAATACCGCTTCATGTAATTGGTGTAGAGGCACAGGCCGTTTTTAACGGCCAGCCGGCCCAGTTCCAGCGATTGCCCCGCCTGGAGCGTGAGCGTCTTCTCGCACACGACATGCTTGCCGTTTTCCAACGCGGCCTTGGCGACCTCGTAATGCATCGCGGTGGGCGTGAAGACCCCGACGGTCGTCACCTCTGGGTGTCGCACAACGTCCCGCCAGTCGCCCGCGCATTCGGCGCCGAACGGCGCCGCCGCTGCCGTGGCGCTGGCGGCGCGAAGATCGCTGACGATCCGTACCGCCGTACCGGTTTCGGCGTACGCGCGAAAATGAAATTTCGAAATCCCGCCCGCCCCGACAACGCCCATGACAGTGGCCATGTGTGGCTCCTTTTTAGACCATGTACCGCATCGACCGTGAAATACAACACCGCGGATTGCCTCGTCGCTACTCGTGCCGCAGCGCCGTGATCGGGTCCAGCCGGGCGGCGCGGATGGCGGGATACAGCCCGCTGCACAGACCCACCAGGACGGCCACCAGCATAGGCACGATCAGCGCCGGAATCGTGATCATCATCGTCAGCCCCGCGCTTTGCTCGACCAGCACCGGGATCAGCACGCCCACCCCCACGCCGATCACGCCGCCCACCGTCGCCAGCGTCACCGCCTCGACCAGGAACTGCACCACGATATCCACCCGCCTCGCGCCCAGCGCCCGGCGGATGCCGATCTCCCGCGTCCGCTCCGTCACCGTCGAGAGCATGATGTTCATGATGCCGATCCCGCCCACCACCAGCGAAATCAGGCTCACCGCGACAAACACGATATTCCACAGCCGCCGCTGCACGCGCTGCTGCTCGAGCAGTTCCTGCGGAATCGTGACCTTGTAGTCCTGCCGCGCGGGATTGTCGCGGGCCAGCAGATTCCTCGCCACGGCCGCCCCGGTCTCCAACGCGCGCTCGCTGTCCATCTGGAGCACCACCTGGCTGGCGAAGACGCGCTCGCGAAACTCCGTTCCGCTCTTGAACTCGACGTTCAGCTCCCCGAACCGGCTGCGGTCGGCCGACAGCGGGATCAGGGCCGCGTAGTCGATGTCGCCGGAAAATTCGACAAGCGTCCGCGGCAGTTTCTCGATCAGCCCGACGACGCGGAAGGGCTGCGACCCGAGCATGACGGTTTTCTGGAGCGGGTCGTCGATGGGAAACAGCCGTTTGGCCAGGGCGTTGGTGAGCACACAGATGGCGGCGGATTTTTCCATGTCGACGTCGGTGATGAACCGCCCGCGCGACATGGTGATGCGGGCGACGCTGGCGTAGGTGGGTTCGGTGCTCATGATCGCCACCGTGATCCGGCTCGGACCGACGCGGACGTCCTTCCTCAGCCGATGCACCACCGCCGACGACTTGACCCCCGGAATGTTGTCCGGGCAAAGCAGGCGGTCGACGTCGATGCGTGTCAGGCCATACGTTTGCACCCAGGTTTGCTGGCCCGACGCCTTGGACTCGTCCTGGGAGGGTTTCTGTGAGTCGATAATGATGTTATCGCTTCCCAGTTCGCGCAGGGCCTTCTGGGCGTCGTGGCTGCCGCCCTCGCTGATGGCCAACGTGGCGATCACGCCCATCACGCCGACAACGATCCCCAACGCCGTCAACGCCGAACGCCCCACATGCACCCGCAGATTATGCAAGGCCAGCAGGCTGATGTCCCAGAGTTTATACATCGAGTTCATACGGGGGACATTGTACCGGATACTCGGTGTGCGACACAACGCGCTTCCGAAAACCAGCACCAGTCGACTGTTGTCAGGGGCAGACGAAAAATGGTTCCCATGTGGCGTGCGTGGCCGCAGGCCCTGCCATTTTGCGCTGTAGATCGCTGTGCAATGCGAGACGTTCGTCTACCACAACAATCTACAGCGCAAAATGGCAGGGCCTGCGGCCACGCACGCCACATGGGAAAAACCATTCGCCATTCGCCTACTGGCTGGTTTTTTCCAACCAACCTTCCTCCTCCTGGGGTGTCGATACAGGTGTTGGAACAAGGCAATACCAGAACAAAACACAAGAAAGGAGATTGCCATGAACGCACACAAGAATCCTCGAACCCTCGTGACTCTGGCCGTCGTTGGAGTGGCGATGCTGTTGGCCGTGGCCGTGGCCCCGCGGGCGGACGCGCAAGTGAAGGTCATCGCGGTTCCGGGTCATTGGCCCGGTGAAGCCAAGACGCGCGTCCAGAAACTCGAACGCGACAACGACAGGCTCGAACGCGAAAACGCCGCCCTGAGGCGCCAGGTGGCCGCCTTGGAACGGGAAAACCAGGCGCTGCGTCGGGACAACACCGCGAAGGATCGGACGATCCGCGATCTGGAAACCCGCCTCCGCAACACCCACACCGTCGTCCCCGGAAAACCGGGAACCGTCTTCAAACCCGCCACCCCGGCCCCGCGAGGACCCGCGACACCGGCGCCGGGCCCCGTGAGACGGTAAACGCCCGCGGAAAACCGGAAAAACATCAGGTGTGGCCATCGTGCCGCACCTGATTTTTTTGAAAACACAGAAACCGGCTGAGGGGAGCGAATTACGCCTCGGGCGCGATCGTCACTCGGCGGCAATCCAGACCGCAATTCAGGCAAACGTGCGGCGGAAGCGTTACAGGTTTCCCCCGGCTGGCAAAATAGTGCTGAACCACCTCGCGCAGGAGATCGAAACGCTCACCGCAACTCGGGCAGTAGTCCACGTTGTACACGTCCCGACGCGGAATCTGGAGTTCCCGCAGTCGCTCGTACAGGCCTTGGGCGATGTCGTCAAGCCTGGCGTCGGATGCGGCAGAGGAATCGGGCTCGTGGAACATCATCGGCTTCCTTTTCTGTCGGTTGGAATTGGGGCACTCCTTCCCAACAGAAAAAAGAGAGCCCGCCAGTTACTACCCCATAAGGAGGCCTGCTACAGCCCGCGACTGGGGATTCACTGGCGGGCTCCATACGGGCAGCCCGCCAGCCGAATTCGCTTCAGCCGCAGAAAATGTAGCAGTTTCCTCATGAAGCGAATGCCGACCAGACTACAGCTCATATTGCCAAGACATTATGCGTGTATCCTACGGCATCGCGGCGGTGGCCACAATACAAAATGCGACATGGTCCCTGCGTGTGAAGCGACGGTTTTGTATGAAAATAAATCGGGCCGCGACGTGCGTCCAGGGGTTCAGAGAATCCAAACGCGTTCCGCATTGCTTCGTACAACGGCCTTTTTGTTCTACTCTGAATCAGCCCTCTGCGACTCGCGGCCCTGAAACCTCAAAAACCCCTTCGATAATTCTATAGTTTCTACGCTCCCCGACGAATTTGGTTGGAGGGGGTGGATGTTTTTTTACCACAGAGGCACAGAGAAAAACCGTCATTCGCGTGACGTGGCCATGCCCAGTTGCAGGGCGGCCAGGGCGGTGGAGATGTCGTTGGTGAATTCGAAAATTTTGTCCAGTCCCGTCGTCAGGAACAGCCCCCACGTCTGCGAGCGGACGTTTCCCAGGATCAGCCGTTTGTGGCCACTGACGGCCAATTTCCGCAGGCGGAGCAGTTTCGACAGCGCCGAGCTGCTCACGAACCCGACCGTGGCGAAATTGAGCACGACATGTGTGGGCCGCCCCTCGTAATCGTCCAACAGGTTGCCCAGGTCCTCCGACAGGATCGGTTCGTCGGAGAGTTCCACCACCGTAATGCTTTCGGACCACTGCTGAATGGCCATCGGTCACTGCCTTTCAAAACCGGTTCGATCCAACTCACGCCCGCCGTCTCAGAAGCCGACGGGACCATCGTAGGCATGTACTTCATCGGCATATGGAGGAAATTTCTTCACTCCACGCGCGCTTGACTTTCCCGTCGGCGTAACGCCTAATAATCATCGTGACAACGTGCGCGACGCGTTGGTGTGGGAGATGTCGATGACTCGGTTGATTCCGTTGATGGTCTTGTTCGGTCTGCTGGCCGGGTGCGGCGGGGAGTATCGGTTCACGGTGCCGGACCCGATCGCGCCGGCCGGTGGTGAGGCGGCGGCGGTTCTGCGGTTGCAGCGGCAGGAAGTCGCGTTCTGGTTTCGCCCCGCGCGAGAGGCGATGGTGCGGTTTCAGGTCGAGCAGGGACCGCTACGGGCGGCGTTCACCGACAAGAACGGCTACGCCGGAGCGGCCGTGCCTGTCGGCGACGTGACCGGGATTTTTTATCTTCAGCTCGCCCACACCACGCTTCGCGGAGACGAGTACGAAACGTACATTCCGACGTACGTCTGGGACCCGCGAGCCCGCGTGACGGCTGTGGACGTCAAGGCCCTTCCGAGGCGAAGCAACGAAGCCCAGCAGGAACAGATGGCCCGGTTGGCGGCGGGGTCGTATATCGTATATTTCACGACCGAGGACGTGGGCGACCACAACGAACTGCGTGAAAAATTGGCGAAGGCGGGCTATCCACAAGGCCCGATCGTGCAGAGGCAGGCCGGCATGATCGAATTGTTGCGCGAGCGATTCCCGCGGCTTGAGGTCGGCGTGGCGTCGTCGGGGCGGATCACGCGTTATTTTGACGCGGCCGGCCTGGAACTGTCGACGCTTGAGCAGGCGGTCGAGCGGAACGGCGCCGCTTCCCTGCCACCCGCCACCACACCCGCGCCATGACGTTCTACCGAAACATTCTCGTGTTCCTGCCCAACTGGGTAGGTGACGTGGTGATGGCCACGCCCATGCTGCGGGCGCTTCGCGGGCACTTCGCCGACGGGCGCATCACGTATATCGGGCGGCCTGTCGCCGTCGAAACCGTGCGCGGAACCCCCTGGGCCGACGACCTGATCGTGGAGCGTTCGCGCGCGGGCCTGTTCCGTACGGTAAACATGTTACGGACGCTCCGCCGCGGTCGATACGACCTGGCCGTGCTGCTGCCCAACTCGTTCCGCAGCGCGATGTTCGCCCGCCTGGGCGGAGCGGACGACGTGATCGGCTACGCGCGCGACGGGCGGTCCGTTTTTCTGACGATCAAACTATCGCCCGCTCGTGGTCCGGACGGCCGATTCACGCCCGCGCCGATGATCGACTACTACAACGCCATCGCCACCCGGCTGGGCTGCGACGACCCCGGATGGTCCATGCAACTGCACGTCTCCGACGCGGACGAATCCGCCGCGGACGCCCTGCTCGCCGAGACCCGCGCGGACCGTAGCACGGGCCCGCTGGTGATGCTCAATCCCGGCGCGTCGTTTGGGCCCAGCAAGCTTTGGCCCGCGGAACGATTCGCCGCCGTCGCCGACGCGTTGATCGCCGCTCGCGGGGCGAGGGTTATCATCAACGCCGCGCCCGCCGAGCACGCCGTCGCGCGGGCCGTGGCCGACACCGTGAAGCACCCACCGCTGCTCAATTTCGCCGGGCGACCCAACTCGCTGGGGATGCTCAAGGCCCTTCTGGGACGCTGCCAGCTTCTCGTCACCAACGACACCGGAGCGCGACACATCGCCGCCGCCCGAGGGTGCGGACTGGTCACGATCTTCGGAAGCACCGACCCGGCCTGGGCCCGAATTGACTACCCCCACGAACGCACGCTCCGCCAGACCATCCCGTGTGGACCGTGCCAACAGAAAACCTGCACGCAACCCGCCGGCCCCGACTTCCACCGCTGCATGACGTCCATCTCACCCGAGGCCGTCCTGACGGAATGCCAGGCCGTGCTGGATATGCCGTCTTTGCCCCGAGGAGGCCAACCATGAGCGGTGCGACGCACATCGCAAACGTGCCTGACGATGCGCTGCGTACTGCCATCGCGCAGGCCGGGCTGGACAACCTCGACGGTGCGTTCGCGTTTCGCGAGGGGGACGAACTGCACAAACCAGGCCTTGGCACGCGACGGCGTACGCGCGTCATATTGCGGGATTCGGCCGGTCAGGAACGGCTGCTGTTTCTCAAACGCTACGGCCCCGAACCGTTTTTCCGACGGTTGAGGTGGTTCGTATGTTCGTTTGGGTCCTGGACGTCGCGGATGAAAAGCCCCGCCCGTGTGGAGTTCGATGCCGTCGCCGCCGTCCGCGACGCCGGGGTGCCGACGATGGAGACCCTGGCGTTCGGACAAGGATGCCCACTCGCCGACGGGCGAAGTTTCCTGCTCGTCTCCGCCGTTCCGGGTGAATCCCTCGAACGACGTTACGACGACCTCGCCGAGGCGGCCCCGCGGGACGACTCGCCGCTGGCCGGTCGCCTGGCCGACGAACTGGCCAATCTGGTGCGTACGTTCCACGCCGCCGGATTGGCCCATCGCGACCTGTATTTGTCGCACATTTTCCTCGCACAACAGGGCGACGCGATGAAACTGTATCTCATCGACCTGGCCCGCGTTTTCCGCCCCGCCGCCTGGCGACGATTCCGTTGGCAAATCAAGGACCTCGCCGCCCTGCACTACTCCCTTCCACCCCAGTGGCGTGCTCGACACTGGGTAACATTTCTGAGCCGCTACCTCGGAAACGCCACCGAAAAACAAACCGCCCGCTGGATGCGGGCGATCGAAAAAAAATCCAACACCGTGGCCCGACGAACCGCCCGGAGGACGGCCCGGCGAGCGGTGGGAAAACCTACGTAGCCACATCGCGGACGGCCGCCACTTCCACGACAATATCCAACTCCACGGCCGAGTTGAGCGGCAGTTCGGCCGCGCCCAGTGCGACGCGGGTGTGTCGGCCCGCGTGGCCGAAAATCTCCGTCAGCAGCCCGCTGGCCCCGTTGGCGACCTGGGCCTGATCGACAAACCCCGCCGCCGAGTTGACGAACACGTTCAGTCGAACCACGCGAACCACCACGTCGAGCGTGCCGACCTCCGCCCGCACGGCCGACAACGCGTTGAGCACCGCCTGACGCGCCGCCGCCTGCGCCGACGGAACATCCACGGCCGTCGGCACTTTGCCGACAGCGAGCAACTGCCCATCCCGCCACGGTAACTGCCCCGCCGTGAACACCAGATTCCCCGTCCGCACCGCGGCCACATACGCTCCAACCGGCGCAGGGGCAGGCGGAAGCGCGATATTCAGTTCTGTCAGCTTCAATTCGTAGGACATGCTGGAACCTCCACCCATCGACTACTTCCTGCGCGACGACGCGATGATTCGCATGTACCTCAGGAACGATCGTATCGCGGAAACGAGGAAGATCAGGAATGAAAAACAAACACTGACAACAACCCAACCATACGCGGCTGCTTCCAGCTTCGACTCCTGAGCAAACGCGACGGCGACAAGAACAATGAACGCGGTCAGGATAACCGCGATCGTCAACCCGCTGCCAACCGACTCGGCATAGGATAGCGTGATCCGGTTTTTCGGTTTTTGCGTCGTCTCCGCCGAATCGCTCGGAAAATCTCGGCCACAAAACCGGCATACAATCGCTTCGGTCTTCACGTCCTCGGCACAGAACGGGCATTTCTTCGTGTCGCTCATGGGTTGCCTCCGATTGCACTTGATTTTTGCCAAGTTGAAACCGATCATTCCTATAGGGTTGATGGAAGACGGAATTGTGAGCGGACAGCAATGTCCCCTCCTGCCTTGAAAATACTTCCATCAACCTTCCTTTTTGACGAAACCTTGTCGTCTCTGTCACGATCGCCTTTCGATTCGTATGACATGGATTTTTCCGCCAATTATGCTTGATTTTCCCCGTGTGGTAGTCGATAATTCCTATAGGGCTGACAGAGGACGGAAGTGTGACAGGGCAGAAATGCCCTCTCCTGCCAAATTGACTCTATCGGCCCTCCTTTATTGTCGTGTTGTAGTAGTCAAATCGTATTTTCTCGACTGTACAAGAACTTTTTCCGCCTGCTTTTCTTATTTTTACTATGATGTTCGCTGTGTACATTCTCCCACGAATACGGACATTGGCCTCATACCGGTCAACGCTTTCCAGATTCCTGTCCGTATGTTTTCCGGGCTTCGCGGACCTTGGAGGCTCAGAGCCTTTGTGCTTCATTTCTTTAAGCAATGAGGGCAGCGCTTCAAGGGCATGTCGTACTTCGTATCGTTGCGCGGAGCGGACTGTTTTGTCTATTCCGGTTCCAGTAATCGTGATGTCCCTGCCGGTGTCATCGTTTTTGACGACTTTCCCCAGAAATTTACCTCGTATCCTGTTTGCGGCTTCTTTTTGAATTTTCCAAAGAGGAACGCTTTCGTCGAAATAAACCTCGTCCACGCGTACAACGTCGTCGTCTTCCTCTCCGACCCGCGACTGGTCCCCCGCGATGAACGCGTCCGCGTCGGCGGTGATTTCCGCGTCGGAGGCCGGCGGGTCGGGGTTTAATTGCACCGTGATCTCGCCGAATGTTTCGTCCTGGGCCACGAACACCTTTTTTTGACGTACCAGTTCCAGCAGCGCGATGAACAGCCCGACGATCTCGCCGCGATTAGTCCGCCCCTCGAAAATGCGGGCAAATGACATCGTCCCCTCCCCGCGAAGCCGGTCGAGAATATCCTCCGCGTGCAGCTCCACGGGCGTGTCGTCGTAAATCACCTCGTGCTGCCCCGGCGAACGGCCGATCGACTCGAGAATTTTCCCGAACGCCTCCAGCAAGTCCCATACCTGGATATCCTCCATGTCCAGTTCGGTCGGGTCGGTCTGCGGCAGGAACGGTTTTCGGGCGAATTTCTGCGCCCGCAGCACGGCTGCGGCCGCCAGACCGCCGGCGGCGTCCTTGAACGCCT
>Ga0123353_10005364_pt1 | contig 16799 bp, 11 predicted proteins | sample TergutLab28metaG_3_FD_92763 | JGI IMG/M metagenome (GOLD analysis project Ga0123353, IMG submission 92763) | Labiotermes labralis P3 segment gut microbial communities from Petit-Saut dam, French Guiana - Lab288 P3 | ecosystem: Host-associated > Arthropoda: Insects > Digestive system > Gut ...
AAGCATCTCCTTGTTTCAAACCATTCCTAATAGAAAACATGTCATACAGATGCTTGCCTACCTGGACTCTGCAATAGATTTCATTCAGACACATTTTTATTAGCCTTACCAGTTTCATTGGAATACCACACTCAATGAGAATATTATATAAGACCTTCCTAATTGAATCATAAGCTTTCTTGAAGCCTATAAACAGCTGAGGCACTGCTTAGTTGTATTCCTATTTTTTCTCAAGTATTTGATGAATGCAGAATACGTGTGTATGATCAGTAGTTGACCTGCTGCGTACAAATCCACATTGTTGATCCCCAATAATTTCCTCTGCATATGGAGTTAACCTTGACAGCAAGATTTTGGATAAAATTTTGTACATAGTTACCAAAAGTGATATGCCCCTATAATTACTACAGTCTGTTTTATTGCCCTTCTTTTAGATAGGTAAAACGATTGACTCCTTCCACTCCTTAGGCAATTCCTCCGTATTTCAAATAGAAGTAATAAGTGTATGGATCTCAAAGAGAATTGTTCTACCCCCTGCCTTAATCAGTTCTGGTGGGATTGGATCAATACCTAGGGATTTGTGACTTTTTAGCTCTTCACTAGCCAACTCAACCTCAAAGGCACTTGACTCAGGCACTAGTGGTTCTGCTGTGTGTGTTTCTGTGTGCCAGCATCATTACCCCATGTACATTCAGTTGCTGAAGGAAATGGTTCCTCCACCTAGCCAAAATACTGTGGGAGTCTGTAACCAAATCACCCTTCTCATTCTGTACTATAGTATTTCTTGGCTGGTAACCCTTCTTAGAGTTATTGATGCCCCTGTACAAGGCCCTAATATTTTTTTATCTTACTGTTAGTTTCAAGTTCCTCAATTTTAGCTTTCAGATATTTTGTTCCTGAAATGTCTGCTAGCTTCACGTCTTACATTGTTTAGATTATTTACATTGCTTTGGCTTGGATCCTTTACCCACTGCATTACAGCCTGCTTCCTTTGATCTAAAAACCTAAACATTCTTCAGCAAATCATGGTTTATGCTACTTCATTATGTGCAGACCTAGACTCTCTGTAGCTGAGGTTTTGATATTCTCTGTTCTTCCAAGCCTAATTTATATCTTTGCTATCACTTAATTTCTCCAAAGCTGCAAACCTGTTTGAAATATCAATCTGATACTGTTTTGCTAACCTCCATCTCATTCAACTTCCTGTGGTTAAACCTTTCCCCATCAAATGTCTGCGCTGCTTGTTTACTTACTGCTGATCACTTGCCTCCCAGAGTCCTCCAAAATTGGGTGAATTTGGAGGAATAAAATCACTATTTCTCTCTCTCTATTCCCCCCACCCCCCACATATAAACAGTGCTATATTTGGTCATAGTTCTGCTCATATTGCCACTTTTTTCCCCAAATGAACCCACATAATCTATCCTAGTATTTAAAAATGGGCATGTCACTGTCACTTGTGCCAAAGGTAACTTACCCATCAACTGCTGTGATGCTGTTAATTTGAAATGTGGCAAACAACGATATAACAATGGATGATTGACTTCCATAATTCTTGGTATCCAGTACTGCCATCTCAAGGAGGCACTCAATAATTGTAGACCTGCATGCAGAAGCCTCAAATGTTCATCCATTATTAGTTCTATAAGATGATGTGTAGGAGGCAATATTAGTTTATGTCTGGAATCTTGTGGAAGATGTGCATGCTGTAATCTTCCACCAACTCCAAGATAATCTTGCTTGTCAAGAAACAGGTGAAGAAGTTGCAATTGGCTGTTCGAAGAAACCTGACTCTTCTTGCAGAGGTAATTAATTTCTTAAGCATAGATCTGCTGTTGTGATATCTGAATGCAGGTATGCAATGCATCTCTTAATTTTTTGCTGGTAAGATAATTGCACTTTGCAGTCATGATGAGGTTGAAAATCTGTTGTAGAACTCTTTTAGGAAACACCAAATAATAACTTTAACTGTTGTAAACTCATGTTCTCACATTGGTTCTGAATACTCTACTAAATGAGTGGTGGGCCACTGTCTTTGATACTGATTCAGCCATTCAGGACCTTGTTACCATAACCTGCAATTCTTCAACGTCTCCAGGCTTGTGCTAATTATGTGAGATCTACTGGATTGTTTGTGGATTCAATGTGCCTCCATACATCCCATTGTCAATTCTTGTATTTGGGAGACTGTTGGCAACAAACATTTTCCACTTGCTAGCTGATGAAGCTAACCACGAAAGCATGATCGTGAAATCTTCAAATTCAGTGTAGATATAGTTTTCTCCATTAGTTGTGCTAAGAGTAAAGCTCCACTTAATTCTAACCTTGGCAGTTTAATTTTCTTGACTGGTGCAACTCCTGATTTGGAGTAAAGCAATTCAGTAGTTACTTCCCCTTGCTGATTGATTGAGCGCAAAGAGTCAGAAAATCCATGCTACTGGATTTCTGTTGACAGTCCTGTTGTCAAGACTAGTCTATCAACATTTATCTCATTCACATGTGATAGAGGCTTATATGTCTATCCCTTGTTTCAAGAGTTCTGATGGAAGTTGATCATCATGCTTGTGAAGCCACAGATTCTGAAGTAAAATCTTCTATACAACAACAGTTGGACTTATTAAGCGTGATGGACCATATATAGCAGCAATGACAGAAGAAATAATGTGTTTACTAACAGGAGTATTTCTAGGCTCTTGCAGTTTTTGAAGATAGGTTCCTTTGCTAATCAGAAACAGATCTGAAGCCATAGAAAATTCAGGTTTTGACACCTTCATTACAGTCCAGCCCAATGGGTACTTGCATCTCTCTTCAATCAGGAGGAACTGCTTCTAATATGTGGGGTTGGCCAGCACTCAACTTGCACAGGGGAAATCCTCCTAGCCCTAAGATAGTGATGCACTCTTGCTGTAATTTTTACTCAACTTTTGTGGTGTTAGGTCCACAAAGAGCATCATCAACATAAAAATTGTTCATTAATGCTTCTGATGCTAGTATCTTATGCAAGCTGCTTAAACAGCAGGTTGCTAGATAAGGTGCTGATGTGGTACCACTGGTTGCTGTTTGCCAACTCATATGTCATCAGTGTACCTTCTCCACAGAATTTGTTGCAACTTTCCATCACCCTGATGAATGTTCACCTGGCAGTACATCTTTGCTGTATCTGTAATGAGTGCAGTTTGGTGTGTTCTGAATCACAAGAGGATGGAATACATATCTTCTTGTATTGTAGGTCGTAGTAGAATTGCATCACTCAAAGAGATTCCATTACTCAAACAACATGCACTTTCAAAAACAAAATGTGTGCAGTTATACTGCTGGAATTTCTGAAAACTGCTTGATGTGGAAGGTAATAAAGTTCCTCTTGGGTGCTTCCATCTTCATTTATCTGGTTGATACGGCCTAGATCTTCATATTCTTCCATAAATTCAGAATATGCCTGATGCAAATCTGGATACTCCTGAAAATGTCTCTCTAGCAGATGAAACCATCACCTTCCTTTTCCATACAGTGTTTAACTATGGAGTGATTTTGACGCAATATACTTGTATTTGAGTTCTTGTTCTCACAACACTGAAGATGGCCATATGAGTGGCCAAAACATGTCAGCGATTAGTATGTAATAAAATTAGATTCATAAATTAAGTGCATTTGTTGGTCCTTTTAATACCAAAAATTATATGATTTCTAACTTTGGAGTGATTTTGACACATTGTTTTTTATTCTTGTTCTCACCACCCTGAAGATGGCCCCATGAGTGGCCAAAACCTGTTGGTGATTACTATGCAGTAAAATTACATTCATCAATCCAAGTGAATTTGTTGGTACCTGTAATGAATTTTGTGCTTCTTGTATTAGTTGTATCATATTTACACTTGTTATACCTGTAACATATTGTGTTACATAATATGCCTCATGCACACAGTTTCTTTGGCACAGCTAACTCAGAATAGCCATTTGCCTTATATGTCACTTTACTCTTCTCTAGCCATCCCATTCTAGAACACTGTGGAATTGTCAGTCTGTTTTTCGTTCAGGAAGGGTCTAGCATAGAGGCATACCTGGTCATTTACTTCAGAGACTTCGTGGGTTACCATGTTACCAGGCGCTGTTGCAACCCTCTACACTGCTTCCTCCTCAAGGCCCCATTATCTTTGCCCTGGGATGCCACTGAATTCTGTAGACCACGTTAATCCAGGTGATGATTTACAGGCCTTCCCATCATGTCTGTAGGTTGCAGGGCAGGCAAAGTGCCCACCCGAACACCATGTTGGCAGGTGTCATGCTGGTGGTCTCATGGGTTGAAACTCAGTAGGCCACCTGGAATTTGTATAGCCTGTCCTCCCAGTTACGTTGGTGCCTAGAGACCATGTTCCTGAGGTGCTCCTCGATCATCTTCATGTAGTATTTCACTTTACCATCCACCTGTGGATGTAAAGGTGTTGTCCTAGTTTTGCTGACCCCAGTCACACCAGGACCTCCTACATCGGCTTGGTTTCAAAGTTTTGGCCTTTCCCAGCAGATTCCTTGTCATTCCGGGCTGCAGAAGTTGGTCACCAGGGTGCCTGCCACTCTTGATGCATCTTGCTTGGGGACGTCCTAAATTTCTGGCCACTTGGTGAAGTCCATGGTGACCAGGAGGTATCCGTTTCCCCAGTCACTCTCTGGGAGGGGTCCAGCGATGTCAATGGAGATTTTCTCGAAGGATGCTCCAGTGCCTTGATTTGTGGTTCTGGGCCCTCAGCTGGTTGCACAAGTGTCATACTGATGACACCTCCCATATCATCCCTCAGGTGCAACCAGTAGTAACGCTGCCTGAGCCTGACTGTCAGTGGACTTGTTAACCCCAAGATGCACTCTGAAGAGTCCTCGGTTCATCTGTGCCACTAGTTTCCTCAACTTACTGTGAAAGATAACTATCTGATCAGTTTTCTTCTTTCCATTGGTTGACTGGCAATGATGTTCCAGCATGCTGCCTCTCACTGAAAGGGATTTTCACTGGGCCCAATAGCTCTTGTAAGTGGGGTCACTGTCACTGATGCCCCTCCTCTCGGGGCATTCTCCAGCATCTATCTCATACAGCAGCAGCAGCCCATCATTGTCATTAGCCTTCTGCTCTCTCCTTAGGGCTTGGCGGTCCCAATCATCAGGAATGAAGCAGACATCAAGTAGCTTGTCAGAAAAAGGGGGGGGGGGGCGGAGGTTAGATTATCTTGGTTATTCTTGCTTCTTTAACTATGTCTTAAGGGGGGGATTAAATAATACTTATATAAGGAAATGAAGCAGATTAAGTTAATGAGCAACTGTGTGTTGCTTCCTTATGACCAGGGGAGCATTTAAGATTCACCTCTCAAAATCCTTTATAAAACAATAGGAACAATGAATTCTCTTTAGAAAACTGAAGCCTACACTCCTATTTTTATTTGTATGTCTATGTTGCTTGTATGTGTGTCACATTTATCATTCTAACTGCAAAAGTTTCACCTCATTGAAATCTTTTGCAATTACTGATAAAAATATACCATAGACAACATGTATGTTTATTTGTAATCTACCTTTATATCTGTCTTTCGGTATGTCCATTTGTCCAGCTCTTTCTCCTTATCTACAGCTTGACTAATTCATTGAAGATTTCCAGCCAACTATTTGATTTCCTAGTAACATGGAGGTGGATCACATAGTCTTTTGCAAATTGTAATTAATATATCTTTTAACTCACAATTTAAATTTGCAGGCAGCACAATTATGCTAATTATATGTATTGATTTTTAAAAGAATGAGGTACCTGGAATAAGAAATAATGGCGGCAAGGGAAGAAATACATTTTTTGAAAACTGGAAATAACAGCAGTAAAGTTATGGGTCAGGACTCTTAAAGTCACTGGACTAAGTTGAAAAATTCCAAGTCCAGGTCCCATAGGTTTTCTGTAGATGGGGTACTTATGTTCAGCTGAGCAACAGATAAATGTACTGGACATGGATCAGCAAAACACACATTTCTTGAAGCATTTGGAAAACAAAGTTAAACCACTTGCAGGGAAGAAAAAACTTAGAAAAGGAAGATTTTATTATTTGCAAGGAGACATGGAGGCGAAACTGGACCCATGCTCCAAGAAGACCTGGGCACTGAATATGAAATCACAAGTATTTTTAAGTTCAATGCACCTCTTGCCAATGTCAGTGAGGACGTGGGGAAACTTGGTAATGACCACAAGGGAGATCATATTACTATAGTAGGTAAAGGTAAAGTGATCCCATTACAGGCCTGGTGTGACCCAGAGGGTGGGTAGACATATAGCTCTACTCTTCCATGACCACAGCGTTAGAAGGGGGTGAGTGGTCAGCAGTACGCCCCAGCCGCATTACTGTAGTGGGAGAGTAAGGAAATAGCTGGATAGAGATTACCATTACTAAATCAAAAAAGGCATAAACTGCATTGCAGGTAGGTCAAATAACATGAATGTTAGATTTGTAATCCTCTTCAGGAGGCATGACAAACCTTGGACAAACAATGGTGAGGAGTGTAAATTTAAGCCTTGATTGGTCTCTGTTGGAGCATAGCAAGTTCCACACTCACATTATTGACACATCATTTCTGAGGTAAGAATTCACAACCCATGACCTGTATCTAAATTCACAAGGCAGGAGGAAGCTTACATTTCTTATTGCTAAGATTCTAGGTAATAACAATGTTTCAGATATTAGCAGTTTTTTGGTTCTCACCAATGCAGGATCCACTTTTTTAGCTTAAGAGCAATAGCACAAAGATGCTCTTGATGTACTGATTGTAATGACATAGAGTTTAGGAATCAATATACAACTGTAGATTCTTCTAATTCACTACAAATCTTCCATCAGAATATTAGGGGACTAAGAAGCAAAACCTGATGAATGAATAAATTACGTGGTCGGACAATAAAGTTCGCGAACTCGTCGCGGTAAAAGTGCTACATACCTCATTGTTGAAAACCACCGTGGTCGCCTTCAAAGTACTCCTCTTGGGAAGCTATACACCGATGCCAGCGCCTAGTCCACCCTTCAAAACAATTTTGGAACTGGTTTTGTGGAATGGCCTTCAGAGTTGCCGTTGTATTACTCCTGATGTCATCAAAATGCCTTCCTTTCAATATTTCCTTTATATTCAGGAACAGAAAAAAATCATTGGGGGCTAGATCCGGTGAATAGGCTGGGTGTTCCAACACAGTTATTTGTTTAGTAGCTAAAAACTCCCTTACATTGTCGTTTAAGCAGGTGCATTGTCGTGATGCAAGATCCATGAGTTGTTGGCAAAAAGTTCGGGTCGTTTCCGTCCAACTTTTTCACGCAGCCTTTCCAGGACTTCCAAATAGTAAACTTGGTCGACTGTCCATTTCGTACAAATTCATAATGAACAATCCCTCTAATATAAAAAAAAAATTCAGCAACATTGTTTTGACTCGATTTGGAACTACAGAATTTTTTTGGTCGTGCGGAATTGGAAGTCTTCATTGTGCACTTTGTCGCTTCGTTTCAGCGTCGTTTTGGTAGACCCACGTTTCATCACCTGTGATGACACCGCCCAACATGTCATCTTGCCTCTCCAAAAGGTCTTAGCAAATTGTGACTCATCTTTGCTTTTGTTCTTCGGTGAGCTCCTTTGGGACCATTTTTACACACACCTTCCATATGCCAAGATCTTCAGTTAAGATTTTCCTAACTGTTGCTCTGTCGATGTTCATTTGCTCTGCTATGCTCCTGACAGTCAGCCGACGATTTTCACGCACAATTTGACGAATTTTTACAATGTTTTCTTCAGTTCTGCTTGTTGCTGGCCTTCCTGATTTCTCTTCGCCAGTGACATTTTCTCTTCCCTCAGAAAAACGTTTCACCCACTTGTAAACTGCTGTTTCTTCATGGCATTATCCCCGTAAACTTGCACTAACATCCCTCTGATTTCGTTTCCACTCTTTCCAAGTTTAACCAGAAATTTGATGTTCGTTCGCTGATCTAATTCAAGCTCCGACATTCTCACGGCGGTACACCAAAACACACGCAGACAGTGTTAGATGCCACTCAGAAAGAGATTGCAATAGATAACAACAACAACAACACAGCTGTGAAACGCAGATGTGTCAATGTCATCAAACCATACTAAGGCTTCTGTCCAGTGCTGCCATGACAAGCACACAGGGGCGAGGTCGTGAACTTAATTGTCTGACCACATATTTAGAAATACATAACATTAATCCCTGTGTATTATGAGTGATCATTATATGAGGGAACAGGACCTGTTACACCCCACATTACCATGATAAATATTGGGATGAAGTTTCTGCCATCAAAATCTACAGAAGGGAGGTGTGTATTACCAAAGACCTGTATTTCAGCAAAATTAGTATTTCATATCAGCATAAAGACAAGAATTTGGAAATTTGTGCCATTGAACTAGAGACTAAATCATCTTAATTAATTATATTAAGCTTATACAGAGCACCTACAGGAGATCTGGATCAGTGTATAGAAAATCAAGATGATGCCTTGAAACATCTGCATAAATCTAAAGCTGAATTATTAATTTTTGGAAACATACACCCAGATTACCTCATTGAAAGCAACTGAAAAAAGAACTAGCCTCTGTGTTAACAACATATAATCTGTTACACACAGTAAATTTTGCAACAAGAATTCAAAATAACTCAAGTACTGCCATTGATAATATATTTATGGATAACAGTAGCTAAAATTTATCTTCCATATTTCCAATAATAAATTGCCTGTCAGACCATGATACTCCTCACCCTTAAAATATATATGCAACAACAAACAAATTCCTTTTGAAGCAGAGAACAAGATTAATAAACAATGAAATAATATGAACTTCCAGGCTGTACTAAAAAAAAGAAAAATGCTAATTTGTTTACAAAGATACAGATCTTAACCATTTATGTAACTCATTTCTGTGCAATTTCTTAAGCAAATTCCAAGTCAGTTTTCCAGTTAAATATGAAAGCATGAAAAACAACGATTGGAGTACACTAGGAATAAAAATATCTTGCAAACACAATAGATGTATGCCTTCACTAAAAACAGCTAAGATCCTAGAAGAGTTTTAAAAGAAGCTAAAAAGCAACACTACAGTAGACTTAAGCAAAATCTAAGAACAAAATAAAAACAACATGGAACATTATAAAGGAAGACACAGGAAAAGTACATTCAGTGGAACTGGTTCCAACCTTACTTGCAAATGATGAAAAATTCAAGGATCCAAGAAACATGGCCCATGCCTACAATATTTTCTTTATAACAGTTACTGAAAAATAATAAATTCAACAAACAGATGAAGGAGATGGTATCTCAGTTGTAAAAGATTCATTTCCTGGAAACTTCTCCAGCATGAGAATAATTCCCATCACTGAAGTTGATATAAAAATTATTTTGCCCTCCCTAAAACAAAACAAATTATCAGATTATGATGAAATAACAAGTGAAATCTTAAAATTCTTGCATCTCCCATTAATCACACATCAAGCTACATTTATAATCACTCCCTACATACAGGTAGTTTTCCTGATGAAATTAAAATTGCAATAGTAAAACCACTTTACAAGAAAGGAGAAAAACTGGTATGACAAATTACAACCCTTTTACAGTAATAACTGTTTTTTCTAAGATACAGGAGGAAGCAATGCCCAGTAGATTAAGCCAAAGTCAGCATACTGACAACATAGCGGTCAGAAGGGCGTGGTTATAGGAAAGGGACATTACTGAAAAAGCTGCCTTAAGACTAACAGATAGTGTGTAGGTAGTCCTCAGTTTATGATGGAGTTCTATTCCTGCAGGACTGTCACAAACAAATCAGTATAAAATGAACCTAATTGTATAATGTAAGTCAGTGGGAAGTCATTGAGTTACATTCCAGGCCCCTCTCAAAATTGATATAAGTGATATAATGTTATTACTTTTAAAGCTATGAAACTGTAATGCATAGAAATGCTAGAAGGAAAGAGACAGATTAACATTCGGTTAGTGTTTAAAGATGTAATGCATAGAAATGCACAGAAGGAAAGAGAGAGATTAACGTTTGGTTAGTGTTTAAAAATTTGGAACTTGAAATGAAATTTGATAATTTTGTATGTGTAACTTTATTTCATACATTGACTTAGTAGAAATTTTCAATTATCAGTTAAGATATAAATTTGGTTGAGAAAGTTGAACGCATTAACAAGAGGAAGACTGTATATGCAAATTCCTTAATAAGAGCACGTTCCTTTCGTGTCTGCATGTGCAGCTGCTAAGTGAACTCTTTAACCTTTAATAGCGCTGAGTTATGGATTTTATGAACTGGTATACCGACCTGTAAGACCGACAAGAGTATCTTTTGTGATCAAAGTTTCAACGAGAGGAGACGTAAAACATGGTGCTCTGGGCTAGGACTCAAGATGAGCCCTATGCCCCAGACTTCTTACCAGGTGAGTGGTGTGTAATACATCAACAATTCAGAGAACAAAGAAAACGATTGAGAAGTGTTTGTTAACTTACTTTGCTGTTCCAAATCTGTGTAATACGAAGAAATTGAATTAACGTAAATTGTTTGCCTTTATGTTACTGGGTTAAATATGGTAAAGAGAGATTTCAGTTGTGTAGGTCTTAGTTTATTCCTGTATGTAATCATGTAGATATTTTACAGAATACACATTTATATATTTTAGTTAGTTAAAATGTAAACCATGTCTGTCTATGTCTCACTGGGATGTAAGCTGAGATGAAAATCCAGACACAATCAAATCCCAAACATTTCCTTGAGTAAGTGATTAACTTATGAGAATACTGGTAAAATTCAATGAGAATTAGATGCACTATATGGATAAGAAGTTTTAACGGTTACAATTGTTTATGCTTGTGAAAAATTCACGATAGCTAATCAAGTAGTTAAATTATGGGAATTATTTTAATATGATACCTGGACACATATAGTGTATAGAGAAACGGTTTGACAGAAACCTGTGTATAATCCAAATTCTGACTGATGGCAGCGAAATTTGAGATCGTGAAGACCGAAACAACAATAGCAGGACCCCCACGATCTCACACTATTTACTACCTACATGGGTGGGGAGTAGTGGGAGTTAACTGTCACCCGGTAGGCACTACACAATAAAAGCAATGAATAAAAAGTTTGACAGGGGCCATCCCGTTGTGTAGTAGTAAATATATGTATATTACCGTCTAAAACAGGACATATGTACATCAACACAGTGATGAAATATCAATTACATCACTGTGTTGATGTACATATGTCGTGTTTTAGACGGTAATATACATATATGAATGTGAAAAGTCATTTTTATGAATAAAAGTCAAGCAAATATAAAATATTAGGCCCATACACCTTCTACTTAAAAAGTCACAAATTCCGCCCTCAGCCCAATGTTTTTGTCAGAAAAATTTACTTTTTTATACCTTAATTAACAAAAACAAATTTTTTTTATCGAAGCTCTTACTTGCTTTCTTGGAGTAGGCGTTTGTTTTTCATACATTGTGATTATCTTCACAGGTTAGAGTTAAGGTACATTATATTGTCACACTGTACCTCGAGTAGTCCGCATCACTTTTACAAGCAACCAAGTATTCAGCCAAACGAAGCAAATTGAATGCAAGAAAACCCAATATAATGCCAGGTAACTTCCTTATGAACTACGGATAGGGTCTTACTAAGAAATTAAGGTTGTTGTACTGCCTGTACGTCTCAGTCTCCAGGACCGTGTTCGTAGCAGTACGTTACACCACATGAAGGTAATATTGGCATTTACTTTAAGTGAATTTGGTTGTCGTCCAGCTAAATATATTACGTAACGCCGTCTGTTGTGTTTCACTTGCATCACCCTTATGATGTTTATTTTAGTTATCACAAAATGTCTTCAAAGGTATAATATTAGAGGTGGCAGCAGGTTTCCTTCTAATTAATTAGCAATCGAGTGCATTACACACATACACACACACACACACACACACACACACACACAGGAAGGAGACTAGTTCAGAGGTGGGCACTTGAGGTACTGTGGCGACTATAAAGCGGAACACGTCACAAAGGACTGCCTAACCATTCACAAAACGTCAGCAGCATTTCCGTGGCTATGTATGTCAAATTTCCTTGTGTTGCTCTCCTGTCATTTACGTTATCGTATATATTCCAACAGGTGCTCTTGCCATTATGTGTATTTTTGTGCTAGAACCAGGCTGTATTTAAATGTAAGGCTAATTAAAATTTCTCTGCTGGTATATGACTGTGGTTTTATGCAAAGCAATTAAGTTTCTCTGCAAGTGTTCGGCTGTAATTCTGTCCAGGCTAATTATAGTTTCTCTGCCAGTTGTCTGGATCTATTTCTTCCCCCCCCCCTTGTGGCGCTGCGGCCCAACGTGGGTCAGGGCCTCCTTATTCTTGAGGTTTCTAGATCACACACAACGACGCACCACACTCGGTAGGACTCCTCTGGACGCGTGATCAGCGCGTCGCAGAGACCTCTTCCCGACAACACACAACACTCACAACAGACAGACATCCATCCTCCCGGTGGGATTCGCACCCACGATCTCAGCAGGCGAGCGGCGTAGACCTACGCCTTCGACCGCGCGGCCACTGGGACCGGCCCGGCTCTGTTTCTGACCAGACTAATTATAGTTTCTGTGTCAGTGTGTGGTTGTATTTCTGTCCAGGCTAATTAAAGTGTCTGTGCCAGTGTCTGGCTGTATTACTATCCCGACTAATCATAGTTTCTGTTTCAGTGTCTGGCTCTATTTCTGTCCAGGCTAATTATAGTTTCTGTACCAGTGGCTGGCTGTATTTCTGACCAGGCTAATTATAGTTTCTGTACCAGTGGCTGGCTGTATTTCTGTCCAGCCTAATTAATTTTTTGGCAGTTTCTGACTGAATTACTATCCAGACTAATCATAGTTTCTGTGTCAGTGTCTGGCTGTATTACTATCTAGGATAATTACAGTTTTTATACTTGGGTCTGTCTGTATTTCTTTCCAGGATAACAACATTTTCCGTCCCAGTGTCTGTCCGTATTTATATTCAGACTAATTGCAGTTTCTATACTACTGCAGCAATATTTCAGTTCAAGCTACTTACAGTTTTCCTTTTACGATCCAAATTCCTGGCTATTTTTACTCCTAATTACTGACAATTTCTGTGTTACCTGACCATATTTCGATAGAAGCTATTGGCACTTGTTGCTCCGACATTCGGCAGTAGCCTTCTAGGCAGTGAGAAATCGAACTGCTTGTTGGGTTGCATGTTCCTTGCAGAAGGATATGGTCATCATGTGTCCTAGTAATAGTTAAAATATACGCAGATCGCCTGTTCTATAAAATCGACATACTTTGGCACTTCCATGCTGTAGAAAATTTTGTTGTTATCATTATGGGGTTTTGTCATTACACTGAATAAGTATTACTGCTTTTAATTATTGTTATCTCCAAACTAAAATTTGGGAACCAAATGTTGATGTTAAGGGCTTAGTATTCGTCTCATTTATTCAGGAGGTTGCTGGTTTGCATCTTGGTTGCTAAATATGTTGGCTTGAAACTGTAAATCGTTTCTTCTCAAGTATTCTATGCTAGCGCCAACATAAGGCCATAAATTTGGACACGTTTTCTCTTTCTGTACCCTTCTCGAATCTTCATTCCTGGTCACCCTAGCTTACCTCGCTCCACTCAAAATAACCGAGCGATTTATGTAGATTCGTAAAATAATCTAACAAAGAAGATATGATGTTCAGAAAGTTAACAGTTACACAAGCGTTAAATGGCTCCAGGTAACACTTGTTGTAGGAAGCGGAAGAATACAAGCGGTCGCGGGTACTTACATAAGTGAAGCTATTGCGAGAAGTCACAACAACTTTAATGTTATTTGAGATTTTATATCAGCTTTTTATTTTTGTGGATGAGATTATATATTTCCTTTCTTTCTTCCTTTCTTTCTTTCTTTCTTCCTTCCTCCTTTCCTTCCGTCCTCCCTCCCTTACTACTTCTTACTTACTTACTTACTAATTCCATGGAGGATTGTCCTTCTTGAGAAACTAACCAGTTTTAAGCTAGTCAAGAAATTCCCCTCATTTTATGGAGCCCGATGGTTCATTACCGCCTTTACAAGAGCCCGCCACCTGTCCCTATCCCGAGCCAGATAAATCCAGTGCATGTCCCCCAGCCCACTTCCTGAAGATACATCTTAATATTATCCTCTCGTCTAAGCTTTTGTCTTCCAAGTGGTCTCTTTCCCTCAGGTTTCCACACCAAAACCCTGTAGGCACCTCCTTTCTCCCCCATACGCGCTACATGCCCTGCCCATCTCATTCTTCTCAATTTGATCTTTCGAGTAATATTGGGTGAGGAGTACAGATTATTGGGCTCTTATTATGTAGTTTTCTCCATCCCCTTGTTACCTCGTCCCTCTTAGACCCAAATATTCTCCTCAGCACTCTCTTCTTAAACACCCTAAGCTTACGTTCCTCCCTCATGTGCAAGTCAAAATTAAAGCTTCATCTGCCGTTTTACAATATTCGATATTTTGACTGCGCTGCGGCCCAGATCTGCTGTACCTCTGGCGTTTCTTCAGTTGTGGAAATGTTTTTATCCTACACACACGATTTTATTGACTGTCATGTTCAGTTTGGAGCTCGTGAAAATAACACTTTATTTTTTAATCTACTTTCCGTACACTGAAAGACGGGTTTACAGTATCATTGTGGCTGGCTGGCTGTCTGTCTGTCTCTTCCACTGTAGTAACTTTGGAACCAACTTCTGGGATGTTATGAAATTTTTATGCACGTCATGCCACCAGAAGGCAATATATTTTTATGTTTTTATTTTGTACCACATTGGCGCCATAACTGAACGCGTTTGCATGCATGAGGATATACATAGTCTGCAGGCTGTTCGTCACCAAACATTGTTAAAGTAATGAAATAAAGAAGGTTGAGATGAAGAGGTCTTTTGTTTTACGTGAGAAGGACAAGGCGTATAAAATATTAATCGCGGAATCTGAAAAGGAAAGGTAATTTGGAGGGCGGCAAACTTTAGTTTATAAAATAGAATAAGAGGGTGCAGATCGAATTTATTTGGCTCAGAATTGGGACCAGTGGCGGGCTGTTGTATTCAGGGCAATGAACGCGTGGATTTCACAAAAGTTGAAGGATTTCTTGAATAAGTTTGACACTGTAGCTTCTGTTCCATGTAGTTGGATATTGCATAAAGTTTGTTTGCTGTCATCTCCTTGTACATAGAAGCATTTAAAGCAGTAGTTCGAGACTCGTTAGAATGAGATAATTTTTTGTTTATGATTCCGTGCATCGCAGATCTATATTAATAATTGTCCAACGAGGTGCAACACAAAGCAGTCTATTATTCTGCAAGTTCACTCTACATGTTTCGGGTGTCAAACACACCCATCATCAAGAGTACAAAAAACTGTAACTACAGCCTCCGGTACTGGTCATATTTTTTGAGCAGCTACCTCCCTCCAACGTGGCCAAGCTAGCTTGGTCACATTTGAGGCTGTAGTTACAGTTTTATGTACTCCTGATGATGGGTGTGGTTGACACCCGAAACGTTTATAGTGAACTTGCAGAATAAGAAATAGACTGCTTTGTGTTGCATCTCGTTGGACAATTATTAATATAAAGGAGATCATTCTTTCGTGTCTTATACATTTTAGGATAATTTAACTGAGAAAACGCAGAAAAAGATTATTATAATCTCAGAACTATTTTAAATTAATTTATATTTCATTCACATCAACAATAACCGAGACTAACAGGGAAATTAAAAGTCTTGCTGCGGAGTTATGTCAACAATGTAGGCCTTTTGAAGAAGGTCGTTGCGTGCTGGGAATAACCCTGCGTCTCCCAGAGGTCCATGACCCACAGGTTAGATACCACTGTTTAAGAAGGCTGTAGTCCGTCACATATGCCTTCCAGAATTTCGTTTATCCATAATTCTTGATTTTGAAGCACGTGGAAATAAATAAAAATTTGCATAAAGACTGGAGTTCTCATTCGGTTCAGCAACTTTGTATCCTCCTGTCTTCTTTGCATAAATAAACGCATAAAATTTAAAATTATAATTTTAATCATCATATAATGATTTATACTTTACAAATTTAGTCAAATTTCATTACTGTCGAGGTCTCATTGCTGTTTTATAATTGCATTTATCAGAATCTGAAAGAATTAGCTGCTGTGTTGGATGTGCATTGATCAGTGACTGTGTAAACCGTACAGTATGCTCTGTTTGTATTAAAAGAAACATACTTTGTTGTACGTTACGAGTGGACTTGTGATACGAGAAAGACCAAAATGTTACAGGTTATGCATGAATCGGAATTTGTGCACATGTAGGCAGAAAGCCGTGGTAGTAACGTTAGTCGCGCCATCTTCCCAATCCAGGAACGTGATGGGAGGCAGGGTACGATCCACAACCATATTTACGGAATTGTGGTGGGCGGAGTGGTGCTGGGACAGCATTTTGTTCGAGTATTTCTTTTTTCCTTTCTCGAGGTCTTTTCACCAATGCTCCATACTGATATCTTCGATATCCACTTTACATCGTCATTAAACAACACTTAACCTTTTGGCGCCGGAATTATATTTTAAATTTTAGCACATTCTGTATATAAAATGTGAATAATACAGGAACCAAATACGTTAGAATTACGAAACAAACTGCATTTTGAAGAGGAAAAAAACGGAGAGTATATACCATGTTTAAAATATTCAGTACCTATATTTGTTGAATAAATATATAAAATGCAACTTTAGAGGT
>Ga0123353_10005365_pt1 | contig 16799 bp, 16 predicted proteins | sample TergutLab28metaG_3_FD_92763 | JGI IMG/M metagenome (GOLD analysis project Ga0123353, IMG submission 92763) | Labiotermes labralis P3 segment gut microbial communities from Petit-Saut dam, French Guiana - Lab288 P3 | ecosystem: Host-associated > Arthropoda: Insects > Digestive system > Gut ...
GCGTGGACCGCTTTCACGCGGGCCGTGAGGGAGGGCGAACTCCCGCTCATCTGAGGGAGAGAGGCGCCAGCGGCCCGCACATGGAGGTCGGGAAGGCGGGCTCGCGCCGGTGGATGGCGGCGCAGCCGCCGGACCGGTCGTGGACGATCGGGACCCAGCCGGACGTCTCCGCGCGGAAGAACACACGGTCGCCCAGCCGGGACGAGCACGCGGGATCCTTCGTCTCGCCCGCGCAGGCCGGCCCCGTTCGCCAGGAGAAGTCGATGACGAGCCATGTGCCCTGGCAGTCGGTCGCGTCGCGGTAGGTGTGCATGGGGGCGTCGACGGCCATCAGGGCCTGGTCGTAGGACGCGGGGGTGCAGCCGGTGGGCGCCGGGTGGCAGCCGAGCTTGCCGCACAGGCGGAGGTCGGGCGGGGTGGCGCCGTCGGCGGTGAAGACCGTGAAGTCGTCGACGACGAGCTCGCGTTCGCCGAGCGGCGCGGGCAGGACGACACGGGTCGGCGTGCTGCGCTCCTTGGTGCAGCCGGAACGGCGGTCGCCCGAGGGGGAGCTGAAGGTGACCTGCACCCGGACGAGTCCGGGACCGGGTTCGCCCAGCTTCGCCGTGAGGTCACGCACGCACGCGTGCGGGCCGTCGGGGACCTGCGTGTCCAGGGTCACCGTGCGCTGGTCGGCGGCGAGATGGGCCCCGGTGACCGCGGACGGCTGGAACGTCGTCCACGGAATCGGCCCGGTCTCCGTCGGCACCGTCGCCCCCGCGCCGACCTTCGTCCCGCACCCCGCGAGCGCCCCCACCATGACCGCCCCCATCAGAACGGCCGCGACCAGCCCCCGCCTCCTCGCCCGCACAACCCTCAACCCCCTCTGCAACGCCGCGCGTTGCCCCCTCTCCCACCTTAGCCGCGACCAATGTGTGATCGATATTGCCCGCTTCCCCATACCTTTTTGACCACGAAAGAGTGAATCTACCCAAGCAGGACCGTTTTTGCGCATACGCCCGCACATACGTTCCTTCCAGAGCGATCCCGCCGCCCTTGATCGAGGAGACCTCATGGCCATCCCCAGCCGCTTCTTCCGGTCGCGCAGTGCGCAGATGCTCCGGGAGGAGGGACGCCTCCAAGGGCGGGTCGAAGGCCGCCAAGAGGCCCTTGCCGAGGCGGAGGCCCGCCGCCGGGCGGAGGACGTCCTCATGGTCCTGCGACTCCGGGGTGCCGTGATGCCCGACGAGTTCAGGCAGCGCGTTCTCCGGTGCCCGGACCTCGTGCGGCACTGGCTCGCCCGCGCTGTCGTGGCCGGCAGTCCGGGCGACGCGGCCCGTGGCCGTCGTTCAGCCCAGGCGCTGGACCACGCGGAAGCGTTCGAGGACGACGAGGGTGGCGTCGGTGACCGTGAAGCCGGGGTCGCCGAGGATCTCCCGCATCGGCGCGCTGGTGAAGAACTCGTCGTGGGTCGCCCGCCACGTGTCGAGGGACGTGTCGCCCTCGCCCTCGTCCACCGCGTGCGCGAGGTCCACCTCGCCGATCGGCACCACCCGCACCTCGGTGATCTCGATCACCGCGACCGGCAGCTCCGCCGAGTCGACCACGGCGAACCGCGCCCCCACCTCCGGCAGCGCCTCGTCCTCGGCCTCGTACGCGGCCAGCAGCCCGGTCGTCGAGGTCTTCGCCCCGCTCAGGACCGCCGCCAGCAGCTTGTCCCGCAGCGGCCCCGGAAACGCGAACTCGGCCTTGGGAAGCGCCGCGATGTCGTCAGTCATGCGCCGACCCTAGGCGCCCCGCACGCGCGTCGTCAGCGCATTTAACGGTGCCTCCGCGGCCCCCGGGCCCGGCCGGCGCTCAGGGGTTCCACAGCGTGAGCTTGTCGGGATTGAGCATCATGAGGACGCCCGTGACCCGGCCGCCGGCGACCTCCAGCGTGACCACGCCGGTGATCCGGCCCTGCTCCCACAGCACGAAGCCCAGACCGTCGGCCGTCTGCTGCTCGGTGATCTCGACGTGCGGGCGGGTCTGCGCGGCCCCGAGCACGAAACGGGCCACCCGGTCGGCGCCGCGCACGGGATTGCGGGCGGCGGTGACCTTCCCGCCGCCGTCCGAGCGCAGGACCGCCTCCGGGTCCAACGCGGCGGTCAGCGCGGCGAGATCGCCCTCCCGGCAGGCCGCCGCGAACGCCCGCACCACCTTGTCGTGGTCGGCCCGCGTCACCTGCCTGCCCGGGGAGCTCCGCACCCGGGCGCGTGCGGAGGACGCCAGTTGCCGGCAGGCGCCGGGGGTGCGTCCCACTGTCTCGGCGATCTCCGCGTACGGCACCGCGAACACGTCGTGCAGCACGAACGCCACCCGTTCCGCCGGGGTCATCGCCTCCAGCACCACCAGCAGCGCGGTGCTGACCGACTCGTCCAGGGTCAGCCGGTCCGCGGGATCCCCGGCGCCCCCGGCATCCCCGGCACCCCCGCCGACCACGCCCAGCGCCGCGGTGGGCACCGGCTCCGGCAGCCACGGCCCGACATAGCGTTCACGGCGGGCCCGGGCGGAGGTCGCCATGTCCAGGCAGACCCGGCCGGCGACCCGCGTCAGCCAGGCCCGCGGCGACGCGATGGCGTCCTGCTCGGCCTGGCTCATGCGGTACCACCGCGTGTACGTCTCCTGGACCGCGTCCTCGGCCTCGGCCACCGTGCCCAGGATCCGGAACGCCAGCCACACCAGGTGCCGGCGCTCGCCGAGCACCGAGTCGTCCACGAGCGGCGGCTGCTGCTGGTCTTCGTGCCCCACGGGTCACCTCCTCGCCCTCAGGACGGCGCAGGCCACCGGAACGTCAGGCGGCCCCGGCCGGGCCCATGTCCGGGCCCCCTCCCTGGCCCATGTCCGGGCCCCGGCCCAGGCTAGCCCCGGTCCCGGCGCCGGGTCCCCCGGTCCCGGGCGGTCCCGTAGGCGGAGCCGGGTGAGCGGGTTCACACGCCCGCGGGCGGGAAACGACCTGACACATCGCGGCCCTGCGTCGTCGCATGAGCATGACCCTGCGCACCAAACAGATCCTGGCCGCAGCGCTCGCCCTGACCGCCGTGTACGCGGGGGTGTGGGCCGCGTTCTGGCCCCGCCAGTTCTACGACCGCTTTCCCGGCTGGGGACGGCACTGGGTGGACGTCCTCGGCCCCTACAACGAGCACCTGGTCCGGGACGTCGGCGGGCTGTACCTCGCCATGGCCGTGCTCTCCGTGTGGGCCGCGGCCGCACCCCGCAGCCGGCTCTTCCCGGCCACCGGCCTGGCATGGCTGGCCTTCAACGTCCCGCACGCGGTCTTCCACATGCGGCACCTGGACATGTACGGCTCCGTGGACACGACCGCGAACATCGTCGCCCTGTGGGGCGTGGTCGTCCTGGCGGCCCTGCTCCTGGTGCCGGCGCCCCACCGGCGGGCACGATCCCGGAACACCGGACACCGAAGCACGGCAGAAGGGACGGCACAGCAGCCATGCGCATCGCAGTAGCCGGAGGTACCGGCTGGACCGGCAAGAGCGTCGTGGACGTCCTCCGCGAACGCGGTGACGACCCCGTGGTCCTGGCCCGTTCGACCGGAGTCGACCTGGTCACCGGACGCGGCCTGACCGCCGCGCTCGACGGCGTCGAGGCCGTCATCGACGTCAGCAACATCGTGACCGTCCGCAGGAAGCCGGCGGTGGCCTTCTTCGAGACCGCCACCGCCCATCTGCTGGCCGCAGGCGCCCAGGCCGGTGTCGGCCACCACGTGGCGCTCTCGATCATCGGCGTCGACCGCGTCGACTACGGCTACTACGAGGGGAAACGCCGTCAGGAGGAGCTGGTGCTGGCCGGAACGGTGCCCGGCACCGTGCTGCGCGCCACGCAGTTCCACGAGTTCGCGGCACAGACCCTGGCCCGCAAGGGCCCCCTCGTCATCGCCCCGAAGATGCTCAGCCAGCCCGTCGCCGTCCGTGACGTCGCGGCCCACCTGGCCGACCTCGCCCACGGCCGCCCGCTGGGCCTGGCCCCCGAACTGGCCGGGCCCGAGGAGCACTTGCAGATGGACGAGATGGTCCGGCAGCTGCGGAAGGCCCGCGGCGACCGCCGCCCGCTGGTCGCCGTCGCCCTTCCCGGAGCCGTCGGCAAGGCCATGACCAGCGGCGCCCTGCTCCCCAACGCCCCCGGCCCGCGCGGCACCCAGACCTTCGCCCAATGGCTCACCGCCAACCGGACCACTCCCTGACCGCCACCATCCCGGCCGGCCCGGGCCCTGCTCGGTCCGGCCGGGCTTCCTCCGCGTTCACGGAGTCAGCGCGTCAAGGTCCAGATCCGCCGGGAACGGCACCGGCCGCTGCAACCGGCCGCGGAAGATCCCCGCGGGAGCGTAGGCCCCGGTCGGCACGTCCAGTTCGTAGACGTGCACCACCGGCGCGCCGTCCTCCTCCTCGATGCACCAGTAGTGGGGGATGCCCGCCTCCGCGTACTTGCGGAGCTTGACCGTACGGTCACGGTGCGCGGATTCGGCGTCGCACGGGCCCTGCGGGGTGATCGAGGCGCGCTGGAGGCGCCGCTTTGGCGGGGCGCCGCGGTCGTAGGGTGGGGGATCACGTGCGGGTGGCGGTGCCGGGTGGGGTGGGGGCGGCGGCGCGCCCGGGCGTCGTGCTCGCGGGCGGCGGCCACCCCGTTTGCCGTACCGCCGAGCGGTGCGGCCCCGCGTTGCCTCGCGGCGCGGTGCTCGTTGAGCGACTATGGGTGTCAACAGGCCCGGACCCCAAAAGGGTGGGCATACCCCCGAGGATGATCCGGTATGCGCCGATCGGGCGACTTCTTCTCCTCCCGCAGCACTTTATTTTTCCCGATCATGTAAGAGGAGCCGGTCGTGGGGCATACCCTGACTGAGGTGAACGACTCACCAGCAGCGCCGTCCGAAGGTCCTTCCGGCGCGCCGTCCGAGGTCGCGCGCAAGGTCCTCGACGAGAGCTCTGCCGCGCAGAGCACGGCACCCGACCCCGCGACCGGCCCGTCGTCCGGCACCGCCCAGCCCCCCGCGCAGAGCGCGAGCACGCCCGCCGCCGGCCTCGCCGACGCGACGGACGACGCCGACCCGCTGGCCGCGCCCGCGCTGCCCGACGGCCTGCGCGCCGAGCTGATCGCCTTCCGCCGCGACCTGCACCGCCACCCCGAGCTCGGCCGCCAGGAGTTCCGCACCACCGAGAAGGTCAGGTCCCGCCTGGCCGAGGCCGGCCTGAGCCCGCGCGTGCTGCCCAACGGCACCGGCCTGGTGTGCGACATCGGCCCCGACGACCCGGCCCGCGGCCGGCTCGCCCTGCGCGCCGACCTGGACGCGCTGCCGGTGCCGGACACCAAGAACGTCGAGTACCGCTCCACCGTCGAGGGCCGCGCCCACGCCTGCGGCCACGACGTGCACACCAGCATCGTGCTCGGCACCGGCCTGATGCTCGCCGCCCTCGCCGAGCAGGGGCGGCTGCCGCGCCCGGTCCGTCTGGTGTTCCAGCCGGCCGAGGAGGTCATGCCCGGCGGTGCGCTGGACGCGGTGAAGGCCCGTGTGCTGGACGGGGTGGAACGTATCCTCGCCCTGCACTGCGACCCCAAGGTCGAGGTCGGCCGGATCGGCCTGCGGCACGGCCCGATCACCTCGGCCGCCGACAAGCTCAAGCTCGCGCTGGACGGCCCCGGCGGGCACAGCGCCCGGCCGCACCTGACCACCGACCTGGTGATGGCGACCGCCAAGCTCGCCACCGAGCTGCCGGCCGCGCTGACCCGCCGGGTCGACCCGCGCTCCGGGCTGAGCGTGGTCTGGGGCCGGATCGAGGCCGGCCACGCCGCCAACGTCATCCCGCAGCACGCCGAGTTGGAGGGCACGGTCCGCTGCCTGGACCTGGCCGCCTGGCACGAGGCGCCGGACCTGGTGCACGAGGTGATCGACCAGGTCGCCGCGATCTACCGGGCCAAGTGCGAGATCACCTACCAGCGCGGGGTGCCGCCGGTGGTCAACGAGGGCTCGTCGGTGGAACTGCTGCGGGACGCGATGACGGCCCGGTTCGGCGCGCACGCCATCGAGGACACCGAGCAGAGCCTGGGCGGCGAGGACTTCTCCTGGTACCTGGAGCACGTGCCGGGCGCGCTGGCCCGGCTCGGCGTGCGGCCGGTCGGCGACACCGCCAAGCGCGACCTGCACCAGGGCGACTTCGACGTGGACGAGGGCGCCATCGCGGTCGGCGTGGAACTCCTCACCTCGGCGGTGCTGCTGTCCTGATCCGGTGCGGTGCCCGCCGAGGTCGCGCGATGAGGGCCCGAAGTGATCCGAACGTGTCCTGAACGGCGGCCGGCCGCCACGGGAACGGCGGCCTGCCTGCTGTTCTGACGCCGGGTGAGGCGTCGGCTACCGAGGCTTCACCTGGCCGAAATGCGTCGATCCGATAACGGGTCTTCATTCGGTCTTTACCTGACATCTACGCGCGTTAAGCTCCGGGCTTAGCCAGCGCCGGACGGGGCGCTTCCGACTGAAGGGGACCCTCTTGCGCCGGGTAACCAAGATCGCTGCGGCGGGCGTGGTGTCCGCGGCTCTCGCGATGACCGCGACCGCGTGTGGCAGCAGCAGCTCCAGTTCGAGCAGCAAGGGCAACAAGGGCGTCGGCATGGCCTTCGACGTCGGCGGTCGTGGCGACCACTCCTTCAACGACTCCGCGGCCCGAGGTATGGACAAGGCCGACAAGGAGTTCAATATAGGCCACAAGGAGCAGACGGCCAGCAACGGCGAGACCGAGTCCGACCGTGAGCAGCGCCTCGACCTGCTGGCGGGCGCGGGCTACAACCCGGTCGTCGCGGTCGGCTTCACCTACGGCGACGCGGTGAAGAAGATCGCCGCGAAGTACCCGAAGACCACCTTCGGCATCGTCGACTCCGTGGTCGACGCGCCCAACGTGGACAGCATGGTCTTCGCCACCGAGCAGAGCTCCTACCTCGCGGGTGTCGCCGCGGCCCTGAAGTCCAAGACCGGCAAGGTCGGCTTCATCGGCGGCGTGCACAACACCCTGATCGGCACCTTCCAGGCCGGCTTCGACCAGGGCGTGAAGGACACCAAGCCGTCCGCCACGGTCACCGACCAGTACCTGTACGAGACCGACACCAAGGGCTTCAACGACCCGACGTCGGCGCAGGGCAAGGCCCAGGGCATGCTCGACAGCGGCGTGGACGTCATCTACACCGCGGCCGGCCTCTCCGGTGACGGCTCGATCCAGGCGGTGGCGGGCAAGGCCGGCGCCTGGGCGATCGGCGTCGACTCCGACCAGTACCAGGACGCGGCGCTGGCGAAGTACAAGAACAGCATCCTCACCTCGGCGGTCAAGAACGTCGACGTGGCCGTCTACGACCTGGTCAAGTCCGTCCACGACGGCAAGGCGAAGGCCGGCACCAACACGTACGACCTGGCCAACGCCGGTGTCTCGCTGTCCGACTCGGGCGGCTTCATCAAGGACATCGACGCCCAGATCGAGGCGGCCAAGCAGAAGATCATCTCCAAGCAGATCACGGTCAAGTCGACCCCGTGACCCATGGCGCGTGACCAGGTGTGACCAGAGGCTCGGCGGGGGGTTGCTGCGGCATCCCCGCCGGGCCTCTGTTCCGTGCCGATCGGATAGCACTACGCGCGTAGACATGTGATTCCGCGATACCTTCGCCCCCACGCCAGAACCGCCCCCCGCCCCGAGCCTTTCCCCTGAGGAGAGTGCGCCATCAACGCGTCCACGAGTCCACCCGCCGTCGAACTGCGCGGCATCACCAAGCGCTTCCCCGGCGTCGTCGCCAACCACGACATCGAGATCACCGTGCGGAGCGGCACCGTGCACGCCCTCGTGGGCGAGAACGGCGCCGGCAAGTCCACGCTGATGAAGATCCTCTACGGCATGCAGAAGCCGGACGAGGGCACCATCGCCATCAACGGCGAGCAGGTGAGCTTCGGCGACCCCGGCGACGCGATCGCGCGCGGGATCGGCATGGTCCACCAGCACTTCATGCTCGCCGACAACCTGACCGTGCTGGAGAACGTCGTCCTGGGCAGCGAGAAGCTGTACGGGATCGGCGGCCGCGCCCGGGCCAGGATCAAGGAGCTGTCGGACGCGTACGGGCTGGGGGTGCGCCCGGACGTGCTGATCGAGGACCTGGGCGTCGCCGACCGGCAGCGGGTGGAGATCCTCAAGGTCCTCTACCGCGGCGCCCGCATCCTCATCCTCGACGAGCCGACCGCGGTGCTCGTCCCGCAGGAGGTCGACGCGCTCTTCGACAACCTGCGGGAGCTCAAGGCCGAGGGCCTGACGGTCATCTTCATCTCGCACAAGCTGGGCGAGGTGCTGTCGGTCGCCGACGAGATCACCGTCATCCGGCGCGGCACCACGGTCGGCAACGCCGACCCGCAGCACACCACCACCCGGCAGCTCGCCGAGCTGATGGTCGGCAGCGAGCTGCCGTCGCCGGAGACCCGCGAGTCCACCGTCACCACCGAGGCGATGCTCACCGTCGGCGGGCTGCGGCTGGCCGAGGTGGACCTCGACGGCGTCGAGCGCATCCTGCTGGACGACATCGGGTTCACCATCCACAAGGGCGAGGTGCTGGGCATCGCCGGCGTGGAGGGCAACGGCCAGGCCGAACTGGTCGAGACGATCATGGGCATGCGCACCCCGGACGCCGGCACGATCGTGCTCGACGCCCAGGACATATCCCAGGACCCGACGCGCAAGCGCCGGGAGGACGGCATCGGCTACATCCCCGAGGACCGGCACCGGCACGGCCTGCTGCTGGAAGCGCCGCTGTGGGAGAACCGCATCCTCGGCCACGTCACCGAGCGGCCCAACAGCAAGGGCTTCCTCATCGACACCACGGCCGCCCGCCGCGACACCGAGCGGATCGTCGAGGAGTACGACGTCCGCACCCCCGGCATCGAGGTCACCGCGGCCTCGCTGTCCGGCGGCAACCAGCAGAAGCTCATCGTCGGGCGGGAGATGAGCCACCTGCCCAAGCTGCTGATCGCCGCCCACCCCACCCGCGGCGTGGACGTCGGCGCCCAGGCGCAGATCTGGGACCAGATACGCCAGGCCCGCCGCGAGGGCCTGGCGGTGCTGCTGATCTCCGCCGACCTCGACGAGCTGATCGGCCTGTCCGACACCCTGCGCGTGATGTACCGCGGCAGGCTCGTCGCGGACGCCGACCCGGCCACCATCACCCCGGAGGAGCTGGGCTCCGCCATGACCGGCGCGGCCAGCGGCCACCTGGAACACGACGACAGCGGCGAAGGCGCCGAACCCGCCGCACTGGCCGCGGACACCGCGGGCCAGGACACCGTGGACTCCGAGAACGGCGACGGGACCCTCTCCGGGTCCGGCGCGTCCGGGGGAGAGGACCGATGAAGAAGTTCGACAAGGACCGGGTGGTCCTGGGGATCGCCGCGCCCGTGCTCGCGGTGGTCGGCGCGCTGATCGTCACCGCGCTGGTGATCCTGGCGACCGGCAAGGAGCCGTTCACCGCCTTCCGGGTCATGATCGACTACGGCGACAAGACCGACAGCCAGGTCTACATCCTGAACAAGGCCACCACGTACTACCTGGCCGGTCTCGCGGTCGCGGTGGGCTTCCGGATGAACCTGTTCAACATCGGTGTGGACGGCCAGTACCGGCTGGCGGCGTTCTTCGCCGCCGCGGTCGGCGGGGCGCTGTCCCTCCCCGGCATCATCCAGATCCCGGTCATCATCCTGACCGCGATGGCGGTCGGTGCGGTCTGGGCGGCCGTCGCGGGCGTCCTGAAGGTCACCCGCGGGGTCAGCGAGGTCATCTCCACGATCATGCTGAACTCGATCGCGGGCATCGTGATCGGGTACTTCCTGCAAGGCGGGCGGCTCGGCGTGCTCGACAAGAGCGCCAACATGGTCTCCACCAAGCCGCTGCCGTCCTCCAGCCACCTGTTCAACTTCAACACCGGCGGCGGCCCGATCGACGGGTTCATCATCCTCGCGGTGCTGGCCGGCGTCGTGTACTGGTTCGGGCTGTCCCGCACCCGGTTCGGCTTCGACCTGCGGGCGGTCGGCCGCTCGCAGTCCGCGGCCGAGGCGTCCGGCGTGAGCGTCAAGCGGATGGTCGTCACCAGCATGCTCATCTCCGGCGCGATGGCCGGCCTGGTCGGCATGCCCACCCTGCTCAACGAGTCCTACGACTACGGCACCGACTTCCCGGTCGGCATCGGCTTCACCGGCATCGCGGTCGCGCTGCTCGGCCGCAACAACCCGATCGGGGTCGCGGTCGGCGCCGTGCTCTGGGCGTTCCTGGAACGGGCCTCCAACGGCCTGGAGTTCGAGGGCTACGACAAGGAGATCGTCGGCGTCATCCAGGGCGTCATCGTGCTGGCCGTCGTCATCGCCTACGAAGTCGTCCGCCGCTACGGCATCACCCGGCAGCAACGCCAGGTCGGCGCGGAACTCGCGGCCGCCGGCGCTCAGAAGCAGGAGGTTGCGGCGTGACCGCCACAGCTACGAAGACTCCGCCGCCCGCGGCGCCGCGGGTGGGGAAGCCGCAGACCCGGCGGGTCAGGTTCACGCCCGCGGTGGTCCTGCTGGTCATCGCGGCGGCGCTGATCCTGGTCTCCGCGGTCCGCGCGGTCACCGGCGCCAACGACGTCACCTCCGCCGGGCAGATCGCCGGCGCCCTGTCCAGCGCGGTGCCGATCGGCCTGGCCGGCCTGGCCGGCCTGTGGTCGGAGCGGGCCGGCGTGGTCAACATCGGCCTCGAAGGCATGATGATCCTCGGCACCTTCTTCGGTGCGTGGGTGGGCTGGCAGACCAACCCGTGGCTGGCCGTCCTCGTCGGCGTACTCGGCGGCGCGGCCGGCGGCCTGGTGCACGCGATCGTCACGGTCACCTTCGGCGTCGACCACATCATCGCCGGTGTCGCGATGAACATCCTGGCCACCGGCGTCACCGCCTACCTGGCCAAGAAGCTGTTCACCGGCGGCCAGGCCGCCGAGAAGGGCGGCACCCCCAAGCAGTCGCCGCCGATGGACGACATCAAGCACTTCACGGTGCCGGGCCTGTCGCACTGGCTCAGCACCATCGAGAAGCACCACTGGTTCCTGATCTCGGACCTCGCCGGGATCGTCGGCGGCTTCGTCACCCACATCTCGTCGCTGACCCTGCTGGCGATCGTGCTGTTCGCCGGGACGTTCTTCGTGCTGTGGCGCACCTCGTTCGGCCTGCGGCTGCGGTCCTGCGGTGAGAACCCGGTCGCCGCGGAGTCGCTGGGCGTCAACGTCTACACGTACAAGTACGTCGCGGTGATCATCTCCGGCGCGCTGGCCGGCCTCGGCGGTGTGTTCCTGGCCATCCAGACGCACTTCTACCTGGCCGGGCAGACCGGTGGCCGCGGCTACATCGGTCTGGCCGCCATGATCTTCGGCAACTGGCGGCCCGGCGGCCTCGCCATGGGCGCCGGACTGTTCGGCTACGCCGACAGCCTCCAGCTGCGCAACGGCGGCCCGTCGGTGCACGCCCTGCTCCTGCTGCTCGCGGTGCTGCTGCTCGGCATGGCGATCTGGAAGTTCCTGCGCGGCGCGCGGATCGGCGCGGCCGTCGCGCTGGCCTTCGCCGTCCTGCTGTCCGTCTGGTACCTGACCACCGACACGGTGCCCGACGAGGTCGTGCAGGCCACGCCGTATGTGGCGACACTGCTGGTGATGGGTCTGTCCGCGCAACGGCTGCGCATGCCGAAGGCGGACGGCGTTCCTTACCGGAAGGGAGAGGGCGGGTGACCGATCCCGCCGTGGACTGGGAGGCGCTGCGCCGTGCCGCCCGGGAGGTCATGGAGCGGGCCTACGCGCCCTACTCCGGCTTCCCGGTGGGCGCGGCCGCGCTGACCGACGACGGCCGCGTCGTCGTCGGATGCAATGTGGAGAACGCGGCGTACGGCGTCGCGCTGTGCGCCGAGTGCGGGCTGGTCTCGGCGCTGCACGCCTCGGGCGGCGGCCGGCTGGTCGCCTTCACCTGCGTCGACCTGCGGGGCAACGTGCTGATGCCCTGCGGGCGGTGCCGGCAGCTGCTGTGGGAACACGGCGGGCCCGGGTTGCAGGTCGAGACGGTGCGGGGCGTGCGCCCGATGAGCGAGGTGCTGCCCGACGCGTTCGGGCCGGAGGACCTCGACCGCTGACCGCCGCACGCCCCGCCTCCCCGCCGACTCCACCGACCGCTGACCGCCGGCGCCGGCCGCCGGGCTGCCACCGCAGCCCGGCGGGCGGCCGGCCGGTGACCGCCGACCTCACGAACCCCCGAGGGAACTGCCTTTCATGGACGCCATCTCCGTCATCCGTACCAAGCGCGACCGCGGCCGCCTCAGCGACGAGCAGATCGACTGGGTCATCGACGCCTACACCCGCGGCGTGGTCGCCGACGAGCAGATGTCGGCGCTCGCCATGGCGATCCTGCTCAACGGCATGGACCGGGCCGAGATCGCCCGCTGGACCGCCGCGATGATCGCCTCCGGCGAGCGCATGGACTTCTCCGCCCTGTCCCGGCCCACCGCGGACAAGCACTCCACCGGCGGCGTCGGCGACAAGATCACGCTGCCGCTGGCCCCGCTCGTCGCCGCCTGCGGCGCGGCCGTGCCGCAGCTGTCGGGCCGCGGCCTCGGCCACACCGGCGGCACCCTGGACAAGCTGGAGTCCATCCCCGGCTGGCGCGCCACCCTCTCCAACGACGAGATGCTGTCCGTGCTCGACGAGGTCGGCGCGGTCGTCTGCGCGGCCGGCGACGGGCTGGCCCCCGCCGACAAGAAGCTCTACGCGCTGCGGGACGTCACCGGAACGGTCGAGGCCATCCCGCTGATCGCCTCCTCGATCATGTCCAAGAAGATCGCCGAGGGCACCGGCTCGCTGGTGCTCGACGTGAAGGTCGGCTCCGGCGCCTTCATGAAGTCCCTGGAGGACGCCCGGGAGCTGGCCGCCACCATGGTCGGCCTCGGCACCGACCACGGCGTGCGGACGGTCGCGCTGCTCACCGACATGTCCGTGCCGCTCGGCCGCACCGCGGGCAACGCGCTGGAGGTCCGCGAGTCCGTCGAGGTGCTGGCCGGCGGCGGCCCGGCCGACGTCGTCGAGCTGACCCTGGCGCTGGCCCGCGAGATGCTGGACGCCGCCGGGCTGGCCGACGCGGACCCCGCGAAGGCCCTGGCCGACGGCTCGGCCATGGACGTGTGGCGCCGCATGATCCGCGCCCAGGGCGGCGACCCGGACGCGAAGCTGCCGGTGGCCCGCGAGACCCACGTGGTGCCGGCGCCCGCCTCCGGCGTGCTCACCTCCCTCGACGCCTACGCCGTGGGCCTGGCCGCGTGGCGGCTCGGCGCCGGCCGCGCCCGCAAGGAGGACGCCGTCCAGGCCGGTGCGGGCGTCGAACTCCACGCCAGGCCGGGCGACACCGTCACCGAGGGCGCCCCGCTGCTGACCCTCCACACGGACACCCCCGAGCAGTTCGGGTACGCGCTCCAGGCCCTCGACGGCGCCGTGACCGTGTCCCCCGCCGGGCAGCCCTTCACCCCGACGCCGATCGTCCTCGACCGCATCGCCTGACCCGCGGAGGCGGTGCCGCGCACGCCGGCGTCGGTGATGTCGTCCCCGCCGACGCCGGTGCCGGTTCCGGTCCGGCGTCACCCCGCCGCCCGCCCGCAGGGCGGCCGGCGGGGCGGGCCGGGAGCACTCAACTCCTTTGGACGCACGGCGTGTTCGCGGTCACGCGATGCCCTGGAGCTGGGACGTCGTGCGGCCCACCCGGGAGCGGACGTGCCCGAAGGCCAGCAGCACCGGGATGTCGGTCAGCACCGGGAAGTGGCAGGAGAGCGGGCGGGGTCCGGCGGGCCGCTGTACCCGCCGTCGTCGTTCTGATGCGCCAGCAGCAGCCACGCCAGGGCGCGCCCGATGGGCTCGGACCTGTCCCCGTGGCACAGCGTGATCAGCGCCGAGGCGGTGCTGATGTCGTCGCTGGGACCGCCGGGCCGCATCCCCCAGCCGCCGTCGTCGTCTTCGTCAGCTCGCTCGGGACCCGGTCGAGCCGGCAGGCACATTCACTGCCACATCAGCGGCGAGCTGCGGGAATGCGGCGCAGAGCGGGGCGCAGGCAGAGGGCGACGGCGAGCAGGGCCACGGTGGCGGCGGCGGGCCAGCCGGCGCGGTGGTAGGCGGACGCCGCGACGCTGCCGCCGACGCTGTTGCCGACGTAGTAGGCGGTGAGGTACAGCGCGGTGGCCTGGGCGCGGCCCGTTGTGGCGGTCCGGCTGACCGCGCCGGAGGCGACCGAGTGGCCGGTGAAGAACCCGGCGGTGATCAGCACCAGCCCGAGCAGGACGAGGAGCAGCGGCCCGGCCAGCGTCACCAGCAGACCCGCCGCGCACAGCACCAGGGCGACCGCGAACGCGCCGCGCCGGCCCAGCCGTGCCTGAAGCGCGCCCGACGCCGCGGAGGTGCCCGTGCCCACCAGGTAGACCAGGAAGATCGCCCCGACGGCCGTCTGCGACAGGTGGTACGGCGCCGCCGTCAGCCGGTACCCGAGCACCGTGTACACCGCGCCGAACACCGCCATGAACAGCAGCCCGAGCGCGTACAGCCGGCGCAGCCGCACGTCGCCGAGATGGCCGCGGACCGTGCGCCACAGGGCCGCGGGATGCACCGGGCCGGGCGTGAAGTGCCGTGCGGGCGGCGCCAGCAGCCGGAAGGCCACCGCGCAGGCGAGCGAGGTCAGGCCGACGGCCAGCAGCGCGGCACGCCACCCGTACGCCTGCGCCAGCGCCCCGCCGGCGACCCGGCTGCTCATGCCGCCGATCGAGTTGCCCGCGACGTACAGGCCGATCGCGGAGGGGATGGCCGACGGGTGGACCTCCTCGGCGAGGTACGCCATCGCCGTGGCCGGCAGCCCGGCCAGCGCCACGCCCTGCACGGCGCGCAGCGCCACCAGCGCGGTCAGGTTCGGCGCGAACGGGACCGCGAGCGCGAGCAGCGACGCGCCGAAGACCGACGCCGTCATGACCGGGGTGCGCCCGTACTTCTCGCTCAGCGCGCTGACCGGCAGCAGCGCGACGGCGAGCGCGCCGGTCGACGCCGTCACCGTCAGGCTCGCCTGCGCCGGTGACAGGTGCAGGCCGGTGGACAGCGCGGGCAGCAGCGCCTGCGTGGAGTACAGCAGCGCGAAGGTCGCCAGACCCGCGGCGAACAGCGCGAGGTTCGCCCGGCGGTAGGCCGAAGTGCCCTTGCGTAGACGGGAGTCGAGGGCCTTGGCGGCCGGCGAGGTCGCGGCGGCCGGCGAGGTCGCGGCGGCCGGGGAGGCGGCGGGCGCGGGGGAGGCGCTGGGGCGGGCGGCGTCGCGGCGCACTGGCGTCGCCGCCCCGGTATCGGCGGAGGTCATGGCCCGAACGTAGGACGGCCTGCTTCCATGCGTCCAATACATGAAAGCGGCATTATTGATGCGCCAGCGCATGACATGAGGTGGACAGGGGTGCACGAGGTGAGCGACGAGATCAGGACCACTGCGCAGCCGCCCGGCCCCGAGCCGTCCGCCGACGCCTGGGCGGCGCTGCTCGCACCGCGCCTGGCCCAGTTCGCCGCGGTCGCGCGGTCCGAGCATGTGACGCGCGCCGCCCAGCAGTTGGGGATGCCGCAGCCCACCCTCAGCCGCGCGCTGGCCCGGCTGGAGGCGGACCTGGGCGTCACCCTGTTCGCCCGGCAGGGCCGCACGGTGCGGCTGACCCGGGCGGGCGTGGCGTTCCGCGGCGCGGTGGAGCGGGCCCTTGCGGAGGTGGAGCGCGCCGCGGAGTCGGTCCGGCTGGAGGCCGACCCGGGCGGCGGCCGGGTGGCGTTCGGCTTCCTGCACACGCTCGGCCCCGAGACGGTGCCGGGACTGCTGCGGGCCTTTCGCGTGGACCACCCGCGGGTGCGGTTCCAGCTGGTGCAGACGTGGGGCGAGGCGATGCTGGAGCGGCTGCGGGCCGGCGGTCTCGACCTGTGCCTGACCTCGCCGCTGCCGGACGAGCCCGGCCTGGTGGTGCGGCGGCTGGACGAGCAGCGGCTGCGGCTGGTGGTGCCGGCCGGGCACCGGCTCGCCGGGCGGCGCCGGGTGCGGCTGGCGGAGGTGGCCGGCGACCCCTTCGTCACGCTCGAAGCCGGATACGGACTGCGCCGGATCACCGACGCGCTGTGCGAGGAGGCCGGGTTCGCCCCGCGGGTCGCCTTCGAGGGCGAGGAGGCGGAGACGCTGCGCGGGCTGGTCGCGGCCGGGCTCGGCGTGTCCCTGCTGCCGCCGCCCGCCGTGCCCCGCCCCGGCGTCACCGAGCTGGACGTGCTCGGCCAGCGGGCGGTCCGCGAGATCGGCGTGGCCTGGCTCGACGGCCAGGCCGACGCCCCGCCCGTCGCCGCCTTCAAACGCTTCCTGCTCTCCCGCAAGGGCCGCCTGCTCCCCGACCCCCGGCACTGAAAGGGCAGGCGGGGGCGGCGAGTCGGCGCCCACCTGCCCGTCCCGGGACCCGGGACTACGCACCGCCGGAGTCGGACACCGCCTGCCGCGTCGCCGTCCACGGCGCCGGCCCGGTGGGGCTGATGGCCGCGTACGCGGCGCTGCTGCGCGGCGCGGCGAAGTTCCCCTGCTCGCCGAGATCCCCGAGCCGGCCTAAGCGGCCCTCACGGCCCGGGCCACCGTCTGGACGCTCAACACCCGCGAGGCGAGCCTCACCCTCGCCCGGCTCACGGGCAGCGTGCCCGAGGGCGCCGCGCCCGCCGAAGTCGCCGAGGCC
>Ga0123353_10005366_pt1 | contig 16798 bp, 13 predicted proteins | sample TergutLab28metaG_3_FD_92763 | JGI IMG/M metagenome (GOLD analysis project Ga0123353, IMG submission 92763) | Labiotermes labralis P3 segment gut microbial communities from Petit-Saut dam, French Guiana - Lab288 P3 | ecosystem: Host-associated > Arthropoda: Insects > Digestive system > Gut ...
GCGCGAAGCCCCTCTTTTTCCTGGACTACATCGCGCTGGGCAAGAACATCCCGGAAAAAGTGTCGGACATCGTGGCGGGCATCGCTGAGGGTTGCGTGCAGGCTGGCTGTGCGCTGGTCGGCGGCGAAACGGCGGAGATGCCGGGCCTGTACGACGAGGACGAATACGACGTCGCGGGCTTTTGCGTCGGCCTGGCGGACAAAGATAAATTGATAGATTGCGAACGAGTCCAAGAGGGGGACATCCTGATTGGTCTGGCCTCCTCGGGAGTGCATTCCAATGGCTTTTCTTTGATCCGAAAAATGCTGAACATCAGCAAAGAGCGCCTGGGGGTCTATGTGAACGACTTCGGCAGGACCCTGGGTGAAGAGCTGCTCTGCCCCACAAAAATTTACGTGAAGGCCATACAGACCCTAATTAATACTGTAGATATCCATGGTATCTCTCACATCACGGGCGGAGGCTTCTACGAGAACATACCGCGCATGCTGCCGGAGGACCTGCACGCGAAAATCGAAAAGGCGGCCATTCCCTGTCCGCCGGTGTTTGAGGTCATTGCCAACGGCCGCGTCCCGGAACGGGATATGTACAACACCTTCAACATGGGTGTCGGCCTCTGTGTCGCCCTTGCCCCCGCGGATGTTGACCCGGCGCTGCACACGCTCAGGCAGATCTATGAAACGGCCATGGTCATCGGCGAGGTGACGGCCGGGGAGAGGGGCATTACGCTGCTATGAAACGCATCACGGTGTTGGTTTCCGGCGGCGGCACAAATTTGCAGGCCCTGCTGGAAGCCATGGAACAGGGCCGCATCCCGAACGGCCAGATTACCAAAGTGATCGCCAGCAAGCCAGGCGTGTTCGCGCTGGAGCGGGCCGCGAAATACGGCATTCCCTCCGCCGTGGCCGCGCGGAAGGCCTATGACAGCATAGAGGCCTACTGCGGGGCGCTGTTGGCCGAGATAGACCTGGCGCAGCCGGACTTGATTGTGCTGGCCGGGTTTCTCTCCATTCTGGGGGAAAACATCATCGAAACCTACCGTGATAAAATCATCAACATCCATCCCGCGCTGATTCCGGCCTTCAGTGGCAAGGGGTTCTATGGCCTGCGGGTGCACGAGGCGGCTCTGGCGCGGGGCGTGAAAATCACCGGCGCCACCACCCATTTTGTGAATGAGGTTCCGGACGGCGGCAGAATCATCGCCCAGAAAGCCGTAGAGGTGCTGCCGGGCGACACGCCGGAGAGCCTGCAGCAGCGCGTGATGGAGCAAGCGGAGTGGGTTCTTTTGCCGGATGCGGTGGCGAAATTTTGCAGCGGGGAATTGCAATGACGTAGGGGCGATTCACGAATCGCCCTGGTAATATACCGCGCCAAGGACGATTCGTGAATCGTCCCTACCAGATGGTACAAAGGGAGTGGGCGTCATAAAAAAATATGTCATCAATAATGCTATAGCCTTGGGTATTCATGTTTTGGTTGCGGCAGTTGTTCTTGGCCTTGGTTTTTCTCTTGATTCAGAAATTATTGCTCTTATTCTAGGATGTATGTTATATGTTATTGGCGGATTATTCTTAAAGCCAGCAAGAAAATATGCAATTTTATCAGTTATATCTGTTTTTGCACTTTTGGTAATTATGTTCTTATGTTGCATTGTTTTATATCCTTACATAGAGGATAGTATACTGTATCTATACGTCATTGTTAATCCGATTCTTTTTCCGCTTTTAGCTGTAGAAGAGATTTTAGACATAGACTATTTTGCTTGGAATACGTTCGGTATTTCTTTAGATACGAACCCTGTATGGGTTTTGTCGTCCCTTGTCCTCCCATCTTTACTGATGTATCTGGGCATGGTGCTGAGGAAGCGTTTCAAAAGATTTCTGAGGATTAGGAGCAGCATGAGATGAAAAAATATATAATATAGACACATATACAGGAGGATGGAATTTTCATGAAAAAACAAGCGATTATCAGTGTTTCAGACAAATCCGGCGTGGTGGAATTCGCGAAGGGCCTGCGGGAATTGGGGTTTGAAATCCTCTCCACCGGCGGCACGGCCAAGGCGTTGAAAGATGCCGGGGTTCCCTGCACGGGGGTCTCGGAGGTGACCGGCTTCCCGGAATGTTTGGACGGCCGCGTCAAAACCCTGCACCCGGCCATTCACGGCGGTATCCTCGCCATGCGCGGAAACCCGGCCCACATGGAGCAAATCGGCGCCCTCGGCATAGAGCCCATCGACATTGTCGCCATCAACCTCTACCCCTTTAAGCAGACTATCTTAAAGCCGGAGGTCTCGCTGGAGGAAGCGATTGAGAATATCGACATCGGCGGCCCGACGATGATACGCGCGGCGGCGAAAAACTGGCAGGACGTGGCCGTCATTGTCAACCCGGCGGATTACGCGCCCGTGCTGGCGGAACTGCAAAAAGACGGCTGCGTCTCCCGTGAGACGAAATTTGCCCTGGCCGGAAAAGTCTTTGAACACACGGCCCAGTACGATTCTTTGATTAATACTTACTTGCGGAAGCAGCGCGGAGAGACGGAGTTCCCGGAAAAGCTCAGCCTGACCTTCGAAAAGCTCCAAGAGATGCGCTACGGGGAAAATCCGCACCAGAGAGCCGCGTTTTACGGGGCGGTCGGCGCGGTGGCAAACACGCTCGCGGCGGCAAAGCAGCTCCACGGCAAGGAGCTCTCCTATAACAACATCGCGGACGCGAATGGCGCCCTGGATGTCCTGAAGGAGTTCGGCCCGGAAAAACCCTGTGCCGTCGCGGTCAAGCACGCGAACCCCTGCGGGGTCGGGCTGGGGGAGAGCCTCTGCGAGGCCTACGTGAATGCCTTCGAGGCGGACCCGGTCTCCATCTTCGGCGGCATTGTCGCCCTCAACAAAGCGGTGGACGTGCCGACAGCCGAAGAGCTCAACAAAATCTTCCTGGAAATCGTGATTGCGCCCGCCTACTCCGCGGAGGCCTTGGAAATCCTGACACAGAAGAAAAATATCCGCCTGCTGGAGCTGCCGGCATTGGCCGAGTCCAATCCGGCCGGAACGCTGGACATGAAGAAAATCCCGGGCGGGCTGCTGCTGCAGGATTTAGACACTGCCGATTTGGTGGAAGCGGAGCTGCACTGCGTCACCCGGCGGCAGCCGACCGAAGCGGAACTGCGCGATTTGCGTTTTGCCTGGAAAGTGGTGAAGCATGTCAAGTCCAACGGCATCGCGTTGGTGAAGGGCAACCGCTCCATCGGCATCGGCCCCGGGCAAATGAACCGCATCACGGCGACAGAACTGGCGATCCAATATGCGGGGGAAAACGCGGCGGGCAGCGTCATGGCCAGCGACGCCTTCTTCCCCTTTGACGACTGCGTCAAGGCTGCTGCTGCTGCTGGCATCACGGCGGTCATCTATCCGGGCGGCGGCATAAGGGAAGCGGACAGCATCGCCGCGGCGGACGCCGCCGGCATCGCCATGGTCGCGACGGGAATCCGGCATTTTAAACATAATTGATATTGCGATACGTAGGGCGTGACGCCCCCGGCGCGCCATTTATTGTGTAGCGATTGCATGAATACGGCGTGCCGAGGACACAATCCGCAACGAGCGGGGACACGCCCTACAAAATCCACTATATAAGGATGGTACTGCCTATGAAAATCCTATTGGTCGGCTCCGGCGGCCGGGAGCACGCGCTGCTCCGAAAATTGAAGGAGAGCCTCCGCGTGACAGAAGTCCTCTGCGCGCCAGGAAACGGCGGCATGGCCTGCGAGACACGCTGTTTCCCCGTGGACGCGATGGATATCCCCGGCATGCTCGCGCTGGCAAAAGCCGAGGCGGTGGATTTGGTATTCGTCGCGCCGGACGACCCGCTGGCCGCTGGTATGGTCGACGCGTTCGAAGCGGCGGGAATCCGCGCATTCGGCCCCCGCGCGAACGCCGCCCTGATTGAATCCAGCAAGGTGTTCTCCAAAAATCTGATGAAAAAATATGGCATTCCTACGGCGGATTATGCGGTATTTGACGACGCCAAAACAGCGCTGGACTACATCCTTGCCGCCAATCAATTTCCCATTGTGATCAAGGCGGACGGGCTGGCGTTGGGCAAGGGCGTCCTCATCGCGGAGAGCGCCGCCCAGGCGGAGGAGGCGCTGCGGGCCATCCTGGAGGAGAAGCGCTTCGGAGCATCCGGAGACCGGGTGGTGGTGGAGGAGTTCCTGCGGGGGCCGGAGGTCACTGTTTTGGCCTTTACGGACGGTGAGACAGTCCTGCCCATGGTTTCCTCCATGGACCACAAACGTGCCCTGGACGGCAACAGGGGCCAGAATACGGGAGGCATGGGCACCATCAGCCCGAACCCCTATTATGATGAAAAGACCGCGGAACAGTGCAGGGAGCGCATCTTCCTGCCGACGGTAGCGGCTCTGCGGCAAGAGGGCCGACCCTTCAAGGGCTGCCTGTATTTCGGCCTGATGCTGACGGAACAGGGGCCGAAGGTCATCGAATACAACGCGCGCTTCGGCGACCCGGAGACCCAGGTGGTGCTGCCGCGTTTGAAAACGCCTTTGATCGATATTATAGAGGCAGTCATTGACGAACGGTTAGACCAGTTAGAGATACAGTGGTCCGAGGCGGCTTGCGCTTGCGTTGTGATGGCCTCGGGCGGTTACCCGGAACGCTACGCGAAGGGCTATGAAATTACGGGATTGGACGCCGGTGGCCAGCTGGAGGGACTGGAGATTTTCCATGCCGGCACCAAATGGGAGAACGGACGCTTTTACACGAACGGCGGCCGGGTGCTCGGGGTTACGGCCCGCGGAAAAAACCTGGAGGAGGCGCGCGCCAAGGCCTACAAGGGCATATCCAGGATACAGTTCCAGAATGCGCATTACCGGACAGATATTGGCAGCTTATAATTCACAAAATTAATAGACTATTCATGAGATAATGCACAAATGGTTTAAGATTTCCCGTATAATGAGACAACGCAATGAATCGACCCAAAATTCAGTCAATAAAAATATTTGGAGTGGAGTTTAGCATGGTAAGAAAAAAATGGACCAGGAGGAAGCGGAACCTCGTTATCCTTTCGGCGGTTGCCGTTGTGGTTGCGCTGGCGATTACCGCCTCAATCGTTTTTAAACCGGATCCTTTGCCGGAATTGTTTTACGCGGAGGCCTATACGGGACCGATTACCCAAACCTTGAACCTTTCCGGGACGGTGGAGTCCGCAAACCGGGTAAATTATGAAATTTACAACGGCGTCAAGGTGAAGGAAGTGTTTGTCCTCGTAGGGGATCGGATTGAGAAGGGCGATGTGCTCGCGACCTTCGACGCGGCTTCCCTGAACAGTATCCTCGCGGAAAAGCAGCAGGCCTATAACGCGGCGCTCAAAACATACAACGAGGCGCAGGCAGCCCAAAAGGCGGAGGAGCGCAAGCAGCAGCAACAGGCTGAGAAAAAGGATCCGCCCAAAAACGATCCGCCGGTTGAGACTGACCCGAATCTGGTGGAAGCGCTCGGAAAATTGATTGGCAGCAGCGTTACCGGACTTACCCAATTAATTGACTTGTTGGAGAATCTGACCAGTGGCGGCAACCTGATGGATGCGCTGGGACTCAATCTGGATTTAACCTCTATGCTTGGCGGATCCACCATGTCGGAGTTGACCAATTTGCTGCAGGGTTCCTACAAGACTGCTGTCGACAGCACAAAGGCGGATTTGGACAGCACAAAAGCGGCGATCGCGGGGATGAAAAACGGCTGGATCGCCAAGGCCGACGGCATTGTCCGTGAGGTCAAGATCAAGGCCGGTGAAACCTTTGTCAGTTCGCAGGCGCAGTCTTCCGGCCAGTTGGATATGTCCTCTTTGATGGGCTTGATGTCGGGCGACACCTCCGGGGTGAGCGATATGCTGGGCCAGTTTTTGGGCGGCGGCGGAGACACCTACGGCATGGCAATAGAGTATTACCCCTTCGAAGTTTCGTTTCAGGTAAACAAGTATGATCTGTTAAAGGTTCACTTGAATCAAAAGGCCGCTGTAACGACACAGACGGGGAAAGAATTGGAGGCCTATATCTCTTTCATCAGTCCGGTGGCGGACGGGGGCGGGGATTCCATCAGCATCAACTCCCTGCTGGGCGGCGGCGCCTCGGCCAGTGGTATCAGGGCGAAGGTAACTGTTCCGGAACCGGACGAATCGGTGATTATCGGCTTTGATATCTCCGTTTCCATCGAGATCGAGCATGAGGAGAAGGCTACAATCGCGCCCGTAGAGGCGATACAATTCAGCGGTAGCGGAAGCTATGTATTCGTTTATAACAGAGACACAAAAGTAGTAACGCGCACAGAGGTAACCATTGGTCTGACCACGGATTTGGAGCGCCAGGTGCTGACCGGCTGCAAAGTGGGCGATATTCTTATCAAATCCCCGCCACCCAATTTGAAAGACGGAGACCGCGTCAACCTAAAAGAAGCCAGTGAAAAGTAGCGCAAATTAGGAGGTTTATGCGTGAACATATCAGAAAACATACGCATCGCGATTTATAGCATTCGTACCAACCTGCTGCGCTCGCTGCTGACCATGCTCGGCATTATTATTGGTGTTTCCGCGGTCATCGCGATCATTACGCTCGGAACCGGCGGACGCGACTACATCATTAATATGATCCGCGACACAAGCCAAAACGCAGTCAGCATTACCGTGAACACCCGGCGCGCGGGCGTAGAAGACTACATTACCAAAGAGGACATTGATGCAATCAAAAAGCTGGACAGCGTGGAGTATATTTCACCCGTCGTAATTAACGTAGGGTCTGCCCGGGCTCCCGCTTCCGACGCCTCCAGTGTTGCCATTGTTATTTCAGGGACAGCGGATTTACCGCGAACTGCAAATATGCCTGTGGAAAACGGTTCCTTTTTTTCGGAGGAGCAGTATAACAGCAACTCGCCCGTGGCCACGATCAGCAAGCTGGGCGCAACCATGTTGTTTGGCAACGAAGCGCCGATTGGGGAGTATGTTGAGGTTACCCTCAACAACAGTACGGTCCGATTCCGGATCATTGGCGTGGTGGATTTGCAGAGCATGGGCGGCATGGCCGGCGACAGCGGTTCGATGTTCGACATGGCAGCCATGGGCGGCGGCGACGATGTGGAAGGGATAGCTGTGCTGGCGATTCCCAGCAGCGTAACGGATATTATGACAGGGAACGACGGACGCTATGACACCTGCTACCTCACCGCGGTGGACGAGCGTATGCTGGATACCGCCGGCGAGGCAGCGAAAAACACGCTGTATTCCCGACATCAAAACTATAACCCGGACAAGGAAATTTATATGGTTGTCAAAATGGCAAGCCTGATTGATATATTGGATGCCGTCATCAGTATCTTTACGACATTCATTGCGTCGGTCAGCGCTATCTCCCTGATTGTTGGCGGCATTGGGGTCATGAATATCATGCTGGTTTCCGTGACGGAACGAACGCGGGAAATCGGAATCCGAAAAGCCCTGGGCGCACGGACCGGAACCATTATGTTTCAATTCTTGACGGAGTCGGTGATTCTCTGCGCGATTGGCGGTGTCATCGGGATGATTCTGGGTTCTATGGGCGCCAAGATGGTGGCGATGTATCTCAATGTCCCCATCGGCGTAAAGCTGAGTACGGTCTTGCTTGGCGTCGGTTTTTCCAGCGCGATCGGCATCTTTTTCGGCATCTATCCCGCGCGCCGGGCCGCTAAAATGCACCCGATTGAGGCGCTGCGAAGAGAATAGAAGCATGTGTATCAAACAGGCGTATCCGAACCGGAAAAGGATACGCCTGTTTTTATCGTGAAGTAGTATGAATTTTTACTTGCGCCGCAGGGTTGTAGGCGGTATAATATAATCGAAGAGTTATAGGCTTTCATTTTGAGGAGGATAGCTATGCTAAACATTCAAAATTTATCCAAACGCTATGGGGATAAACTGGCGGTGGACGACCTCAGCCTGCAAATTCAAGCCGGAGAGATTTTCGGCTTCATCGGCCACAACGGCGCTGGAAAAACTACCACCATCAAGGCGGTCTGCGGTATTCTCGGCTTTGAGCAGGGTTGTATTCTCGTGGACGGCATCGACGTCAAAGAACAGCCCTTGGAATGCAAAAAGCGCATCGCCTATATCCCGGACAATCCGGACGTCTATGAATTTCTGACCGGCATCAAGTATCTCAATTTTATTGCAGATGTGTTTGGCATGTCCGCAGAGGAGCGCGGCGGGCAGATTCAAAAATACGCGGATATGTTCGAGCTGACGGCCGATTTGGCTGAGCCGATTGGTTCCTACAGCCACGGCATGAAGCAAAAGCTGGTACTGATTTCCGCGCTTATGCACAGGCCGAAGCTTCTGCTGATGGATGAACCCTTTGTCGGGCTGGACCCGAAGGCCTCCCGCACACTGAAGGACGTAATGCGTGAGATCTGTGGCCAGGGCGGGGCCATCTTCTTCTCCACCCATGTGCTGGAAGTCGCGGAAAAGCTCTGCGACAAAATCGCGATCATCAAAAGCGGAAAGCTCGTCGCCTGCGGGGCGACTGAACAGCTTCTCGGAAATCAATCCCTGGAAGATATCTTCCTGGAACTGACCGATAAGGCCTGAGAGGGGAGGGATATCATCGTGCTCTGGTTGCTGTTTAAGATTCAGCTGACTGCCGCCTACCGTTCTATTCTGTTCTTCGGGAACATCAAAAAGAAAAAATCCGGTCCGGTCAAAAAGATACTGATCGCGTTTTTGGCACTCTATGTATGCGCGTCGCTCGCGTTTTCCTCGGGAGCCCTGTTCTATTCGATGGCGCAGGGTCTGCTTCAGCTTGGATTGGGCTGGGTCTATTTCGCGAATATCGGCCTGATGACCTTTGGGTTCTGCGTGATTTTTACGGTCTTCATGTCGCAGTCCTTGTTGTTTGAGGCGAAGGACAACGAGCAGCTGCTTGCGCTGCCCATCCGCCCCGCTTATATTTTGGGCAGCCGCCTGCTGGTGCTGGCCCTGCTGGATTTTGTGTCCTCCCTCCTATTTTTGCTGCCGGCAGGGGCAATTTACGCCTATTTGGCAAAACCCACCGCACTCTTTTATATCCTGTTCTGCCTGCAGATATTGCTGCTGCCGATGCTGGGACTGACGGTTTCCGGCGCCTTCGGTTATGTAATTTCCTCCATCACGAAGCGTATGCGCAACAAATCCTTCGTAGTTACATTCTTCTCCCTGGCACTGCTGGCGCTCTACCTCTGGGGTTACCTCACGCTGACAACGCGCATCAACCGGCTGACGGAAAATGGGGCCGCCATCGGGGAGGCCATACAAAAACTGCTGCCGCCCTTTTACCACTTCGGCCGGGCACTGGTCAGCGGGAATCTGCTCTCCTTTTTGAGCTTTGCGCTGTGGTGCCTGATTCCCTTTGCCGCGCTGTGCCTGCTGCTTTCGAAATATTTCATTTCGTTGGCCACCGTAAAACCCCAGACGAAGAAAGCGGTGTATCAGGAAGGCAAACTGGAGAAAAACAGCGCTTTCCAGGCCCTATTAAAAAAAGAGATTCAGAAATTTATCAACACCCCCATGTATCTGCTCAATTCCGGTATGGGATTTTTGTTGACAATCGTATTCGGCGTGGCCTTTTTTATCAAGGGGCCGGACATCATCAAAACGTTATTTGCCGCCGTCCCGGAGTTTGCCGGCTATGTGCTGCCCGTGGTCACAGTGATGCTGTGCTTTTTCGCCGCCATGGGCTTCACCACCGCGCCCTCCATCTCCCTGGAGGGTAAGAACCTCTGGATTTTGAAGAGCGCGCCTGTACATGTCCGGGATATTTTCCACGCGAAGCTTTCTCTGAATCTCATCTTCGGCTTTGTCACGCTGTTGTTTGCGGGCGTTTGCGTCATCGTCAAGCTGAAAGCCTCCGTTTTGGATTCCCTTTTTATTCTCCTCATCCCCTTGAGTGTGCAGCTGTTCACCGCGCAGGAGGGCCTGATTGCCAACCTCTACTACCCGAAATTCGACGCGGTAAACGAAGCGGTGATGGTCAAACAGAGCGCCAGCGTGATGATCGCGACGCTGGTATCCTTCGCGTTATTGGCCGTGATGATTACGGCATTTCTGCTGTTACAGACGCTGGATATTTCCTTTGCGCTGTTTGGTCTGTGCGCGGTTTTGGTCTTAAATGCCGCCAATTTGCTTGCCTACCGGATTCTGATGACCAAAGGAATAAAATTGTTTCAGGCATTTTGATGTTGCCAGAAAAATTATCTTGCAATCAAACGACATTTATGCTATACTATATTGGGGTAGTTTCCCCGATAGGCGAGACAAAAGATTGCATCATCTAATGTCTAACGTCTAAAATCTAATATCTAGGGTGGTGGTGACTGTGTTATACTTCTGGATTGTGCTCCTGGTGCTGTTGTTGTTGGCCGAGGCGATTTCGGTGCAACTGGTGTCCATTTGGTTCGCCCTGGGCGCGCTGGTGGCACTGATTGTCTGTGGCTTTGATGGCAATGTAACAGCACAGCTGGTGTCCTTTGCCATTGTGTCCGTCGCGGCGTTGATTCTGACAAGGCCCTTCGTCAAGCGCTTCACCTCGAAAAAAAAGCAGCCCACCAATGCGGACCGGAATATCGGAGCCGAAGCGACCGTGCTTGAGGAGATCAACAACACGGAGGGCAGGGGGCTGGTGACAGTTAAGGGCGTCCATTGGACCGCGCGCTCCGTGGACGGGCAATCGATTTCAAAGGACGAAACCGTAATTGTGGAATCCATCGAGGGCGTAAAATTGATAGTCCGCAGGCAAATTCAAAAGAATGCGTAGTCATATCATAGTAGGGGCGGCTTTTAGCCGTCCGTGGAAATGCAAGTTTTGTACTTGATCAACAATCAATAGGAGGTAGCGTCATGCCGGAAATTTTAGTTGGAATTGTTATTGGTATTGTGGTGTTGGCGGCCATCGTCATCGCGGCCAACATCAAAATTGTCCCCCAGTCAAAGGCCTACGTCATCGAGCGTCTGGGCGCCTACAGCGCCACCTGGGACACAGGACTCCACGTTAAAATCCCGTTTTTTGAGCGCATCGCGAAGATCGTATCCCTCAAGGAGCAGGTCGCGGACTTCCAGCCGCAGCCCGTTATCACGAAAGACAACGTGACCATGCAAATAGACACTGTCATATTTTTCCAAATCACGGACCCTAAACTCTATACCTACGGCGTGGAGCGCCCCCTTTCCGCCATTGAGAATTTATCGGCGACCACCCTGCGGAACATCATCGGAGAGATGGAACTGGATCACACCCTGACCTCCCGCGACGTGATCAACGCAAAAATCCGAGTGATTCTGGATGAGGCGACCGACCCCTGGGGCATCAAGGTCAACCGCGTGGAACTGAAAAACATCCTGCCGCCCCGGGAAATCCAGGACGCGATGGAGAAGCAGATGAAGGCGGAACGCCAGCGCCGGGAAGCCATCCTGCGCGCGGAAGGCGAAAAGGCCAGCAAAATCCTGGTGGCGGAAGGCCAGAAGGAGAGCCAGATTCTCGCGGCGGAAGGCGAAAAACAGGCGGCAATCCTCCGTGCTGAGGCCATCCGGGAGGCAAAAATCCGCGAGGCGGAGGGCGAAGCCCAGGCGATTCTCGATGTACAGGAAGCGAACGCGAGGGCGATTGACCTGATCAACCAGGCCGTACCGGGAGAGGGCTACCTGACGTTGAAAAAGCTGGAAGCCTTCGAGCGCGCGGCCTACGGCAACGCGACAAAGCTGATTATTCCCAGCGAGATTCAGGGCCTGGCGGGTTTGGCCGCAAGCTTGAAGGAAACGGTAGATAACGGTTAAAAGATTTGAGAGTGATACAAAACTCTCAACAAAAAATAGGGGGGGGCGCCCACCCGGGCGTCCTTTTCGTATTTCCTATAAATCAGCGCAGCAGCGACTCAAACACCGCCCGCTCCTTCGGAACCGGGCGCAGGGGAATAAAACTGACCGCGTCGCCCGCCGTTACGGCGCGGCAATCGCGGTGTTTTTGATTCTCTGGCATCACCGCGCCGTTCTCCAAATACAGCGCTCCGCCCCGGCTGCCCGTTTTCTCCATGGTCCGCAGGGCGGAAACCAGCATGGCCCGTGCGCAGCGCAGCATGTCCAGCTCATAGAAATAGGTCGAAACACTCCGCGCGGGGCGGTTCGGATTTTGCAGATAGGCCTCCACTTGTACCAACAAGGCCGTCATCCCTTCCCGGTTCCGCAGGAAGCCCGCGCAAAGGCTCATTTCGGCGGGAACAGCGCTGGGCGGCGTCTGCTGATTCAGGGGTAACGCGGCGATTTGCGCCCGCAAGGCCGCCGTTTCCGCCAGGCCTACATCGGCGGGAATCTCAGAAGGCGCAATTGCCGACGCGATGTGTGCGGCCGCCCGCAGGCCGCCGACCTGGGTACTGTTCAGCGCGCTCCCGCCCGGACGTGTCAGCCCAAATATACCTGCCGCCTCGCCGATGACATAGAGCCCCGGTACGTCGCTTTGGCCGTGCTCGTCCACAAGGACACCGCCGTTGTTGTGCTGGGCGCAGACGGCGGACTCTAAAGGTGCCTGCGCCAAGTCGATGCCCTGTGCGCGGTAGAGGGCAATCGCCCGGGGATTCAAGCGTTCCAGGCGGGTGATGGGGCTCTCCGCCGCTGCGCCGCGCTCTGTCAGGTAAACACGGATCTCTTCCGGCAGCGCGTCAAAATCATAGCCTTCCGGATTTTGCCGGTAATCGAGATAGACCTGCCGCCCCGCCGCCGTTTCGGCCTGTACCAACAGGTCGATTTCGATTTCTGAGGTATCCTCTATTTTCTGAACGTCGAAGGGCCACTGCGCGCCTTTGCGGAACAGCGTTGCCGCCGTTTCGATGCCAAGGGCGTCATATAAAAACGCATGGCGTCTGCCAGTTTCATCTTGGCTGTACACGCACGGCATGGCCTGCAGATAGCTCCCGGAAAGATTCCAGCGGAAGCCCGTGGAGGCCAATCCGTACTGCCACTCGCAGAAGTTGACCAGCCGCGCTCCCGCCGCGAGCAACACCCCCGTCGCGCCGCGCTGGGAGGGCGGATAGACGCTCCGTGCATAGATGCACGCGGGCGCGCCCGTAGCGAATATGACATTGCGGGCCAGGACCCGCACAATTTCATCCCGCTCGTCCAACGCGAGGACACCCGCTGCCCGGCCTTCGTGCTGGAGGATTTGCAGCACTTGCAGTCGGTCGAGCAGGGGGGTTTTGTTTCTATCCAGGACTTGCTTTTCCAGGCACTCCACCATGTTTTTGGAGGTCAGCGGGCCGATGGAAGTCGCCCGCCCGCCCCGGTCGTGGTCGGTGACATAGGAGGGGAAACAGCCGTATTCGTCCTGCGGGAAGGGGACACCCAGTTCCAGCAGGCGGAAAAAACAGCGCAGGGCGTTTGCCGCCTCCGTGTAGGCCAAAACGCCATCGCAACAGCCGCCCCGCGTATAATCTTCCGCGAGAGCGGCGGCGCAGTCTGGCGTCTGCCCGTCCAGCGAGGGTTTATAGTAGGTCTGCTTGTCGCTGCCCGTATTGCGCGAAGTGCCGGATTCCCTTCCGTTGGTCAGGAGGGCAATGTCCGTCGCGCCGAGGCGGTAGAGCGCGTCCGCCGCAGCGTAACCTGCAGCCCCGGTGCCGACAATGAACGCGTCGTAGATGTGCATAATTTATAGCCTCCTGACCGAAAACCCGCCGTCGGGGCGGAGGACTGTTCCGGTGCAAAAATCCAGCTGCCCCCGGGTGACTGCAAGTACACAGGCCGCTACATCCGTGGGTCTGCCCATGCGGGGGATAGGGGTCAAGCCTTCGGTTATGCGGGCGGCATAGAGCGCCTTCACGGCGGCGGTCATGTCCGTCTCAATGATGCCGGGGCTGACCTCAAATACAGAAATACCCTCTCCGCCGAGCCGGGCCGCAAAGAGCTGCGTCAGCATCGAGAGTCCGGCCTTCGACAGGCAGTACTCCGCGCGGTTGACCGAGGCGGTGTAGGACGAAACCGAGCCGATGTTCACAATCCGCCCGCCGCCCTGGGCCAGCATCTGTTTGGCGACGGCCTGCGTCAAAAAGAACGCACCCTCCAGATTGACATCCATACAGTGGTGGTAGTCCGCGGGGCTGATGTCCAGCATGTCTTTGCGCTCTTTGGGTGCCACCCCCGCATTGTTCACCAGCAAATCCAGCCCGCCGAAGGCCTCCAGTGTTTTCTCCAACAGCCGCGCCCGGTCCTGCGCTTTGGCGTTGTCGCAGGGGCAAAACAAGAAATTCGCGTTTTTTTGTAAACGAAGCGTGGTTTCGTTTTCCCGCCGCGCCGTGGCCAGTACCCGAAAGCCCTCCGCCAGCAGTGCCTCCACGATGGACAGGCCAATGCCCCGGCTGCCGCCCGTCACAATTGCCCGCATAACTATGGCCACTCCTTTCTAAAATCATATCTCTCGCGGACGGCTAAAAGCCGACCCTACGACAGAACATATTTTTTATAATATGGCATATAGGTCTCCGCGTCCCGCACGGGGCAACCCGCGACCGTCCCCGCGCGCATAAGCAACGTACATTTCCCGCAGGCCAGGCAAACTTTTTTCTTGTCCAAGCGCCCCGTTTCCAAAAAATCCCAATAAAACCGCGGGTAGGAAAAAGTCAAACGCCCGAAGCCGGCCATCGTTGCCGCGCCCTCTTCCAAGAGTACCTCGGCGTAAGTCACCGCGTCTACACCGGGGTAACTCAGGCCGGAGGCGACAAGTGCCAGCTCCGGGAACGTGGCCTGCAGATCCTTCATGAGGCTGCGGATTCGCGCCATGCCCACTTCGCCCGGCTCGATTAAACCCTTGGCGGGGCGGTTGATGTGCGGAATCAAATAGGGGTTGCCCAGGGTCATATTGACCAGTTCTACGCCAAAACGTACCTGCAGAATACGCAGAATCTCCTTGCACTCGCTCAAATCGAATTCCCGCTGCGGAGAAACTCCGTAGCCGTGGGGGTAGGGGAAGCCGTCGCAGGCATTCAACCGTGTGGTAAGCAGTACCGAAGCGGGCAGGACTTGCCGCGCCGCTTCCAGGCACTCGAAAAACAACCGCGTACGGTTCTCAAAGCTGCCGCCGTAACAGCCCGGGCGCTCATAGGCGGAGAGAAATTCATTGAGCAGATAACCATGGCAGCACTTGATATCCACGCCGTCAAAGCCGGCTTGCGCGGCGAGTTCCGCCGCCTTGGCATAGTCGGAAACCATTTGCTTGCAGTAGTCGTCCGTCACGATGTGATAAGGTTGATCCTCCCTGTCGCGCTCCCAAACCGGGTTGCGGTAGGCAACTAATGGTTCCGGTGTACCCTTCGGTTTGGCAAAGCGCCCGGAGTGGGTCAGCTGCGCGATGATTTTCGGCACTTGCCCTGTTTCCGCCAGCGCCCGGTCACGCATTTCCTCCAGCAGGATTTTAAAACCGTTCATCGTCTCGGCGGTCAAAAAATGCTGGCGGGGATTGGCGCGGCCCTCCTCGCAGACGGAGACGGCCTCAAACCAAATCATCGCCGTGCCCGATTCGGCAAAACGCAGATAGCGCCGCCACGTCAGTTCTCCGGGAGCGCCCGCCGCCGTGGCGGCACCGCCCGTCATAGCGTCGCAGCCCTCCATGGGCTGGAACACCACGCGGTTGGGTAAATTCCAGCTGCCTATTTGCAATGGCTTGTCCAACAAATTCATTTTCAATTCTCAATTCTCAATTTTTATTCGTTTCAATCGTTCCATATCCTGCAAAAATGCCTTCGGATTGCCGCGTTTGCAGAATTCCAGCAGAACAGGGCCCTGGAAATCCCGTTCCCGCAACGCGCGGACAACGCGTTCCACACAGTCCGTCTCTTTGGGCAGAAAGCGGCGGTTGCGCCGTACCTCCGAGAAGGAGACGTGCGCCGCGCGTATATAGGGGTAGGTCTGTACCAAGCGCTCCAAATCGGCGGGCATATCTTTGTATAGCGACTGGAAGTAGGTGGCGAAATCCGGTTCGCCCAGTTCCCGCAGGAAGCGCAGGGAAGTCTCGCAACTGTCGTTATAGGTGCCGGGATGTGCCTCCGCCGCGATGGTCAATCCGTAGTCCGCGGCTGTCTGCAGCTGCTGTTTTGCCTCCGCCAGCAAAGCGGCGTATTCCTCGTCGACCGTCTGTGCGCTGCCACGCTTGCCCAGCCACACGCGAATGAACGCCGCGCCCAGAGCGGCGGCGGTCTCGCAGAGCTGCGCCCAGCGGGTCGCGTCCCCCTCACCCACATGGTAGTAGCTCCCGAGGGAACAGCAGGCAATGCCGGAGGCAGTACAGCGGGCCGCCATATCTTTGGCCTGCGCGGGGTTCGGGATGTGGCGGTCGCTCCACTCAATGCAGTCCGTGCCCGCCTTGGCCCCCAGGGCGAGGATTTTTTCGGGAGAAAGCCGTTTAAAGGTGGTGCTCGTAAAACCGATTTGCATAGAAATACCCTCAATACCAAACCAATCTCAGGGGTAATTTTGACGAACTGCTTGCCTATATCGACAGGGGCATATTGAGCGGAAGCATCTCCGCCAGCTTTGAAGACGGCAGCGACTGCCGGTTCGAAGACGTCCGCTGCGCGGTGCGGGTCTATGAAAGATTCAGCTACGCAGGGAGCAACCGCGTCAGTTTGAACATTACGCTCGGGGCACCGCTCCCCGTGCGGTTAACAACTCAGTTGAACACCCCTGCATAAACTCTTAAACAAATGACAAAAATACAGGCACGGCGCAAGCAGGGCAACGCTGGAGATCGA
>Ga0123353_10005367_pt1 | contig 16798 bp, 12 predicted proteins | sample TergutLab28metaG_3_FD_92763 | JGI IMG/M metagenome (GOLD analysis project Ga0123353, IMG submission 92763) | Labiotermes labralis P3 segment gut microbial communities from Petit-Saut dam, French Guiana - Lab288 P3 | ecosystem: Host-associated > Arthropoda: Insects > Digestive system > Gut ...
CGATGATGATTCTGCCTAAAACGCCCAATCCTCGAATCGATTCAAATACGGCTGTTGTAATCAGTTTCTTTTCTTTGAAGTTCAGTGTTAGCAATTCTCTGTCTGCGTCTGAATGATGCGCCTTAGCTTGATTCATTTTTCTGTCAAGAGCTTCCGCAATAAATGCCTTTAATTGCCTGTCATCAAAGTTTGTTAAATCAACATGCCCTTGTATTTCAGACTTTATTTGACTGATAAATTCGTTTTTCCATTGCTCTGTCATAAACCATCCCTCTTTGGGTTTCACGCCACGCCCTTTATGAAGAGAGCATTGCGTCGCTTTCTGCCAAAGTCTTACAAACAATTCTCACATCACTCGATTGGATATATGGTAAGAAAATTATGGACTCAGTAGCTTGACTGCTAATTATTGCACCCTTGTTTGCTACAAGAGTGGCTTTCTCTTTGATACTCTCAAAAATGTTGCTTTGTGATAGAAACTGAGCAAGTTTTTTTTCCGCTGTTGTTGTTTGCCCTGCCACAAGCAGCACACTATCGGCAAATTCAAAAATTTTTCTTGTACGGGTATCGCATACACAGGATAAGTCAATGACCAGCTCATCCGAAATTTCTGAGCAGGCGGCAATCAACTCATAAACATTCTCGCCGGTCAGAATGTTTATATCATCAAAATTCTCCGGCCCGCAAAGATATGTTATCCCATTTTCCTGGCGGCATAAGCCTTGAATGAGCATTTTGACATCGCCCTCATGATTTTCAAGCATCTCAAACACAGTGCTTATGCTCTTACCGTTTTTGCTGAAATAATCAGGTGTGCTTGCGAAATGTTCCAGGGTTAAATAAAACACTTCTTTATCATCGCCGACATTTGACAATGCATATGCCATAGCTACAGAGGTTTTGCCAACGCCGCCGGCAGGCGACCAGACTACAGTGATTTTTGCGCGGCTTGAATTTGGGCTGTTGCTTCTTTTTGATAGTTTTGAGTATTGCTCAAGAACAGCCGCAACAATCGACGATATCCGTTGATATTTATTTACAATGGCGAATTCCTTTTGCATATCTCCGATTATTTCTGTTTCCGACCACAGTAGCAATGGTAAATGAATCGATTTGATATCAGCATCTTCCAACATCTTCGCATCGAAGAGGGCAACATTATATTTTCGTTGGAGCAAGGTTTCCTGCAATCCTTCCGGTGAACTGCAAATGCTTACGTTTATTTTGTCCGCATGATGCTGCGATATGTTATCGGAGAGAAGCTTTGCATACAAAACATCTATGGTCGCTATCAGCAAAGTTATTGTCACTACTACCACTCCTTCCACTGCCTCCGGGATTCGTATTCTACACATGCGATTTCAAGAAGTCAATAACAATATATTGTTGTTTTGCCTTTATTGTGCTAACAATTATCACCATATATTGTGTATTGTTCTCCACCTCGTGTATAATTCCGGCATCCATTTTCATATAATTTACTCTTTTTATTGCCATTTTCACATTTCCCTTCACCATTGTAATTATTTGAATTTTTGTGAAAATTGACGTAAAGAGATAGTAATAATGCCGAAGAGCAAGACAAGGAGCAAGACAGGGGGACGGTTCATCTGTCTTTATCCCTTGGATAAAGATAGAAGGACCGTCCCCCTGTCTTGCTGTTCTATATTATTTATCCTATACTAACACAAAGCGCGGATATACCTCAGCCAAAATTTTCCGGATTCGCTTTTGCCGTTGCTGATTTCAGAGGCAAGCCTTTTAGTATATGTTGCTACCGCCGATCTTTCTTCCTCTGTCATCCGGTGCTGGCTGAAGCGAGCCTTAAGTGCCAGATCTTCAATATCGCTTGGAATAACGACCTCTTTACGTCCCAGCCTCTTTATATACCGCCACATATATATTATAGCCTTATTTGAGTTTGCCTGCTTGAAGTGTTTTTCTCTGGTTCTGCGCATGAATCTTCTGCGGGCTATAACCGCAAATATCACCAGTGAAATACACGCTATAGTAATCAAGAGGCGATGCACCCATGTTAATGCAAATTGATTCGCTCCTTGTTGTGTATTACTACCGGTGCCTGAGCCATTTTCCGTGTCAATGTCCGACATGGAGCCGTTGGATAAATATTCATGATCACGTTCATCAAATAGATAATCAGGTATATAACCTTCAGGTGTAGTTATCGGTGATTCCTGCTCACCATTGACTTCACCGGGTGAGTGCGGTCTTGGGGGAGGCAAGGATAAACCGCTTCCGGCCGGAGTTGCTTCCAAGTATAGCCAGCCGATGTCATCATAAAAGACTTCTACCCATGCGTGTGCATTCATGTCTGTCAGCTCCACTGTTTGCCCAACCTCATCCGGTGCAACCGTTACCACATACCCGCTTGTAAACCTGGCGGGAACATCAAGCGCGCGGAGCATTAACACGGCAACAGTTGCGAAATGAATACAATACCCTTCTCTCAACTCCTGCAAAAAGTACAACGCAAAATCTTCGTATTCAGGCGTAGTGTCGGGTGTAAGCGTGTATCTTCCTGCTGACCGTACATATCTTGCTACCGCGTCTGCGATTTCCGTTCTATCTGCATAAGGATCAATTCCTGCTTCAATGGCGATTTGACGAAGCCCTTGTGCCGTATTACTGTCTATTTCTGTGTAAATACCCAGCAAGTCTAAAACGTTTGCGTAAGCGTGTAATGCATCGATCGGGTACATACTTGAATTTCCGGGGAAATGCACGTATTCTCCAAATACACCTATAACATGATCCAAGTATGAGAAATCTCCCGCTATCATTCTTTCTGTAAAGCCGTGAACGCTTTCGTCAATATAGAAAAACCTCGAAATATTCCGATTCGCCCTCGGTGTATTACCGATAAATCTGCCTTCAATATGGTCAGCAATATAGTACGGCTTATAGATAATACGAGGCGTTATATCACCTGTTCTTTCAATTGTCATTTGAACTGCGGCGGGGTAATTATAGTCTTGAGTGAACATTGAGTACAAATTAGCGATATTTGCAGGCATTGTCCTTGCAATAAAATCAAGTTCATCGGGAATCGTTTCCCTGTTGTACCACGAACGCCCGTCAAAGCTTTGCATGGAGTATCCCCGCAAATAAAATGTTCCCGCCCTGTTTGATATAACCTCTAAAAGGCTTTGATGAGTCGGTGCCCTGTTTCCGGCGTCGGCTATTCTGACATCGCTCGTGTTAAACTGCCATAAACCGGTGTCGAGTCTTCCAAGCCACCCCAAATCCCATGCGCCGGTCCCGGATGATTGCCAATACTGTCCGAATCTCCCCATCTGCGATGCAACAGTTCGAAACCTGGTGCCGAGAGCGGCAATCTGTTCTTCCCTGGCGTATTGCCCGTAAGGAGCAAATAAATATGCAACAACCATAAAGGCCATTGCTATCGCAAAAGACGGAATGACTATCATGCCTCTTTTCATAAAACTATCCGGCTTTACAGTGCCGCTTATAAGTAATGTCAGATAGACTGAAATCACACCTAAAAGGTATATCACGTCTGATCCCAAATTTGTTATAACAAATGTCAAAAAGACAAGCGGAGCTGTGATTGCTATTGTCGCAAAAACACTACGGCGTAAACAGATGGTAAAACCAAGCAAAAGTGTTACCGCAACTCCTGCAGCGGCTGAGAAAGCGGTCGGGTCTGTTGACGGCTCAAATGTCTCCGTAAAAAACGCAGATACAGGAAGCCACAGGCTATATTGTAACGTTATTTCATGAATAACCCATTTACCACCTTCAATGACTTCGGAATAATTAAACAAACATAGTAAAAATGCGAGGAAAGTAAGCACTAACAAACCTTTTCCCCTATATAAAGTAGTAACTATCGCAACAACTGCTGCGCTGATCAGGCACGTCCGAAAAAGCACAACTGTTTCTATCGGCAAAGAAAACGCGGACACAATTGCGCCGAGTGTACAATAGACTGCAATCATTATAAGTACACCGTTTCCGCAGCAAATTAATACCCGCTTAGCAGAAGAAGATGTTTCTCTTTTCTGCTCTGCTTCCGGTTCAACTAATAATTTTATTTCCGTTTGTGTGTCCATTTCTCTCCCGAGCAAGTTTTTACTCTCCCAACATTGAGAGCAAAATCCGTCCTGTGACCTTTGTCATTTGTTATTTGTTGAAGAATCAATGCGAAATACCCATGAGAAGCGTGATGGTATTTGCTCAAGCTTTTTCGGCTTGCTTGCCTCGTCTCCCAAAACATAAAACAAGTAGTCTATAAGGTCAGATTCCTGTGCGACTTCGGCAACCACCGGATTTTCATCAAATCTTATATAAAACGGCAATTGCCATTTTAAGAGATAATCAGAAACCCATCGCAAACGCCCTAATATCAAGTCCCGCTCTGTTTCACTGCGCCACGGCATTACTTGTACAAGCCTGCTGTGAGGAGGTGGTTCAAGCGGCTCGCGTATGATCAACGAGTCAAACTTCGCGGAAACTTTCCAGTGTATGCTTTTGACCGGGTCTCCTTGTTGATAGTTGCGCATATCATGTTCTTCGGAATAACCGCCACCGGGCTTCGGTCGCAAATTTGTTCCGTGTTGCAGCGCTTTTGTATTGGCAGGCTTAATCGGTGGCGGCAATACCAGAACAAAGCCTTTACCACCCGCGCTGACAGGTAATGAAAATAAACCCAACAGGCTCACTGCCTTAATCCGCTTTAGTAAAAAAGTAGTAACTCCGCTGTGTGACGTATCAATCGTAACTTCACGTTGTGCGTTTTTTTCCGGTAAGCATTTAATGCGGCAGGTAACAGAAAAATCATCTCCGGTCACATGCAGCTTTGTCACAAGGCATCTGACAGGGTACGATTTTGAATGAGTTGTTATCAGTTTGAGTACCGCGTCTTCATCTTTTTCCAGCACGTCCGGTATTGACATAAGCAAGCCCTTTGTCAGCATTCCGGGCAGGCTAAGAATCAAATCAACAGGTATCATCAGTAACACAAGGACAAGCATGTACCATGATATCCAAGGCGGGTAAAGCATATAAAAAACAAAAGACAATGCAAGTGTCAGAACATAAATTAACCGGTTAACAATCATGGCTTTACCCTATTTTCAGGGCTTTCACCGAACCTAATATATCGCCGAGAATCTTTTCCGCCGTTATATTTTCGTGTTCCGCACCCGGGCGAAGTACAAGACGGTGTGCAATTGTGTCAACAAACAAGGGTTGTATATCGCCGGGAATAACATAATCTCTTCCTTGTAAATATGCCGCCGCTTTTGAAATGCTTGTTATTGCAATAGAAGCACGTGGGCTTGCACCCAATATGATATCGGGATGGTTTCGGGTTTTATTTACGAGAGTAACTATGTAATTTAAAATATCAGGATTAACATGAACCATGTCTACCTCCGCACACATATCTTCCAATTCTTCTCGTGTGACAACAGATTCAACAAGGTCCAGCATGTTTTTTCCCTGCTTTCTTTTCAGCAGCGACAGTTCATCATTGTGTTTAGGGTATCCCAGCGAAAGCCGCACCATAAATCTATCCATTTGTGAATCGGGCAGCAGTTGGGTCCCTGCGGCTCCGACAGGGTTTTGGGTAGCAATAACTATAAACGGCTGTGGTATTACATGTGAAGTCCCGTCAACCGTGACCTGCCCCTCTTCCATAGCTTCGAGCAGTGCCGATTGTGTTCGGCTTGTGGCGCGGTTTAGTTCGTCAGCTAAAAATAAATTACACAAAACCGCACCTGCTGTATAGTCCATGGTGCCTGTGTCTTTGTTAAAAACAGAAAATCCGGTAACGTCTGACGGTAAAACATCCGGGGTAAACTGAACCCGGCTGTATTCCAGATTGAGTGCTTTCGAAAAAGCTATCGCAAGTGTTGTTTTACCTACACCGGGAATATCCTCAATTAATATATGTCCCCTTGCAAGAATTGCCAGAAATACGCGGAGTACCACCTGTTCCTTGCCGACAATCGCTTTCATAACGCTTTTTAAGACACGCCTGCCGGCAACATTTCCTTTTTGGGTTTCTTTCATTTACTTCTCCCCGGAACTTATCTTAATTAGTAGTTGGAACGGTAATTTTATCATGTTTCCGCCGGAAAAGCAATATTTTGAGTTTATGAATCAACTGAAGACTCAACGGAAACCATCTGAACTGTTACTGCGCAGTTGTGCCACAGAGCTCCGAGCAGGTTAACCGCGTTCGTCTAAATATCTTTGGACACGATTTTGAAGAATTCGAGCAGTTTCCGGTGCAGACCTTGAGCCGCTTAAAAACGGAGGGATGACCTCACCAAAAATCGCATCGATTATATCGTCCTGACGCCACGCAAAACTAACAGAATCAATGATTTCTCTCAGAGTCGCCGCTTCTTCTTCTGTCATTGCGTATATCTCCAGTTGATGCTCATACCATGAAACATGCTGCGGAACTTCTTTTCCATCTACAATGTTCGGAACCATCAGTTCTGAGATAAGTTCTTCGTACTTATCAATTCGCAAGGGGATACCATAGGGAGGGACTTCAGTTTCCGGAAGGAAAAACCGCCTGACAAAGCTCCATGCAGCATCCTGATGCGGCGAACCGGCGTTTATTCCAAAACGCTCCCACATAAATGTTACTCCATGCTGTCCACCCGAATTAGTAAACATACCGACTGCAACAATATCTCCAAACAGCGCTCGGTAGTTACGAAAATTGCCGGGCATATGCAGATAAACCGGAAATAATAACTGTTCGCCGTTTCGCACCCTTTCTACCTCTTCCTGTAATGAACTGCCAGAGAAATCGTCTTGATACTCCGGTAAAAGATAAGCAATTTCAAGCAAACTGATAAAATCTTCACTGTCCAGGTGTGCCTTATTGTTGGTCATATCAATGAATGTATCGCCGGATGAGTTTATTACTTGAATTATATAATACTCACGCGCGACATGATCGCCGGTTAAACGGGGCGCGTCAGGTTCATTTAGCCTCCTTAAAAGATTGGTGAATGTAAGAGGTCCTACCTGTGCCGCGGTTTCTCGCATTGTAATTTGTGTACTTAAGTAATAATGCTGTGATATTAGAGGTAACTTACCGTCGTCTTCCAGGATACTGAGTACGCTTTGGAAAAAATCTGTTCGGTTGATTATTGGATCATCGTCTATGAATGAATAGAGGTCTGCATAAAATTCGTCACCAACAGGGAATAAAGGATGCTCCAGGAAGATATCGGGGCCGCGCCCGGTAGTAATCATTTCAACCCTGATACGGTCTAAGTCGTTAAACGAATACTGTTGCAGTTCTATCCGGTAGTCTTGATTTTCATTGTTAAACTCAATAATCTCCCGCCGTATCCCTTCATAAAAGAATGAGCCTGCTATTGTCAATACTGTTTTTTCCGGCTGTTCATCTCTCGAAGCACGCGAAAGCACGTGAAAGTCCGTACGCCATTCGTTTTCATCGTCCATTACAATAATTTCTGTTTGTAATAATACAATACGTTCATCGGGTAAAATACAAATGTGATCATCAAACGTAGGAATTACAACAATCTCCATCCAGTCGAGAAGGGGTGTTTTTGTATGCGTTTCGAGTGTGTAGCCATAAAGGAATCTTCCGTCATTTGCTATCAAATCAAAGCTTTGATTGGCTCCGGCGGCAAAAATACTGTTTATGTTTGGAATAGTAAGAGGAATCGAATTTCCCCAGTCACCTGCTTCAAAGTCTATCTCCCTCAGGCTCATACCCGCACCTTCAACGAAGCTTTCGCGATGCAATGCAACAACCCGACCATCCCGCAACACGCCAATACTCAAAGCGCTGTTGATTTGCAGTTGCCCGATCACATCTCCTTCGCCGTTTAATAAAAACACGTTATTAAAAGGCCCTGCGTCATCAAGCACAATAGCTGTTTTTCCTTCATCCGTAAAAACCGCCTGTTTTATTCGAACAAATTCGTAACCTCGTGTAACTGCATTGTTGATTTCTACAGATGATATTTTTGCGCCGTTCCAGTCATAAATTCCATAGGTTATTACTGTATTACTATTTTCATAATACTCAACTTTTATAAGAGCAATATTATCATCATTTGTTATCTGTAACCCGCCAACGTCAACGCGATCCCCTCGTGTGGGAATAATCGCTCTTTTTAAGACATGTCCGTCTGCTGTAATCGTTGTCACAACCACTTCAGGCATAGAATCAACATACCAATAAACAATATTCTCTCCATCAACCAGCACACCACTGATCATGTATGGTAGCTGCTGAGACAGAATATTGTGCGATTGGTATATATATGTATCAAATACTGAGTTATCCGTGTATCCTAAGACATCCTCATCTTCATTGATATCCGCTCTGCAAGCGGTTAATATGAATGTGGCAGCGACTGCGAGGATGGCACATATGGTGTAAATAGTATATTTTTTTATTCTAATTTTAATCTGTTTCATCACAGGCAGTATACCAGAATAGTTTTGATAATTCAATCAGACGTGGTATTATGGTTCTGATAGTTTCATCAATTAAGCAGGAGGACAGAGCAGGTGGCAACGTATTTTACGGCAGATTTGCATTTCGGGCATCAGGCAATTCTAGGCTATTGCAACAGACCATTTGGCGACATTTCCGAAATGAATCAAAGCCTTATTAAAAACTGGAATGCCCGTGTTAATAACGATGACCATGTGTATATCGTAGGCGACTTGTTTTACGGCGGGCGTGATGCCGCAGGGATTGATGAGGCAATCGCAACGGTAAAAAAACTCAATGGAATATTACACCTTGTTGCGGGAAACCACGATTTCCCATATCTGAAAAACATGGAGTACCACTACCTTTTTGCTGATGTTGATCAAATAAGGTATTTGAAACACGAAGGTGAAAACATTTTTCTCTGTCATTACCCGATGGCAGAATGGAGCGGCTACTACCGAGGAAGCTGGCACATCTACGGTCATGTTCATAATGACAAGGATAGTACTGCGTTTCAGTATATGAGGACTTTGGATAAAGCCTTAAACGCAGGAGTTGATATTTGCAAGTACATGCCTGTAACATTTGAAGAGTTGAAAGAGTGTAATGAGGATTTTTGTTGCTTATGTTAACGCTTCGTAGTAGAATAAAAGCACATTTAAGGTGGTTAGAAATGAAAGATATTGAGCTTTCTCACGACGACGTTGATAAGAATAAAAAAACGAAACCGTTTATAGGGTACTATAAGTTCTGGGTTATGCTTACGTATCTCAGTGTAGTATCTGCTATTGTCGGTATGTCATTTGTGCTCGGCGGCGAGCTTGTACTGGCAATGATATGCCTTATGACATGCGGTTTATGCGACATGTTTGACGGGCCTGTCGCAAGGCGCAAGAAACGAAATGAACGCGAAAAGAACTATGGCATACAAATTGACTCTTTAGCAGACCTGGTCAGTTTTGGAGTCTTTCCTGTCGTTATCGGATACTCAGTAGGGTTTGGGCAAATCACACAAGGGCATTATTTACTCGAACCGGTTTTGTTTATAGTAATTGCCGCTATTTATGTTTTAGCCGCACTTATCAGGCTGGCATATTTTAATGCCGTAGAAATAGAGCTTCAGGCGAAAAAGGAAAAACGCAAGTATTATGTTGGTATGCCCGTAACTTTTGTTTCAATACTGATTCCTCTTGTCTATTCTGTATGCTTTTTACTCGATTTCTCATTTGCGCTTGCATATCCGGTAATGCTCTTCATTATTTCTATCGCATTTTTATCAAGAATAAAGTTTCCGAAAATTAAAGGAAAGTATTTAGTTCTTTTCCTGCTGGTAGGTATACCCCTTGCCGTATTTTTGGTATGGAGTATCGGAGGGTAGGACAAATGATAAATGGCAAATGATACATGACAAATGACAAATGAGTTTACGTTTTGTGTACCTTGAGTGCAAGTGAAAGAAATGGGTTTTAGTGTGATAAGTGAAGAAAAAGCCACGTTCAGAGCTGTTCCAATACTCGATGAAGACAAAGCAAGCATCAAGTTTTTATATAATACAGTCTTTGGAAGGATATTACTCAAGCTGATAACTAAACCATCTGTGTCAAAACTTGCCGGTGCTATATTAAGATGCCCGGCTTCTCGTGTTTTCATTAAAAGATTCATTGCGCAAAACGGTATTAAAATGAGTGATTACCGCAACGTCAAATACAAGTCTTTTGACGATTTTTTTGTAAGGGAGATTAAAGAAGGCTACAGACCCTTTCCCCCCGATGAGAACAGCCTTGCTTCACCTTGCGACGGTAAAGTTACGGTATATCCGATAACACCTGATAGCGTTTTTAGGATAAAGAACTCATTGTATTCCGTAAAAAGCCTGCTGCAAGATAAATCGCTTGCCGATAAGTACACAGGCGGTATATGCATGGTATTCAGACTGTCGCCGGATGACTATCACAGATATTGTTTTGTTGATGACGCAGAGATAATAAAGGTAAGGAAAATAAACGGTTTGCTCCACACAGTTCGCCCGATAGCATATCAAAACCATGCGGTTTTCTGCCAAAACTCCAGAGAGCTTACAGTGATGCAGACAACCAACTTCGGCAGAGTAATCCAAATAGAAGTCGGCGCGTTATTTGTCGGAAAAATCTCAAACCATAAGAAAAGCAGCATGGTGCTAAGAGGCGAAGAAAAAGGAATGTTCCAGTTCGGTGGCTCTACAATAATACTGCTCTTTACTGAAGGTGCGGTAACAATAGACAGCGCAATTATAAAAAACACTGAGCTGGGCAGGGAAACCATTATGAGAATGGTGAGAAGGTAGGGGAGGTATCCATACGGAAGATTGAGACTTGGGGCGATTATACGGGAAGTCAGCGATGATTTCTTTAACGGATTAAAACAGCGGAAGACACAGCAAGAATCATGCAAAACCGTGTGCAGACGGTATTGCATGAGCGTGGCTAGGTGGACCGGCTTCACCTAGTCCGGCAGATAATCATCGTCATCAAAATCAGAAATCGATATTGCCTTTCCCGGTTCAGTTTTGTCGACCGGGGCGTTTCCGCTTATGTATTGCATTTGGCGCCATTGGTCTTTTGTTATCAGCAAGGTTCTGGGTTTTGAACCTTCGAAGGGGCCTACTATTCCCATTTCTTCCATCTGGTCTACTATTCTTGCTGCTCTTGCATAGCCCAGTTTCAATCTTCGCTGGAGCATTGACACAGAGGCTTGATTTGTTTCAAATATAACGTCAACTGCTTGCGGGAGCAGTTCATCATAGTCGCCTCCTCCGGAGTCGCCTGATTGTTTTTCTCCCGAAGATTTTTCTGCTGCGGCTTTTTCGATTTCTCCCATGACCTCTTCCGAGTATTGTGCCTCACCGCTCTTTTCTATGTATCCTATGACTTTTTCACGTTCCTTGTCCGATACCCATGTGCCTTGCAAACGCATGGGTTTTCCCGAGCCTGTCGGAGCATAGAGCATATCGCCGTTTCCAACGAGTTTATCCGCGCTTTGACCGGGGTCTAATATTATCCTCGACTCAAGAGCACTTGAAACCTTAAACGCAATACGTGACGGGATATTTGCTTTCATCAAACCGGTAATGACATCCGCGCGCGGGCTTTGTGTTGCAATAATCAAATGTATCCCTGCCGCACGACCCATTTGCGCAATACGGCAGACAGATTCTTCAACTTCCTTTGCTGCCATCATCATTAAGTCCGCTAGTTCATCTATGACGACAATAATCTGCGGCAACGGTTCCCGCTCTTCTTTCGGTTTACGTGCTATTTGATTATATCCTTCTAAATCTCTTGCGTTTGTCTCTGAAAAGAGCGTATATCTCTTCATCATTTCATAAGTAGCCCATTGCAAAGCACCTGCGGCTTTTTTCACATCTGTAACGACAGGGACGAGCAAGTGCGGAATACTGTTGTAAACCTTAAATTCGACCATTTTCGGGTCAATCATTATAAACCGCGCATCCTCAGGGGTCGCTTTATACAGTATACTCAAGATTATCGAGTTTAAGCATACCGACTTACCTGAACCGGTAGTACCTGCAACCAGCATATGCGGCAGTTTTTTAACATCACCTACGATTGGCTCGCCTGTAATATCCATTCCAATCGCAAACGTCAGCTTCGATTTTGCCTGTGAAAACTCTTTAGACTCGAGGACATCACGCAGGTGGACATTGCTGATATTTTTATTCGGCACTTCAATACCGACTGTCGAAATTCGATTGGGCATTGCGGCAATACGAACCCCCACCGCACCAAGTCTCATAGCTATATCGTCGGCAAGGCTTGTAAGCTTGTTGAGCTTAATACCCGATTCAAGCTCTGCCTCGTATCTTGTGACAGAAGGGCCGCGTGTTGCGTTGGAAATGTTTACATTAACACCAAAGCTTTGAAAGGCTGCCTCCAGCCGCTCTGTATTGAGCCGAACCTCGTTATCGCCTGCTCGCGACTGCGGTTCTCCACGCGACAATAACTCAAGCGGTGGAAAAGAATAACTTGCTTCCGGACTGACTCCAACATCTATATCAGGTACTATCGGCATTTTTGGTTTTTTTGCCACTCTATTCTCCGATGTGGGTCTTTGAGGTGATAGCGGCTCGCCAAAACCTGTATTTTCCGCTATTATCGGAGGCAGTAAACGGTCGGGTCTGCGTTGCTTCCCTTCCATAAACGGTATATCAAGCGGCATGTCTTCCGGAGTAATGTTCTCTGTCTCAATCTCAGGCATAACACTTTTTGACTTTTCATCACTTTCAATCGAATCGTGATATTGGTCCGGTGCTTTGCCCTTTGAGGCGTTTTTGCTAAAGGCATCTGTGTCGTCATCATCGGCAAAATGATCGGGTTTTACCGGGTGGCCGTTTTCGTCCAGGGGTATATCAATTTTTTTCTTCTTCCATAACGGTATTAATGAATTTCTATATGGGCGGCTTTGCCGCTGCAGGGCTCGATCGTTTATCATTCCACCGGGAACATCTGACCCGTGAGCGGACTCGTACTCGGGTTCGGGCTCAGGTGTATACGGACGTCTTTGACGTCTGCCGAATGCTTCGATAAGACCTGAGATTGTAGCGTTGAATGCGACCATTAGAAATAGTAGAGTTGCACAGATTAAAGCTATTGCTCCGCCTATTCTTCCAAAAAGCAATAAGAACAGCTCAGCAATGGTACCACTGAGTATTCCTCCTGATTCAAGATCCGCACCGCTTGTCCATAACTGCCCGATCATGGCGAAAGAGAAGCTGTACATTTGGGCATCAACCATAAACAAATGCACAAGCGCACCTATAACGACTGTCAGCATCAAGGTGCAAATAGTTCGCAGCAATATCGGGCGGCCTTTGTGAAACGCCAATACTACAGCACACATAATGAGCGCTGGCGGTAAGGCATAAAACCCATATCCGATTAAACGCTTTACAAATCCTGTGAAAAATGCGATAAAAACAGGGTCGTTATCAAAATATCCGATAAATGAGAAAACACCGATAATAAAACAAACAATTGCCATTATCTCGCGCCTGCGCGGCGGTTTTGATGTACTTATATCAGATTGTGAGCGCGGGCTTGGTTTCGAGGTATTTCTTGCGGCAGAAGCACTCGAAGCCCTCTTTTTCCTGTTTGTCTGAGCCATTTTTACGACCCTCTTCTTAAGATGAAAGCTTTCTTAAATTGAAAATTAAAAGTGGAAAATTGAAAATTAAGAACGATAAAGACTTTCTTATCAACAGCACTGTCCTATCCTCTAAATTACCATCTAAGATATATATATACCTTGTGTTATTATCAATACTCTAACCAATCCGGAATACTGTAATTTTCAATTTTCCACTTTCAACTTTCAACTTAATTAAAAAGTGACCAAATGATTGTGACTATGCCAATGCCCCAACAGTAGTAAGCGAAGTTCCCGAATTTACCCAGTGACATTACTCGCCTTATAAATTGTATTGCGAAATAACCTATGCCTGCGGCGACAACAAATCCTGCAAGGTATAGCGGGAGTAGGGAAAAGTCTGCACCTCCGCTGATTGCCCTGAATACCGAAACAAGTGTGGCTCCTATCACTGCGGGGATTGAGAGCAATAACGAAAAGCGGACTGCAAAGGATCCGCTTAATCCTCGTGCAAGTCCGACAGAAATTGTTGTTCCCGAACGGGAAAGCCCCGGTAAAACCGCAACCGCTTGAGCAAGCCCGATAAAAATTGCATCCGCAATTGTCATTGTTTTATCCGTCTTATTCCCCTCTTTTATATACTTGCTTGAAACGTACAATATGCACCCTGTGATAACCAACGCAAATCCAATAAAGAAGGTATTAAAGAACAATTGTGAAAATGGAATGAAAACAACAAAAATAAGTGGTATTGTGCCTATGATAATGAATAGTAACGCTCTGCCCGGCGGTTTGAGCGCAACAGGCTCGTCAGAATTTGAGTCCGACTTCAAACGGAGATATTCAAGTCCGTCACGAATCATTTCCTTTATTTCCACTCTGTATACTGCGCAAATAGATACCAATGTACCAAGGTGCAGCAGTACATCAAACAGCAGATGATGCTCCTCCGAGTAGTCCATTCTGAACAGATTTTGCAATATGGACAGGTGACCCGAACTGGAAATGGGGAGAAACTCAGCTATTCCCTGCACAAGCCCTAAGAACACCGCTATTATAAGAGACATAACAAATCCCCTTTCATAAATAATTGAGAGTTAATAATGCAGAATGCAGAATATGGCGGTTACACATCAGGTGATTCGATTGCGCTTAACTATACTTAGTTTTCTTGTTACTTTACCGAATGTAGAATTTCAAGTTCTTTTGCAACGTCAAAGCGCGGGAAGATTATTTCCCCTTTGTTTACTTTTACGGTTTTTGGAAGTGCGCCAAAGGATATAGTCGAGTCATATGTCGATAAATTATCGGTTGCGCCAATCTGAGATAGAATCTCCTTGCATGATTCCGGCATGAAGGGTGTAAGTAATACCGTACATATGCGTATTGTTTCAAGCAGATTATATAGTATTGACGCAAGACGCGGATGATTTGCTTCATCTTTTGCCAGTATCCACGGAGTTGTCTCGTCTATGTACTTGTTTGCTCGTGATGTAATCTTAGATATATCCGAAAGTGCGTTTTGGAAGGCGAGTGCCTCCATGTGTGTTTCATATGTTTTATTTAATCCGGTCGCTAAAATGATTAGATCATTATCTTCGGAAGCAACTTCATGTACAGGCGGCAGCATACCGTCAAAGTATTTATCGACCATCGCAACCGTTCGTGATACGAGATTTCCGATATCGTTTGCAAGGTCGGCATTTATACGAGTGAGAAGCAGTTCATTGTTGAAATTCCCGTCAGCTCCGAATGTGTATTCACGCGCGAGGAAAAAGCGCACTGCATCCACTCCGTACCTGTCGGCAAGTATGATCGGGTCGATAACGTTTCCTTTTGACTTACTCATTTTTTCGCCGTCAAACAATAGCCATCCGTGTCCGAAAACCTGTTTCGGCAGCGGAACACCGAGCGACATAAGCATTGCCGGCCATAGTATTGAATGGAATCTTACTATTTCCTTGCCGACAAAGTGTACGTTACACGGCCAGTATTTATCGAAATCGTTGTATTTCTCATTTTCGTATCCGAGTGCTGTTATATAATTGTTTAGTGCGTCAACCCACACATATACCACATGTCCCGGGTCAAAATCAACAGGGATGCCCCATTTGAATGTTGTACGCGACACGCATACATCTTCAAGTCCGGGTTTGAGGAAGTTGTTTATCATTTCATTCATACGCGACTGCGGTTGTAAAAAATCAGGTTGGTTTTGATACAACTCCATTATTTTATTTGCATACTTTGACTGACGGAAGAAGTACGCTTCTTCTTCGGCATACTTAACTTCACGTCCGCAATCCGGGCAATTACCCTCTACAAGCTGGCTGTTTGTCCAAAAAGACTCGCAAGGCGTACAATATGAGCCTTTATACGCACCCTTGTATATATCCCCGTTGTCATACATTCTTTTGAATATCTTTTTTATCGATTCCATGTGGTAGTCATCAGTTGTACGAATGAAGCGGTCATATGAGATGTTCAGCACTTCCCAGAGGTCGAGGATTCCGCCTTTCCCGCATACGATGTCATCCACAAACTCCTTGGGTGTAACTCCCGCTTCACGTGCCACCGTTTCGATCTTCATCCCATGCTCATCAGTCCCGGTCAGAAACATAACATCATAGCCGCGCATCCTTTTATATCTCGCAATAATATCAGCCATCACAGTACAGTACGCATTGCCTACATGTAATCTGTTCGACGGGTAATAAATCGGCGTAGTTATGTAGTATGTTCCGTTTTCCATGACTTTCTCCTTACAATCGCACGGCAATCAAGGCATTTTATCATATTTGAGAAAAAAAATAAACCATAAAATTTTTATGGGAAGGGGGGACATTTTTTGGGGATTTTTTGGGCATTTTTTTGCTCATGCTATCAACAATCCGTTTAATTGGACATTGCTCTGTGGTATACTTGGGTGATGGATATTATTGAGAAGCTTACAATTTTATCAGATGCTGCAAAGTATGATGTTGCTTGTACTTCAAGTGGTGTAGACCGTGCGGGGAAGAAGGGCTCCCTTGGTAATGCCGTGGCCTGCGGTATCTGCCATAGCTTCTCTGCCGATGGCAGATGCATCGCTCTTTTGAAGGTGCTACTCAGTAATGCCTGCGCCTACGACTGCAGTTATTGTGTCAACAGAAAATCCAATGACATCAG
>Ga0123353_10005368_pt1 | contig 16797 bp, 14 predicted proteins | sample TergutLab28metaG_3_FD_92763 | JGI IMG/M metagenome (GOLD analysis project Ga0123353, IMG submission 92763) | Labiotermes labralis P3 segment gut microbial communities from Petit-Saut dam, French Guiana - Lab288 P3 | ecosystem: Host-associated > Arthropoda: Insects > Digestive system > Gut ...
TCCGTTTTTGCGGGCGCCGGAGACCGCGCGGTCGGTGTTTGTGGTGATGGCCGTCGCGTCGGGGGTTCCGCTGGTGGCGGGGGTGGTGTTTTTCGGTTGGCGGGCGGCCGTGACGGCCGGTCTGGCGATCGGCGGATGCCTGGTGTGCGAGCGGGCGTACATGCTGGTGGCCCGGCTGCCCGCGATGGGTCGGCGGTCGCACGCGGTGCTCACGGGGGTGCTGCTGGCGGCGACGTTGCCTCCGTGGTCGCCGTGGTTTGTTCCGCTGGTGGCGGCGGTGTGCGCGACCCTCGTCGGAAAGGCGATTTTCGGCGGGGTGGGGCACTTCCTCTGGCAGCCGGCGCTGGTCGGGCGGCTGGCGGTGGCCGTGCTGTTCGCCGGACCGCTGACCGCTCCGTTCGAGAAACATCCGCACGCCCAGCCGGTGCTCACGACCCACTACATCATCCACGGCGATCTGCGCGAGGGCCGCCGCGTGGCCGACAATCAACCGTGGGGCGACACGCTGCTGCCGCCCGGCGGGCAGGCGATGCTCCTCCGCCCGACGCGGACCGTGCTGGCCCCGCTCACGCGAGGCGACCAGGCCGCCTTCTCCGCCCTGATCGACGTGCCCGTGTATTTTGATGCCGACGGGGCCGGCGAGGGCGAGCCGACCGGTGTTCCGCGGGCCAAACCCGCCGCGTTGATGAAGGTTCCGCCCATCGAGGATCTGCTCGTCGGCGCCAGACCCGGCGGGATCGGCGAAACGTGCGCCATCGCCATTCTCGCGGCCGGGCTGTATTTGATCTACCGCAACTACGTCAAGTGGACGCTTCCGGCGGCCTTTGTGTTCGCGGCGGCCGCGGTGGCGGCGCTGGGGCCGATCCAATTGGCCTCCGGCGACGGCGGGGCCGTCTGGGGCTGGGGCCCCGCGGGCGGCTGGTCGCTGGCGGGCTGCTTCTCGTTCTCACAAGACTGGACGTTCCCGCCGCTGCTGCGCGAGGGGCTGCCGGTCGGTTGGCTGTACGTGATGGTCCAACTGCTGGGCGGCGAGGTGTTGCTGGCGGGCTTTTTCCTGGCCACGGAAATGACCTCCCGCCCGGTGACCGCCGGCGGCCAGGCGATCTTCGGTCTCGCCGGCGGCGCGCTCGCCATGACGCTCCAACTCTACACCGACCTCCCCATCCCCGCCTACCTGGCCGTCCTGGTGATGAACACGTTCACACCCACCATCGACGCCCTCTGGCGCCCGCGAGTGTTCGGAAAACGCCGGTGGGGACGGGCGTGAGAAACAGGCTATTAGGCTGTTAGACTGTTAGGCGCAGGCTTATGAAGCATTTGGCCTAATCTCTCATAAGCCTGCGCCTAACAGTCTAACAGTCTAACAGTCTAATAGCCTAACAGCCTATCGTCACACCGTGTGGATGACAATCGTGTTGGTCGTGCCGGGTTTGCCGATCGGTCGGCCGCTGACGACGATGAGTTTGTCGCCGGGGGTCGCCAGTCCGTTGGCGAGGGCGACGCGCTGGGCGATGCGGAGGACGTCGCGGGTGTGCTCGGGCGCGGGGTGGCAGACGGGTTCGACACCGTAGTAGAGGCAGACGCGGCGGACCATGGCCGCGTCGGGGCTGACGGCGAGGATGGGCACGTGGAGTCGGCTTTTGGAGAGCACGCGGGCGGTGGCGCCGCTGGCGGTGTAGACGGCGACGGCGGCGATTTTTTCGTGTCGGGTGATGGCCCGGACAGCCGCCACGACGGCGCCGGTGGAGGTTTCGCTTTCGGGAAGGGCCGCGTCGTGGTCGTTGTGCCAGGCTTCGGTGGCGAGGATGGTGTCGTTCATCACGGTGACGGCCTCGGCGGGGAATTTTCCGACGGCCGTTTCGCCCGAGAGCATGACCGCGTCGGTCTGGTCGAGGACGGCGTTGGCGATATCGCACACTTCGGCCCGGGTGGGCGTGGCCGCGTCGATCATGGATTCGAGCATTTGCGTCGCGACGATGCAGGGTTTGCCGGCCCGCTGGCAGAGTTTGACGATGCGTTTTTGCGCCAGCGGAACGGAGGGCAGTTCCATCTCCACGCCGAGGTCTCCGCGGGCGACCATGGCGGCGTCGGCGGCCTGCACGATCTCCTCGATGTACGCCAAGGCCTGCGGTTTTTCGATTTTCGCGACGATCGGCAGCGTTTTGCCGTGCTGCTGTAACAGGGTCCGCAGTTCGTGAATGTCCGCCGGCTGTCGCACGAACGACAGGGCGACGTAATCGATGTCCTGCCGGGCGGCGATCCAGGCCACGTCGCGCCGGTCTTTTTCCGTCAGCGCCGACAGCGACAGTTTTGTGTGCGGCAGATTGATGCCCTTGCCCGACGAGAGCGCCCCGCCGCGTGTCACGCGGCAGGTGAAACTTGTTGGCGCGTTCACGGCCAGCACTTCCAGCCGCAATTTGCCGTCGTCGAGCAGGATAGCTTCGCCGGGGTGCACGTTGTCGATCATTTCCGGCAATGTGGTGGAGATTCTCGCCGCAGTGCCTTCGATCGGCTCGCGCTGGATGACGATTTCGGCGCCCTCGTGCAACTCGACGCCGCCGGCGACCACCTTGCCGACGCGAATCTTCGGCCCGCACAAATCCGCCAGCACCGCCACCGGCGTCCCGACGGCCTTGGATGCGGCCGCAATATTCGCCAGCGATTTTGCGTGCTCGTCGTACGTGCCGTGCGAAAAGTTCACCCGAAACACATCCGCTCCGGCCTGGAGAAGTTTTGACAACACGGCTGTGTCCTGACTGGCCGGCCCAATGGTGGCAACGATTTTTGTGCGAGCGATCATAATTTTCTCCCTGATTTTCGGTCCTCGGTCCTCAGTCCTCAGGCGTGGCGGTTGTGTGCGAAGAATCTTTCGCGGCGGCTTCGCCTGTTTGCGTCGTAAAACGTGCCGTACAAACCCACCTCGCCTTCCCGGCCTGCGCGACGTGCGCCGGGACCAAGCCGCGTAGCGGCGTCGTTTATCGCCCAGGGCGAGCGTACTCGCGAGCCCTGGGTAAAGCGTTTTATAACATCTAAGCCCCGTCAGGGGCGTCTTATCGTTATGTGGGCACAAGCACGCGGCACGGTACGACGCCCCTGACGGGGCTTGGTCGTTAAAAGGCCGCTCCCCCAGGGCTCCCTTCGCTCGCCCTGGGCGATACACGACGCCGCTACGCGGATTGGTGCCGACACGTTCCGCGCGAGACCGGGGAGGCGGCGTTCGCCTTTTTTACTTCTCGCAGCATTAATTTTTTGTCTCGGCGGGGGCGGATGGTTCGATTTTTTTGACGGCAGTAAACTTAAAGCCGGTGAAATTCGCGGTTTCGGAACCACCTTTATACCTTTTGCCGTCCACGACGCTTGTACGACTGCCGTTGAGCAGACCCAATGTGGTTTTTCCGCGAGTCAATGTGCCTCGGCTATTTTCCTTCCATCCCGCCCACTGAATGATCTTTGGATCGGCGGTCTTGACGTCGTCGTCGTGATACGAAGGAAACACTCCCGAAAACGTAACCATGTCCCCCGGGGACAGGGTGGACAATTCTTTATAAAACGGTGCCGAACCGGGGATGAACGATTTTTCGACAAATCCAAGGTAGCCTAGATAGCCCTTGAGGGGCTTCGACCATGTGGGATCGTTGAGAACAAGCCTGCGGATGTCCAGTGTCTTTTTGTCCAGGTCGTCCGGCGATGTGATCATGACATCGTCATGAACGTTCAGGACGACAACGACGTAGTCGATTTTCCTGTTTTTGCCTTCGCCGACGGTATAGACCGGGCGAACTTCGTTGATGGTTCCAACCCATCCTTTAACATTCCCGCGGGTAAACGCGACTTTCGCGTCGGCGGCCGTTTTTTCTTCCATTTCTTTTTTGGCGGTATCTTTCTGGAGATCGGTCAGATTGGGGTCTTTATCCCGCTGATCTCGTTCCTTAATACCTTTCTGAACGGCCGCGACCGCCGCCACCCACTTTTTCTGATCGTCCGGCATGGCGGCGTTCAACTGCACGGCCTTCTGTTCCGCCATCAGCCGTGCCGCTTCCTTCTCTTCTTCCGTTTGTGCTGGCTGCTTTGCCTGCGCGTGAACGGATAACGAGAGGAATACCGTCAATACCACGGCTGCGGCAAAAAGTTGTCTCATCGTACGTTCCTTTCAAAATTCCCAGGATTCGTCGTACATAACGTCCTACAGCGCCAAACGGCAGGGCCTGGTGAAAACGGTTCGTCGACCACTAACGCCCTTCTCCGCGTCTCCGCGTCGTTTTTTTCTCAATCCATATTGTCCAGCAACGTCCCGCTCTCGGGCGGCGTTACGTCTAACGGCAGCGCGCCCTGGTCGCGTTCTTCGGCGACCACGCGGGCGACGCTGACTAACTTGTCGCCGGGGCGGAGGTGGATCATGCGGACGCCCTGCGTCGCGCGGCCGATCGTTCGCATCTGCTCCATCCCGATGCGGACCACCATACCGTTGAGCGTCATGAGCATCAGTTCGTCGGCGTCGCGCATCGACTTCATGGCCACCACGTTGCCGTTGCGGTCGGTGGCGCGGATGTTGATCACGCCGCTTCCGCCGCGGCCCTGGAGGCGGTACTCCTCGAAGCTCGTCCGCTTGCCGTATCCGTTTTCGCACACCGTCAGCAGCGTGGCCATCGGGTCGAGAATGGCCATGTCCACGATCTCGTCACCGTCGCGCAGCGTCATCGACTTCACGCCGGCGGCCGTCCGGCCCATCGCGCGGACGTCGGTTTCCTCGAAGCGGATCGAGTACCCGTCGGCGGTGCCGAGCACGATTTGGTCGTCGCCGCGCGTAATCGCCACGCCGATCACCGTGTCGCCCTCGTCCAGCCCGGTGGCCTGGAGACCGCCCTTGCGGACGTTCGAATACGCGGCCAGCGGCGTTTTCTTGATCTGGCCTCGCTTAGTCGCCGTCACCAGGAACCGCTCGTCGAACTCCCGAACGCTGACGACGGCGCAAATCTTTTCGCTGGACTTCATCTCCAGCAAATTCACGATCGCCCGGCCCTTGGACTGCCGGGACATCGACGGGATGTCGTACACCTTCAGCCAGTGCATGCGCCCGTCGTTCAGGAAGATCAACAAATAATCGTGCGTGGAGGCGATGAACAGTTCCTCGACGAAGTCGCCTTCCTTCGCGTCGCCGCCGATCACGCCCGTCCCGCCGCGGCCCTGTTTGCGATAGGCCGTCAGCGGCATGCGTTTGATGTAGCCCTCATGCGTGAGCGTGACGACGACGTCCTCCTCGGCGATGAGGTCTTCGATGTTGAATTCGCCCACGTCGCCGATGATCTCGGTGCGGCGCTCGTCGCCGTAGCGGTCTTTGATTTCGTGAATGTCCTCGCGGATCACGTCCATCAGCAGCCTCTCGTCGGAGAGAATGGCTTCATAGCCGGCGATTTCGTCGCAGAGCGTGGAGTAGTCGCGGGCGAGTTTCTCGATTTCCAGGCCGGTGAGTTTCTGCAACTGCATCGTCAGAATCGCGTCGGCCTGCACGCCGGTGAGGTATTGGTCGCTGGTGGTGGCGCGTTTGACGAACGCGGCCGGCAGCAGTTTGCGGACGGTGGCCGACTCGGTCAGGCGGAGTTTGTGGGCCATCAGCCGCTGTTTGGCGGTCGGCACGTCGGGGGACTTTTTGATGATCTCGATGATCGCGTCGATGTCCGCGACCGCGAGGATCAGGCCCTCCATGATGTGGGCCCGCTGCCGCGCCCGCCGCAGCAGGAACATCGTCCGCCGGCGGATCACGTCGCGGCGGTGTTCGAGGAAGTACTCGAGCATTTCCTTGAGGTTCAGCGTGCGCGGGGCCTTGTTGACCAGCGCGATGTTGATGATGGAGAGCGTGTCCTGGAGGGGCGTGAACTCGTAGAGCTGGTTGACGACGACGTTGGCGTCGGCGCCTTTTTTGAGTTCGACGACGATTTTCATGCCCGTGCGGTCGCTGTGGTCGGCCACGTCGGCGATGTCGGGGATTCGGCCGGCCTTCACGACGTCGGCGATGCGTTCGATGATCGTCGTTTTGAGCACCTGGTAGGGGATTTCGGTGATGACGATCTGCGTTTTTCCGCCGGGGCGGGACTCGGTGTGCATCTTGCCGCGCATCGTGACGCGTCCGCGGCCGGTCTTGTAGCCTTCGAGAATGCCCGCGCGTCCGCAAATCAGGCCGCCGGTGGGCAGGTCGGGGCCCTTGATGTGCTTCATCAGGTCTTCGATGGTCGCTTCGGGCTTGTCGATGAGCATCAGCAGGCCGTTGCAGACCTCGGTGAGGTTATGCGGCGGGATGCTGGTGGCCATGCCCACGGCGATTCCCTGGCTGCCGTTGACCAGCAGGTTGGGGAACTTCGACGGCAGCACGCTGGGTTCGTCGCGCGTGTCGTCGTAGTTGCGGAGCATGTCGACCGTTTCCATGTTGAGGTCGTGCATCATTTCGATGGCGGCCGCGGTCATGCGGGCCTCGGTGTAGCGCATGGCCGCGGGCGGGTCGCCGTCGATCGAACCGAAGTTCCCCTGCGGGTCCACCAGCGTGTAGCGCATCGTCCACCACTGCCCCAGCCGGACGAGGGTGGGGTAGACCACGCCTTCGCCGTGGGGGTGGTAGTTACCGCTGGTGTCGCCGGCGATCTTGGCGCATTTGCGGTGTTTGCTGCGGGGCCCGAGGTTGAGGTCGTTCATCGCCACCAGCACGCGCCGCTGGCTGGGTTTGAGCCCGTCGCGCACGTCGGGCAGCGCCCGGTCGACGATGGTGCTCATGGCGTAGGTGAGATAACTGTCGCGAAGTTCCTCTTCGATGGCGAGGTCTTCGACATGTTCGTTGTTGAACATGACGGCGGCGTACTGCGTCCCGGCCCCGCCGGCGTTGCCATTGGCGGCGGTTTCGGCGGCGGGTTGTTCGTCACGTTTTTTTTCGTCGTCAGCCACGGTAATCACTCCCGGTACAACACGTACGGCATTGGGATAAAGGCAAGGGGAAAAACTCACGCGCGGGCGTCCATACCCGGTGGTTGCCATCCCTGCGAACCAACGCTGATTATGCGAAAAAGCCGGTGAAAAGTACAGGGAAAATGAAAAGGGTATTCACGCCACACAACGAGACGGTTACACTGTCCGGGAAGGGCTTGTGAGCCGTTAGGGAGCAAGGTGAAAAATGGAATTCAGACAAACCAAGCGCCAGGCTGCGCGGGGCACACGCCCTGATGCCGAGACGTTCAATATACTCTTGCTTCTCAAGAGAGCCTCCGAACTTCGCGCCACGTATCAGATACGTCTCTTGACGTACCGTGCCGTACAGGAAGGCGTGAAACTTGTGATCGAAGTTCCCAAGACATGTAAGATACACCGTGATTTGCGAGAGTTGACGAAACAGTACCCCAGGAACGTAAAAATTATGAGGGCATAATGGGATTGTATCTGGCTATATTCGATGGAGAGGATGAACTGGACGGTGTCGAGGTGGGCATGTATGGCGACTTCGGCGTCTTTCGGGATGCCGTGGTGAACCACCTGGAAAACGGTGTTGCCGGCTCGCGATTCCCCGTGCTGATTCTGCACTCCGATTGTGACGGTCAATGGTCGTCGCGTGAAGCGGCGGCTCTGGAAAAAGAACTGGAAGAAATCGGCGCTCGATTTCGCGAATTGCCGCCGATCCCTTTCAACGCGGAGTGGCAACAGCAGATCGCGGAGACCGTTGGCATTCGGCCCCGAAACCTCTACGACTGCTTCTTCGATGTTGATGGGGAGCCCCTGTTAGAACGATTGATTGGCTTGGTCCAATTGAGTCAGGCCAGGAATCTTCCCATTTTATTTCAGTAGGAAGCGTCTGAAAATCATGGAGGGTAGAATCCTTATTGCCGCCCGGACGTTTCTTCTCGTATAATGCAAGGGAGAGGCGTATAGCCCGTAAGGAAGGGTGTTCCTATGATCGTCACCGAAGCGGAAATCGAGCAGCAAGCCAGGCTCCTGTCCCAGGACAACCAGCAGGCGGATTCCGACATCATCAAAGTTCTCTGGTTCCCGCACGAATCCATGGTTTGTCTCGTCGAACTTCACAAAACCATCCCTTCCATGGAGGACGACAAGGTTGTTCGGCCGTTCTACTTCCGGGCGTCACCGGAGGATCAGTTGCCCGCGCCTTCCGGCATTGCGCTCATTCGGCCGGAAGAGGAAGGTCGGCTCAAATTGCCTTCCGACTGGGGCACATGGGACGATGCCCGTGACATTACGTGAGTGGAGGATGGCGTATGAACTGGCGTTCGGCATTTTTCATTCAGGCCCGCGGCGATAACGAAATCCGCAAGTTGCTCAATGAAAACCAGGCCCCGTATGCTCACCAATTGCACTATCTCCAGATGGCGTGGGAAAAATTGGCCAAGGGTGTGTTGACGCTGGAGGATGCCGTCGATCCTCCCGAATTCAGCCATCGCGCGCTTGTTCGTTGCCTACAGCATCTCAAGACGGACCGGCACCTCCGGCGATTGCTTCGATATGAGGATTCCTCATCGTTTACGCGATTTATCAACTCCCTCCTCCCCTTGGCTGATCAGATTGAGCGCTTGGCTCCCGCGTTGGCCGGGGCGAGGCAGCCGAATCCTGAGTATCCGTGGCAACCCCTCGTTCGAGGTCCCGTGGAGGTTCCCGTCAGGTTTGGCTTTCCACAATTCAATCCACGTTCTCAGCAAATGGACAAACTGGATGCTCTCCTCGACAAGCTCTTGCGATTCTACGCACCGTGACACAGAACGAACCATCACGACCTTCGAAGCTCGCGCCGTGGTTGCGGCGGCGGTGGCCGGCCTCTGGGGAGGCGGCGCCGTTGCGGGCCATGTTGGACGACCTGGGGTTGGCGACGGTGTGTACGGAGGCGCGGTGTCCGAATCAGGGGGAGTGTCACGCGTTGGGGACGGCGACGTTTTTGATTCTGGGGCGGCAATGCACGCGGGCGTGTCGGTTTTGCGCGGTGACCAAGGGCCCGCCCCAGCCGCCACGGGACGACGAACCCGAAGCCGTGGCCGCGGCGTGCGAGCGGCTGGGGTTGAAATACGTTGTGATCACCAGCGTGACGCGCGACGACCTGCCCGACGGCGGGGCGGGCCATTTTGCGCGAACCATTGCCGCCATTCGCGCCCGGCGGCCGTTGACGCTGGTGGAAGTCCTCACACCGGATTTCCTCGGCGTGACCGAGCACGTGGACATTGTGCTGAAGGCCGGGCCTGACGTGTTCGATCACAACGTCGAAACCGTCCCCCGGCTGTACGAAGCCGTCCGGCCCCGCTCGGCCGGTGGTATCGCGCCGGACTACAACCGCAGCCTGGCGGTGCTCAGGCACGCCGCGAACGCGGCGTGCGACGTGTCGCGGGTGTTCCGCCCGCGCGTCTGTGCGGGCGTCTCGCCCGCACGAAACCCGTCCGTATGCGCTGGCGAAGACGATGGTGTGTCTTCCAATGACTTGCCCAATGGAATGCACAACGCGGGCGAGACGCCCGCGCCGCGAGCCACGCCCGCGGAACGCGGGCGGCGGCTGTTCGTCAAGAGCGGCCTGATGCTCGGGCTGGGCGAACGCGACGCGGAAATCGAACAAACGCTCGCCGATCTGCGCCACGCCGGCGTGGACATCCTTACGCTGGGCCAATACCTCGCGCCGTCCCCACACCACTGGCCTGTCGCCCGGTTCGTCGAACCGGCGGAATTTGCCCAATGGGAAATCCGTGCCAAAGCCATGGGCTTCATGTCCGTGCTGGCGGGGCCGTTCGTGCGGAGCAGCTATCGCGCGGGAGAGATTTTACCGGAAGGGGATTGCTGAAACGGCGGCCTGTTTTGTGCGGAGCATTCTACGACGCAAACAGGAAAAGCCAGGGCGAACGGTTTGCCGCGCACGACGTTCTACAGCGCAAAGAGGCAAGCCAAATCCGCGTCCCGCTGTTTCCCGTCTTCCCGTTCATCCTGTGTCGTCTGTCGCCTACCGTCGCATCGCCAGTTCGAACTGTCCCCGCAGGGCCCGGAGGTATTGGGCTTGTTCGATGGCGTGGGCTTCCCAACTTGCCGCGAGGGCGGGCAGGAGTTTGTCGTCCTGCGGGGTGCCGACGGCGCGGTGCAGGGCGTCACGGAACGAACATCCGAACTTGAGGTTCTCAACCAGGTCCATGAATTGCCGCTCGCTCAGCCGGCTTTGCAGAAACGCCACCAGGCTGTAACTTTCGGCATAAAACACGTCCACGGCCTGTAGCGAGTGCTGTTGTGCGAGCAGCAGTTCGTGCAGCGAAAGTTTTTCCTTCCCCGCCAGCGCCGCCCCGGCCAGCAGAATTCTGCCGTTGTCGGGCAGCGCCTCGGCGAGCATGGCCAGTCCCTCGTTGAGGAAGAACGGGACGGGCGCGTCACCGAAGGATTCGCGCGTGACCAGGTGGCAGAGTTCGTGGGGCAGGACGCGGTCGAGCATTTCGGTGCTGAATTGTCCGGCCGGCGTGGTTTGGGTCAGGTCGATCCTCCGCGTGGTCAGTCCGTCGCGGGTGGCCAGGCTGTAACTTCCGCCGGCCCATTCGGGCGCGTCGAGGGCGTTGGCTTCGAACGCCTTGCGGTCGGGCCAAATGTGGATTTCGACGGTGTTGGGATACGCCCGCCCGCCCAGCAGCAGTTCGCCGATTCGGGCCAGGGCGGCCTCGGCCTCGACGGCGACGAGCTTCGACAAGGCCCCGTTGTACGAATGCACGACGAAATGTGTGCTGGACTCGACGGCCTTTTGCGGTTCGGTCTGGGCCAATTCGACTTTTTGCAGGCGCGTCAGCCGATGGCTGGGCGGTTGGAGCGGTGCGGGGTTGCTCCGGGCTTGTTGGCAGGCGGTGATTTGCTCGGTGGCGAACTCGCGGTCGGTCCGGTTGGCGGGGTCGGCGAGGTAGGCGGCGTACGCCTCCTCCGCCCCGGCGAATTGCCCGGATCGCTGCCGGGCCGTCGCGATAATTAACCACGCCCGACCCGAAAGCGGATGCCGGTGACTCAACACCTCCTGGGCGGCCTGCTCGGCCTGTTCGTACTGACCCATCGCCAGGTGGTCCAACGCCTCCTGCGTTCGTCCGATCGCGTCAAACCCCGGACCCTGCACCGCCCCGCCGGCGGAGAGATCCCCCGCGGCCAGGGCGACCGCTCCGATCAGCCCCACTGCCACAATCAGTTTGTTCTTACTGGTTGGCATTGAGTTCCGCCATGAGGAGTTGTCTCATGGCCTCCACTTTCTTCAGGTCCTGCTGGGCCCAGGCGGTTTCCATGACCAACTCCGCCGGGTACGGCTTGGCGATGTCGAGCACGGACGACAAATTGCCGCGGACATTGTCCAGGTGGCGGAGCATCTGCGACAGCCGCTGACGATACGCCGCCGCCGTCATGTCCGCTTTTCCGATGTCGTTCAACTGCCGGTCAAACCCGGCCGCGTCCAGAACGGTGTCCTTGCGAATCATTGTAATGCGCCGCCGGGCAATTTCAACCCTGTGGCTGAGGGCAATTTTTTCCACCATCGCGTCGGCCCGGTCGAAGGTCTGTCCGGCCTGATAGTATTTCACCGCCGCACCGTCGGGGTCGGTCGGTTCCAGCGCCAGCCCCGCCTCCATCTGCGATCGCCCGAGCGCGATCTCCTTCCGGGCCTTGGCGTGAAGGGCGGCCTCCAGCACCAGCGGGTTGCTCAGCGAGGCCGGTCCGGCGGGCAGAAATTTTTTGCCCGTCAGTTTCGCGTCAGGCGGGTACGGTTCAGCCAACACGTACATGCCATCGCGACACTCGCCCAGCAGTTCGGCGATGGCGGCGAATTTCATCGCCGCCGGCCCCGTCGTCCGCCGGGCCAGGTCCTGATACGTCTGCGCCGCCGCGGCGAACTCCTGGTTTCGCAACAACGCCTGCGCCCGCAACTCCCGAACGGCAGGCCATTGATCGCCCGCGATCTCCTCCGTCGCCGGCAGCCAGTGTTTGACGAGCGGTTCCAGCGGTCCCGAGTCCAGCCGGGCGCGACAAAACTCCATCGCCGGCCCGAAGGTCCGCCACTGGTCGTCCACCAACGTAAACCCGAGCGCCCGCCGGGCGGATTTGTGATTCGGGCTGATCTGAATGACCCGTTGATACAACTCGCGGGCCTGGCGGGGGAGTTCGTTTTCGTCGGCCCAGATCGCCGCCGCGAACAGACCGGCCGAGTCGTCGGACTTGAGTTCCGCCAGCCGCCGGGAGAGTTGTTCTTCCGGTGTGTCGCGAGACTCGATGCGCGCGACCTCGTTCCGGGCGAAACGCATCGTGCCGTACTCCATGACGATGACGACGGAATTTTCCTGCACGGTGATTTTGCCGTGAAACATCCTGCCGTCGCGTAACGTCAGCAGATCGGCCCGCACCAGGCCGCCGCTCGCAAGGGCTACCATCAGCATGATCCACCGCGCCATGCCCAGCCAACTCCGACAAATCGAGTTCTCGACACGCCAATCGACGCGCAAATAACGACAGCTAAAAAGTATAACGCATCTTGGCGAGTTCTATTGAAAAATTCCGGGAAATGGATAGGCGATTTTGTTATCGTACAGGCGGACGTTGTCGCTGACGGACGTCCAGCGTGAAAGGGACTTCGGATGCGTAACGTTCATCGAGCCATCGTGTGGGTGTTGGGGATTGGCTTGGTGTTGTTTTTCGGCGTGGCGTTGTACATCAGCCTTGATCTGACGGAGGGACGCACCGATATGTCGCACGTCGCGCCTTCCCTGGCCGTTGACGGCAATTCGGGCCAGGCCGGCGAAACGGTCGCTTCTCAGAAGGGGGGACGCATCGGTCTACCGTATGCCGGGCCTCCTTTGGCATTTGACGGCAATTCGATACAGGCCGGCGAAACGGTCATTGTCCCCACGCTGGACACGCCGGCCCCCGCGGGCAAGAACATCATCTGGTGCGCGACGTTTCAACTTTGCTGGGACGAACTGAAGCCTATTGTCGCCATCGACCCGGACGACGTGCCGGACTCGCCCGAGACGGTGGAGCGGCTCAACAACGCCCGCGTGAACAAGGACGATTTGCCGGCCGGCGGTTATTACGTCGCCGCCGGGCGCGTGAAGGACGGCATCGTGCGGAAAATCCAGTCGGACATGGCGGCGCGGTTTCCGCACGTCACGCCCGACATCGCCGCGGATGACGCGACGGTCGCATTGGCCTACGCCTATCTCGCCGACTCGCTGAAGTTCGGCGCACCCTATCTCGACTCCAAATCGGGCGACGTGTTTGTCGACTCGGCGGGCACCAGAACGCCCATCACGAGTTTCGGCTTGCACAAGCGTGACGGAGCGCCCCTCAACACCATGCTGGTCCGGCAAATCGAAATCCTCTATTTCCGCTACAACGAGGAGACGCACAGGTACGAGGAATTCGTGCTTGATCTGGATAAAAAATCCTCGCCGACCCAGATCATCCTGGCCTGTGTCGCGCCGCGGGAATCGCTGGTGGCAACGTGGCAGGACGTGCTGCGGAAGATCGAAGAATGGCAGCCCGGCAGGGACAGTGAACGTGAGTTCGACAAGCACGACACGCTGGCCGTGCCGAACATCAACTACAAGATTCAGCATCGCTTCAGGGAACTGGAGACGAACCCGCGGCTGAAGGCGTCGCAGACCATTGAATTCCGCCTGGACCGCAGCGGAACGGCGTTTGCCAGCCATGCACAGCACGTTGCCCTGGCGGCAGACGGCCGAGACTTCCAATTCACCCAGCCGTTCCTGATCGTCATGCGCAAACGCGAATCAACCGAACCCTACTTCGTCATGTGGATCGACAACGCCGAACTGCTCTGCAAACCCTAGAGCATTTTAACGACGACTTGACACATTTTTTCGCCGCGAATTACGCGAATTTTCGCGAAAATTCGCGTAATTTGCGGCGAAAACGCTACTCGCTTCGCCGCCGCACCGCGTCCAGCACGCGGTTGGCGCGGTCGGCGGGGTCGCCTTGATCGAGATTCAGATCGCGAAAATCGCCGCGGAGGGTTTTGAGGGCGAAACGTTCGATGTTGATTTCGTCGGCCGTGCGGACGCCCAGGCGGCGGAGGAGTTCCTGGGGCAGGCTCCAGCCTTGGGTGGCGTGTTGGAGCAGGCAGAGGCTGACGGCGACGGGCAGGATCAGCCACTTGCGGCTGAGGGCGCTCATCGCCACGCCGACGATCCCCGCCACGGCGGCGTAGGTTTGCAAGGCCCGTTCGAGGTTCCACTCGCGTTCGAGTTCGTCCAGGCGGGCCTGGATTTCGTCCAGCCTGGCGGCGTAATATGCGACCCGCTCCTGTGTCCGCCGCCGAATCTCCTCCCGCACCTGACGCCCCCGATCACAACACCCGCCCCGCGCCGTCTGCACGTCGATGTCCTGAAATTCGTCCATGGATGCTCCCCGTGACGCATTATAGGCGGTTCGATGATTAGGCGCCGGCTGATGAGGCAGTAGGCCCAATGCTTATTCTTCGGAAATGTCCAGACTTTCCTGCATGTAGGCGAACACAATGCGGATAACGGCCTGCACGTCCGCGTTGCAGTTTTTGAAACACAGGTTGTCCAGTGCGACCGCTCGAAATTGCCGTATGGGGCCGCTGATGAGCGCATGGACGAAGGACTGGGTTGTTCCGGAAACCTGTCCGAAATCGATAATCACCTCCTGCCCGTTTTGCAGCGCGAGGATGATGACGTCTTCCCGCAGTTGCCTGGCGACATCCTTGTTTTCGGCGAAACCGCCGGCATGATTGAAAATGGAAATGATGGGTGGCGTCATATGAACCGAGGTTCCTTATGTTTTTGTTTTTTTCTCTCGTGGATGCTCGCGCTGTAGACATGGTCGACGCGTGACAGCAGGGAATCGAATGCCGGGGTGCTGTCGAGCGTGATGTCGATTGCGACAAGAGTTCCCTGGAACCCCGGGGCGTCGTTGCGTTCACGGTGTCGGTCTTTTTCCGGGTCCGCCGTGATGGTGGGCGGGAATTTCTTCCGGGCGTCGGAAAGCAGTAATTTGTAGATGCCGCTTCCGCTATAGATCATAAAATAATCGCGCGTGGTTTTGGCGAGGGACTTGATGAAGAACAATCCCGCGCCGGCGTTATTGTCCGTGCCGCCTTCCCTTCGCGTGGTTCCGGAGATGCCCGGTACGAGGGCCCATTTCAACGCGTCAAGGTCGGTTTGTGTTTTTTCCGGCCAATTTCCGGCCATGCTCTTTCGGACCCCGATGCCGCCGTCGCAAATGCCCAGGCGGACGGAATTATTCTTTTTGTAGTATTGGGCCGCGACAATGGCGCCGGTTGGCGCACAGGCGTGTTCCAGCACATTGCGGACCAGTTCGCCAATCACGTAGTTGATGGCGTTTGTTTTATCGGGCGGCAGATGCAGCAGGGGAATCAGATCACTGATGGCGCGAGACTGTTCGGTTGCGCCTCGCACCTGGGTCAGCGGAATGAACCGTCCGGCTTCTTCATTATGAGCAATGCGATATGGAGACTGTTGGTTCGTAAACGTAAAAAGTCCCATGCGGTCAAGGTAAGAACCGGATTTCGCGGTCAGCGGGCCGAAACTCACATTTTTTCCCGCGCGCAACGCCAGCGCGGCGGCAAAAGTCAGGACGGCAGGATGAACGCTGATCCATTTGGGATGGGCCTCAATCGTAAGAACATCCGGATCAGACAGGTCAACCCTGTCGAGGAATCGGTCAAAATTTCGCAGGAAATCGGAATTGGAAAAATAAAGTTTCATGACACCATTTTCCTGTAGGACGTGATTTTATCATAATCGCTTCCCACAGGGGAAATGGTATCCAGGTGATAATGATTTTGTCAAGCACGTTCTACAGGGAAAAAATAATGATTTACGCCTATTTTCACCATCCGGGTCCGCACAGGTCGATCGGGCCCTCGGGCCAGGGGTACGTGGCGGGGTAGATCATGGTGTGTTGTTCCCACCAGGGGCGTTCGGCGGGGTTGGCGGCGAGGTGGTTTATACAAGGGTTGTGGACGCGGCGGCAGGTGAGGAGTTCGTAGAAGGCCGGCACGCCGGTTTGGAAAAAGCTGACGGGGAAGACGCCGCGGTCGACGTGCTCGAAGGCGGCCCGGACGACGGCGCTGCCCAGGCCCAGGTGGCGGAAGTCGGGGTGCGTTTTCACGCCCGCCAACGCCAGCGCGTCCAGCGGGCCTTGCGACGTGCGGATGCGTCGCGGCAAAAACTGGCTGGTCGCGACGATCTGCCGCCGCCCCAGGCCGTCGTCGTGACGGACGAAAAACACCCGCCGGGCCCGCTCGGCCGGCCAGTCGATCTCCGGGGCCGGCGCGGACACCGGAACGCGAAATCCGTCAAACGATCCCGGCGGATAGACGGCCAACCCCAGCGCGTCCAGCGCGGCACAATCGTCGGCGGAAAGTTCAGACACCAAAAACGTTTCGACGACATGCGTGTTCATGGCGGCATCATACCATAACGGAAGCCACATAGCCACGTAGCCACATAGGCGCAGACCGGATATTGGTAAATGGAAAAACGGTGCCATTTACCAATATCCGGTCTGCGCCTATGTGGCTACGTGGCTTCCGTTCCCTCGATCCGTCGCACGGTTTCACCGTCAGGCCGCGAAAAACGATTTGTCGCGAAAAACAGTCTTGGCGCATCGTCGCCGGGGCATACAATAGGTTCTGTTGCCCGCCGCGTCGCGGCGTTAGTGAACGGTTGATCTCCCCATCCAAAGGAGCGAACATTGTGGCGCGACAGACAGACAGACAGACAGACAGACAGACAGACAGACAGACAGACAGACAGACAGACA
>Ga0123353_10005369_pt1 | contig 16796 bp, 2 predicted proteins | sample TergutLab28metaG_3_FD_92763 | JGI IMG/M metagenome (GOLD analysis project Ga0123353, IMG submission 92763) | Labiotermes labralis P3 segment gut microbial communities from Petit-Saut dam, French Guiana - Lab288 P3 | ecosystem: Host-associated > Arthropoda: Insects > Digestive system > Gut ...
AATTAACCCAAGCAAAATTACTATTAGCAGTAGAACTTACTACAGTAATAGTTATGAAATCTCCTACATTAGGATTAGTATTACTTACTGTAATAGAATTAATTGCATTTCTGTTTTGAGAAATACCTGATGCAGAAGTAATACTTCCATTTATTGTATCTATTGGAGAGCCAGTATTATCTCCACTTACAGATACTGTGTAATTAAGAGTGAAAGTTCCAGGATTAATAAGGGTAACTAGGAAGAACGCATATACAGTTTGTCCAGGAGTTATATTTCCAAGAAATTGACTTGAACTTTGTCCAGGAGCAAGTATAAAATTAGCTCCTAGTCCTGAAGAAGTAAAATTAGCCCAAACATTAGTAGCTGTTGTAGCAGCATTGTTAGTAATAGCTATTTCAACAACAGTCGAATTAGGTCCTGCAGTAAGATTACTACCATAAACTAAAGTAGGACTAGAAAGTATAGCTAGACTCAAATTTCCAAAACGCATGTTAGCTACACCATAATTCATGCCTTCATATTGAATAACATTAATAGTCTCACTAGGATATACATGGCCAGGATAGGTAGCTAATACATAAAATTGAGTATCTAAACTATAAAAGCTAGCAAGATAATTTCCATTTCCATCAGAAACCGTTGTTGCTAGTATCTCTCCATTTAAAGTTTTGATATATATTGTAGCTCCCTTGAATGGATCATCATTATCACAATTCAATATCTTTCCCGAAACTATAGTGTTTGGTGGTGTTGTACTTGAATTTTGACCATTTGCAACTGTTGAATTAGCACTTTTAGGATTGTCGTTAGAAGTTGAACTAGAATTTAAATCAGAAATAATATTAGAATTAATATTAGAATCAATATCAGAATCAACAGAAATATCTATTGCAGAATCAAGATTAGTATCATTTTCTAAATTAAAATTTGATTCAGCAGCAACAACCATTGACATTGAAGCAATTAATGATAATAAGATTAATAATAAAAATATCACATTTTTATTTATATTTTCACCCCCGTTTTTTTGTTTGTGACATTGATAGTTATGTTGTATACTCATACTTAAAACTTTCTAAAAGATTCCATATAAATTGAAATAATTTGCAAAATTCAACTTATTTTATAGTATTGTTTTTAATAATAAGGAACAAATGATTGATATAATCTATATAAATTATAAATAGTTATAACACTATAAAAATAATTTTTATTTTCATATATAAATTATTATAATATAAAATTATTATAAAATTAGTAAATATATACTCTATAAAATTATTATAAAATTATGAAATAGATACTATAAAATATATAATTATAAAATTATATTATAAAATTTATTATAAAAAAATATTATAAAATTATGAAATAGATACTATAAAATATATAATTATAAAATTTATAAAAAAATATAAAACAAAAAATAATATTATATAATAAGAAATTATAAGTAAAATTATTAAAAATTACATTTCATAATATATTTAAAATATAATTCAGTTGAGATAATAAATAATATCCCAACCATAATATAAAAAAAAGATTTAATAAATAAAATAAGAAGATTTTAATTGAAAAAATAAATAAATCTTCTTTTAAATTTTCCAATTGTGAATTTATTTTTCTTTACTCTTTTTATTCCTTCCTTCGAATGTTTAAAACTAATATTGAAAGTATTAGTACTATTATAGCTATTGAAACTGGTAAAGCTGTTCCTTTCATACTAGCAGCACTATTCACACCACTGTTATTTTTGTTTTTGTCAGTATCATTAGAACTACCATTAGTACTTGCACTATTTCCATTATTATTATTTTTATTGTCATCATCTGGTTGTGTATTAGTAACATTAGCTTTATTATTAGTATTATTATTTGTAGCACCATTATTAGAAGTATTTTCATATATGTGAATCAAAACATAAGGAGAAGAATCCTCATTAACTTCAATTAATCTTCCTTCACTTGTAATAGTCACTCTATTAGTAATATCTCCAATAGCATCTACACGAACATCAACATAAAGAACAACAGTTTCACCGCCATCTAAATTACCAATAGTCCATAATCCAGTAGTATGATTAAAGTCTCCTTTAGTAGAAGAACTTCCAACATAAACTAAACCAGAAGGTAGAAGTTCTCTAACAACAATTGCTCTTGAAGTATCTAAACCACTATTAGATACAGTAATAGTGTATCTTAATATATCTCCAACAAAAACCTTGCCAGTAGCATTAACAACTTTATTAATGCTCAATCGAACATTAACAGAAGCATTAGTTGAAACATTAGACTCATTATTACCTAAATTCTCTTGATCAACAGTTACTGTTACATTATTGAATATTAAACCACTACCATTAACCCTAACAAACAAAGTTAATGTTACAGTGTTTCCAACACTAATATTGCCAATATTCCATGTATTTCCATCATAAGTTCCTTGACTTGGAATATTATTTAATAAAATAAGTCTAGTATCAAGAACTTCATTGACAGTAACACCAGTAGCATCATAATTTCCATTATTAGTTACAGTAATTGTATAAGTCAATAAACCTCCATTAACAACAGAACTAGCATTTACAGATTTAACTATTGAAAGGTCAACAGGACCTGTAATATTAGTTTCAACAGTAGCATTAGCAGTATCTCCTTGATCAGTAGTAACATTTACAGTATTAACTATAGTTCCTGTACCATTAACACTAACAATAATAGTTAAAACTGCATAACCATTAGGAGTTAAGTTACCTATATTCCAAATATCGTTTTCATAAGTTCCTTTACTTGGATCAGAAGATATTAATGTTAATCTATTATCTAAAACTTCTGTGACAATAACACCAGTAGCTGTATCAAGACCACGGTTAATTACAATAATGTGATAAGTCAACTCAGTACCATTAAGAACTTCAGTAGCATTAACCACCTTAATTAGAACAATATCTACTGATGGAGTAACATCAACTTCAACACTAGCATTTTTATCACCAGTATTATTCTCATTAGTACTAATATTCACAAAGTTAACAATAGGCTCACCACTTGCATCTATAACCAATACAAATAATATCATACTATAACTTTCACCACTAGCAATTTCCCCAATATCCCAAAGATCGTTTTCATAGGTTCCTTTAGTAGTTTGATTATCTAATAAAACAAGTCTATTATCAAGACGTTCACTAAGTTTAACACCAGTAGCAGTATCTGGACCATTATTAGTCACAGTGATAATATAGAAGAATACATCACCATTAGCTACATTAGCTGGAACAACTTCCTTAGTTAAAGTAATATTAACAAGAGGTAAAACAGTAGTATTGACAGTAGTATTATTAGTACCATTATTTCCTTGATTACTAGTTACATTTGCAGTATTATTAATAAGCCCATCACCAACACCATGAATAGTTACATTGATAGTTAAATTAACAGTATCACCAACAGCCATATCTCCAATAAACCAAGTTCCATTAAGATAATTAAAATTACCTCCAGTAGCATGGCTATTAAGATGAGTTAACCTATAATCAAGAACATCACTAACAACAACACCAGTAGCATTATCTGGACCAAGATTTCGAATTGTGACAACATAAGTTAACTGTTCACCATTAAATGCAGTATCAAGGTCAACAGTCTTAGTAATTAAAAGGTTAACAACAGGATTAACATTAACAACATCACTTGATTCATCACCATCAAAGTCATCAGCACTAAGATAAGCAGTATTCCAAATAACACCATCTCCTGCACTAAGAACTTGAACAGTAATATTTAACTCAACAGTAGCATCAACATTTAAAGTACTAATATTCCATGTAACACTACAATCAGTAGAATTATAATTAACACCATCACTAGGACTACTGCTTGTAAAATTAAGTCTTGAATCAAGAACATCTCTAACGACTACATTAGTAGCATTATCTAGACCAATATTACGAACAGTTATAGTATAAGTAATATAATCACCAGAAGATACTTCAGGAAGATTAACAGTCTTAGTTATTTCAAGATCAATATTTGGAAGAACAGTAACATTAACAGTGGAATTATTAGTACCATTATTAGTTTCATCAACATCAGTTATATTCACAGTATTAACAATAGTTCCATCACCAACACTAAGAACTTGAACATGCAATGTCAAACGAACAGCATTCCAACTACCACTATACAAAATAGGAATACTCCATTCATCAGTTATGTTATTATAAGTTGTTCCAGATGAATACTCAGCACCTAATAATTCAAGCCTATAATCAAGATTTTCTTTAACAACAATATTATTAGCAATATCTGGACCATAATTAGTAACATATATGTAATAGTAGAAAGAATCACCATTAGTTACACCATTAATTGCAATGTTATCATCAATCCGCTTATCTATAGAAAGATTAACAGTAGGAAGAACTGTAACAATAACAGTGGAATTATTATTGCCAGAATTATTCTGATCAACAGAAGTTATATTTGCAGTATTAGGAATATTGCCATCACCTCTATCATTAATGGTTACATTAATATATAAAGTTGCACTATTACCTACTGCTAATTGATTAATATTCCAAGTTAAAGTACGAGTAGTCGGATTATATGTACCACCAGAAGCTCCGCTGAAATTAAGTCTTGAATCAAGAATATCAGTAACAACAATATTAGTAGCTATATCATCACCATTATTAGTAATAGTAATATTATACTCTAATCTATCTCCCCTAATTGCTTCATTAATATTAACCTCCTTAAGAATAGTAAGGTTAACAGAACCAGTAACAGTAGTATTAACAGTATTAGACTCATTTCCACCATCAGTAGAATTTACAGTAACATTATTATAAATAATAGAACAATCTCCAACAGAACTAATATTAACATAAATTTCGAAGACTACTTCACCACCAGATGCAATAGAATCTAAATACCAAGTATGACCTAAATATGTAATGCCCCGATATTCAGCCCAACCAGCAATAATGCTAAAATCTTGATAATTAAGACGAATATCAAGTAAATCATATACATAAACATTAGTTGCTCCTATATCACCATTGTTAGTAACAGTTATAGTATATTTTAAGACATCACCTGTAACAGCAGTACTAGCATTAACAGCCTTAACTATTGAAAGTTCAAAATGTGGAAGAAGAGTAACTTCAACAGTATCATTATTATTAGTATAATTACCTTCATCTTCCTCACAAGATACATTTGCATAGTTAATAATATTAGAACCATCACCATAGCTATCGATTGTAGTAGAATAAGTAATAGTGACCTCTTGACCAATAGCTAAAGTAAGAAGATCCCATGTAATAATATTTCCACTAATATCATAGCCATATGTACCAGAATATGATATATCTCTAAGACGAGAATCAAATATATCTGTAACTACAACATTAGTAACTTCCACATCACCATTATTTGTAACAGTAATAGTGTAAGTAATAGTATCACCTGAATAAGCATAATCCATATCAGCAGACTTAGTTAAAGAAATATCAATATATGGATTTAAGATTACAGTTTCGTCATCTTCATTATTAGTATAATCTGTTTCATTTTCATCACAAGATACATTTACGTAGTTAATAATGTTAGAACCATCACCATAGCTATTGATTGTAGCATGATAAATAATTTCTATCATACCATCAACACTTAACTCACCAATTGTCCATGTAATACTATAATCATCATTAAGTACATAAGTATAATCACCTTCGTAAGTTATACTAAGGCGATTATCATATCTATCAGTAACAACAACATTAGTAGCAGTGTCTGGACCATGATTAGTCACAGTGATAGTATATACTAATACATCCCCAGTTGTAGCCTCACTTTTATCAACACTCTTAATAATAGAAAGATCAACGAGAGGAACAACTTCAACTATAACTTCAGTAGAATTTTCATCTTCTTCTAATTCACTAGCAGAAGCAGTTGCAACATTAACAATAGTGCCATTACCTGCACTTAGAATAATAACACTGATTTCTAACTCGACACTTTCTCCAGAATTTAAGGTACCAATATTCCATGTAACAGTACCTCCAAATGGTTCCTCACTATGAGAGGCATTATCATCATTATTAGTACTAACAAATTGAAGTCGAGAATCAAGAATATCAATAACAACAACACCAGTAGCTGGATCCTCACCAGTACTAGTTACATTAATAGTATAAGTAATTGTATCTCCAACATTTGCATAATCACCTTCAGCAACATTGACCTTTTTAGTTATTTCAAGACTAACAAGAAATATAACTTCAATATCAACAGAATCCTCAGGGTCTTCATCATCATCCTCACCATCGCTTTCAAGTACTAATTTTGCAGTATTTGTAATAGTGCCAGTGCCAGTAACATTTACAGTTATATTTAAAGTTTCACTTTCACCAGGATCTAAAGAATCAATAATCCATTCACCATTTTCAGGATTATAATCCAAGTCATTACTAGTTTCAGAACTAACATAAGTCAGTCCGTCTGGTAACTTATCAATAACTTTTATATTTGTTACAGTATTATCTCCATTATTGGTCACTGTAATTGTATATGTAATTTCGTCTCCCTTATTTGGGTTTGCATTACTAACTGTCTTATTTATTGAAATGTCGCAAACTAAAGTACTGGCAGTATCGTTTTCATCTCCAGTATTATTTTCTTCAGTAGTAACAGTAGCATTATTAGTAATATTCCCATTACCCATGATTGTGACATTAATTTCTAAAGTTACAGTATCGCCAACTTTTAATTCATCAATAGTCCAAGTTATAGTACGATCTTCAGGATTATACACACAATTACCAGTATCAGAATTACAATTTTCATAAGAAAGCCTTAAATCAAGAACATCAGTAACAATAACATTAGTAGCATTATCTGGACCATTATTAGTTACATTAATAATATAGGTTAAAGAATCACCATTACGAGCTTGAGTTGCATTTACTGTTTTGATAATAGTAATATTAACTGCAGGAGCAACTTCAAATTCAACTTCATTAGAAATTATATCTTCATCTGTTTCATTTGAACTAACAGTTGCATTATTAGAAATAATACCAATACCAATAATTTTAGCTATTATATTCAAAGTTACAGTATCACCACTATTAATATTTCCTAAATTCCATTCTCCATTACTTTCATTATAAGTTACTGTAACATCAGCACTATACTCAGAATACTCAAGGCGAGAATCAAGAACATCTTTAACAATTACATTAGTAGCAGTATCTGGACCATGATTAGTTACAGTAATAGTATAATTTACATATTCTCCATTTAATACAACATCTCCATCAGTCACATTAACAGCTTTAATTATTTCAAGATCAACTACTGGTAAAACTTCAACAATAACTTCAGACCCATTTACATTGCCTGTTTCATCAAAAGTCCCATTAGCAATATTAGATATATTTCCAGATCCATTAACTGTAACATTAATAGTTAAATTAACAGTACTGCCTGGAGCTAAAGTATCAATATTCCAAATTATAGTGCGAGTATCAGGAATATAACTTGCTTTATAATCAGTAATTCCATTTATATAGTTATCATTATAAATAAGCCTTGAATCGAGAACATCCCTAACAACAACATTAGTAGCTTCATCCAAACCATCATTAGTCACAGTAATAGTATAAATCAAAGTATCATTATAATTAGATAAACCTTCAACATCAACAGTTTTAGTTATAGTAAGGTTAACAAAAGCTTCAACTTCGGTTTCAGTAGTATCAGATTCTTCATCAGTTTCATCAGAAGATACTGTAGCATTATTATAAATAGTATCAAAATTACCACTAGCATTAATAGAAACATAGAACTCTAAAATAGCAGAAGCACCCGCTGAAAGAGTTCCAATATCCCAAGTTATTAAACCATCAACAGAATCATAATCCCAAGTAGTACCAACAGTAATACGATAAATATCTTCAAAATTAAGTCTTGGATCTAGAATATCTCTAACATGAACATTAGTAGCTTCATCCAGACCATGATTAGTCACATTAATAGTATAAGTAAGATAATCTCCATTAAATGCATTAGTAGTATTGACATTTTTAACTATAGTAAGATTAACATCAGCAGATACTTGAACAACTACAGTTTCAGATTCATTAGTACCAGTATTATTTTCATTACAGGTGACAGTAGCATTATTATAAATAGTGCCTGCACCTCCAGCACCAATTTCAAAAGTAAGATTTAATGTAGCAGTAACACCACTATTTAAAGAAGGTATCCTCCAAGAACCATCAAGGAAATAAGAACCATGAGATACATATGATACATCCCTAAATATGAGACGAGGATCAAGATTATCCCAAACAACTACATTAGTAGCATTATCTGGACCATTATTAGTCACAGTAATAGTATAAGTAATATAATCTCCACTCTTTGCATTCTCATTATCAACAGTTTTATTTATAGTAAGATTAACAACACCTAAAACATAAGTTTCAGTAGTATTAAATTCATCATCGGTTTCATCAGAAGATACTGTAGCAGTATTAGAAATAGTACCTGTACCATTAACACGAACAACAATCTCTAAAGTAGCATAAACACCATTACCTGAAAGAGTTCCAATATTCCAAGTTAGATTACGATTAGTAGAATCATAACTAACATCAGTATTAGGATCACTACTTATAAAATTAAGTCTTGAATCGAGAATATCAGTAACAAGAACATTATTAGCTTCATCCCGACCATTATTAGTCACAGTAATAGTATAAGTAAGATAATCTCCATTAAATGCATTAGTAGTATTGACATTTTTAATTATATTAAGACGAACATCAGGAATCACAGTAGTATTAACTTCATTAGATTCTACATTAGTCTCATTTTCATTAGAAGAAGCATTAGCTACATTAGAAATATTATTAAAATTACCACTAGCATTAACATTAACCCAAATATATAAAGTTGCAGAACTACCATTAGCTAATGAGGGAATAGTCCAAACAATAGTATTATCACTCTCATAGCTATAACTATAATAATTATAATACCAAATCATGAAATAATCAAAATCAAGCCTTGAATCAAGACCATCCCTAACAACAACATTGGTAGCAGTATCTGGACCATTGTTAGTCACAGTAATAATATACAGTAAACTATCACCATTAGTAACATTAACCTTGTCAACAGACTTAGTCACAGAAAGACTAACAACAGGATCAACTTCAACATCAACAGTAGCAGAACCACCATCATCTTCAGTAGAATTAGCATATGCAGTATTCCAAATAATACCATTACCTGCACTATTAACTCTAACTGTAATATTTAAAGTTACACTTGTACCTGCAGCTAAATTTCCTATATTCCATCTACCTGTGGACTGATTATAAGAACCAAGATCTGAACTCTGACTAAGATAACTAAGTCTTGAATCAAGAGAATCTGTAACATAAACATTAGTAGCTTCATCCAAACCATCATTAGTCACAGTAATAGTGTAAGTAAAAGTATCACCAGTAGACACACTAGTAGCACTAGTACTCTTAGTCACACTTAAGTCTACAAAAGGAGTAATGTTAACTGTCCAGTTAGATTCATTATTACCAGTATTATTTTCATCACTAGTGACATTAGCAATGTTATTAATAGTACCTTTAGTAGTTGTGTTAACAGTAATAACTAAAGTAGCAGTTTCACCAATATTTAAATTACCAATTATCCATTCACCAGTTGTAGAGTTATAAGTAGTACCAGAACTAGGACTAGCACGAACATTAGTAAAACTACTATGAAGTATATCAGTAACAACTACATTAGTAGCATTATCTGGACCATTATTAGTCACAGTAATAGTATAAGTAATCTCTTGACCACTAATAACACTAATAACATTTGCTGTTTTATTAATCTCAAGATTAACAGCTTTTACTACTTCAAGAGTTACAGTATCTTCATCATCACCAATATTAGTTTCATTGACATCCAAAGTTACAGTATTATTAATAATGCTAAAATTACCATCAGCAGTAACACGAACTACTAAAGTCAGATTAGCATCTTCACCAAGAGCTAAACTACCAATATTCCATTCACCAGTTGTAGAGTTATAACTAGTACCAGAACTAGAGGTACTGCTAATTAACTCAAGTCTATAATCTAAGTTTTCATAAATAATAATTTCATTTGCAGTATCAGGACCATTGTTTTTAACATAAATAGTATAAGTAAATGTATCTCCATTAAGAACCTCTGTAACATTTACACTTTTAATAATAGTAATGTTAACAGTAGGTAAAACTTCTATTTCAACAGTTGTATTATCATCATCTTCGCCAATATTACGTTCATTATAAGTTACATTAGCATGGTTATAAATTACTCCAGTACCATTAATCCAAACTGTAATATTTAAAGTGACTGTTTCACCAACATCTAGGGATCCTATATCCCAAATTCCAGTAGTATTATTATAAAGTCCTTTATTAGCTGAGCTATTATAATAAACAAGACGATAATCAAGAGTATCATTTACAATAACATTTGTAGCTGCATCAGGACCATAATTAGTTACTGTGATTGTATAATTAATATAATCTCCATATCCAACATAAGAACCATCAGTAATATTTACAGTTTTATTAATAGAAATATTAACAAGCCCTAAAACATTAGTAACTACACTACGATTAGTATCACCAATATTAGTTTCATTGGTAACAACAGTAACATTGTTATAAATCAAGCCAGTACCATTAATTTTAACAGTAATAACTAAAGTAACAGTTTCCCAAACAGCTAAATTACCAATATCCCAAATACCATTTTCACTATCAAAGTTTCCTTTATTATTAACATTATTAATATCTAATAAAATAAGCCTTGGATCAAGAACATCTGTAACTTTAACTTCAGTTGCATTATTTGGACCAACATTAGTAACAACAATTGTATAAGTTAATTCATCATCTCTAAATGCCTCAGTTTCACTTACAATCTTTATTAAAACAATATCCACAGCTGGTACAACTTTAACAGTAACATTAGAAACGTTATTTCCAGTATTTTCTTCATTGGTACTTACAGTAACTGTGTTAGTTATGTTACCAGTACCATTTATAGTTAATATTAAAACTAAAACTTCAGTTTTGCCATTAGCTAAATCACCAATATACCAAACACCAGTAAGTGGATCATAATTCCCTTTTGAAGCTACACTATTATAATAAACCAAGCGAGAATCAAGTATTTCCGTAACAAATACTTGAGTAGCATCATCTGGACCATCGTTAGTTACAGTAATAACATATTGAATTTCAACACCATTTGTAGTTTCTGTAGTACTAACAGTCTTATTAACAGTAACATTTACTAAAGCTTCTACTTCCACACTCACTTCTGCAGAATCTTCACCTATATTTAATTCATCAGAATAAATAGTTACTTTATTAGTAATATTTCCTCCACGAGTAACAGTTCCATTTATAATCAAAGTAACTGAATCACCATTAGCTAAGTTACCAATATACCAAACACCAGTAATTGGATTATATGTAGTAGTTCCATTAGCAGAGTGGACATCATAAAGAAAACCTAAAGGTAAAGTTTCATTAACCCAAACAAAACTAGCATCTTCAGGACCATTGTTAGTTACAGTAACCGTATATTGAATATAATCTCCTTTTTCAACAATTTCTGTAACATTAACAGTTTTGTTTATAGTAAAATTCACAGCAATATCTGAACCATACAATTCAAAATTTTCATTATCAGCAGAAACATTTAAAGAATAACCACCCGTCCTATTAAAACGAGTAGTTCTATTGTATTTTTCTCTACCATCAATAGTCTCTGTAAAAACACCATCACTACCAGAGAAAGTTAATTTAACAGCAAAATACGGCAAACAATTAAAAGCAGAAACATTTTTATCTTTAGTAAGATTATCAAAAAGTAATAACTCATAAGCTAAAACAACAGATGGAGCAAAATAATAAGAATTACTAGTATTTATAGTGGAAAAGTAAATATCTTCACCATTATAAATAGCTAAATTAACTACCCACCAATAACGGAAACTAGCATTAACTTTAGGAATATTAGATCCCCACCAATTATAATTAGCATTGGTATTATCTCCCATATCATTTAAATCAAAGCCATTAATAAAAGTGTTATTAAAAATCACATTACACATTATAGTTGCATTAACACTTTTAGAAAGTACAACAATACCATTATTGCCTAATTCATTAGTGTTATTAATAATAGTACAACCAGTAATATTATTAGCTAATCCATTAACACCAATACCCATAGTATTATTAAAAATAGTAGAATTAGCAAGACGATTATTTGAAGAAAGTTCACTAAAGTAAATAACCCAAGAATCATTTCTTCCAGTATAGTTACTAAGGTTAGAATAAAAAATAGAATTGAAATTAGAATTATTAGTGAAAATAATTCCACCATTATTTAATGAACCAAAATTATCCAAAATAGCATAGTTAGAGTAACTACCACTAATACCCATAGCAAATTTATTATTCCTTATTGTGTTAGTTGATGTGATACCAGAAACAGTGTATAATTCAAAATTATTTAAAACAAATTCAACAGCAATATCATTACCATTAATATCATTATTAATCAAAGTAAAATTATCAGTTCCCAAGGCAATGGCTTGACTATTTTTAGTGAAATTAGAATCCTCAATAACAGAATCATCACCACTAGTAAAAACACCACCTCCAATGGCAGCATTATTATTATCAAAATCACAATTTTCTATATAAAGATTATCTCCAAGATTGTATATTGCTCCACCACTAGCTGTAGCAGAATTATTAAGGAAAATACAATTAATAAAAGTCAAACTAGTATCCTTAAACCCATTAAAAATAGCTCCACCATTAGTAGTAGAAAAACCATTAGCAAAAGTAATGTTTATAAATGTAACATTCAATCCATCATCTATAGTAAATATTTGAGATAGTTTCTGTCCATCAATAACCACCTTATCTGGTGATCCGTCTCCCTGAATTGTTAAATTTTTATTTATAGTTATATTAGTATCTAAATTAGTTTTATTGTAAGTTCCAACCGTTAAATTAACAGTTCCACCCGAGCTTGCAGAATCAATAGCTCCTTGAATTCCTCCAGAATCATTTGGATTTACATCAATTGCAAAAGCTCCTTGCAAACTACAAAAAATCAATAAACCACTAATTAATAAAGTTATATAAAGTCCTATATTCCCAAATTTTTTGGTTTTTGTTACCACTTTTCAGTTCCCCCTCGAATATTTTTAACTCGTCCCATGAGTTATAGATTAAGTCTAAATCCTTTATCAAATTAATCTTAAAATCCTTTGTTTAGGAAATAAAGAAAATCTTTTTCTTGAAAAATTACTTTTGACCAAAATCATCAATATAAAAAAACTTCTCTAAAATATAATAAATTATATTCCATTAACAGTAGTATCGATTCTTTATGAATAACCCAAATAGAATCATTATGAATAATACACATATATTCTTTATGAATAACCTAAATAGTATCATTATGAACAATACATATATATTCTTTATGAATAACCCCAATGTATTATTATGAATAATATTCATATATACTATAAATTATAGCTACTAACTGTTATACAAGATACAAACACTCCTAATGTAAATTAAAAGTACATAGATATTTAGTTCTACTGATATATAAATCTTTGCCATTATATGGGGCAAGACTGTTAATTTTTTAGTTCTTATTTTGCATTTTTTATCCAATTCTTTGTTCTATAGCAGATTTGATTTATAAATCCTATTTTGGTTCTGTAATTCTTTTTATATGCTTTTGACATTATATTTCCTATGTAATTTTCAGTTTTATTATTTGTGGAGTCAATTTTTCCTTTATGATGATTTTATAAATGAATATACTTGCTGATATAATATTACTACAATGTATATCTATTTATATAATATATGATAATAATTTATATGATATATAACAATATTTATATCGATATATGATAATATTATTTTATATCAATATATTAATATTAAATATATATTGATTATTAATTAATAAATAATAATATAATTAATAATAAAATATATTATTATAATTAATAATAATAATATTATAATATAATAAAATAATTATTATATAATATAATAAAATAATAATTAATTGTGAATAGAATATGAAGGAGGTGAAAAAATTAAAAAATTGAAAAGTATTATATTTTTAAGTACAATTATTTTAGGTATTGCTTTATTTTCATTAAGTTCAGCAAATGTAGTAGATGCTGCAAGTATTAATAATACTACAGATGGTGGAATAGCTCAAGGAGTTATATCGGCTGTTGCTGATGGTACTTTCATTCTGGAGTTAGCAGATGGTGTATACACTGGCCCTAATAATACCAACATTAACATAACCAATAATATTGAAATACTTGGTCATTCACAAAATGGCACTATTATCAATGCTGGTTCATTAGGAAGAGTTTTCAATGCTACTGGCTATAATTTAACTTTGTGGCGTCTTACAATTATGAATGGTAATGCTGGTGGTGGTTATGGAGGAGCTATTTATTCTACAGGGATACTTACTCTCAATTATGTTTCATTCATTAATAATACAGCAGCAAGAGGTGGGGCTGTTTGGGCTCAAAACCCAGATAATAGTACTATATCAAATAATTTTGAGTTTTGTTTATTTATAAACAATAGTGCTACTGATCCAAGTACTGGTGGTGGAGGAGCATTAATGCTTACTGGTGGTTATTTTTGGGTATCTTACTCAAATTTCACAAATAATACTGCAAATAATAATGGAGGAGCTATTAATAAAAATAATGGTACTATTTTAATTGTGTCCAACGATATTTTCGAGAACAATACTGCTATAAATGGTGGTGCAATTTACAATACAAATAGTAATTTAACAGTTGAAGAAACAACATTTATTAATAATACTGCAACTGGAAGTGGTGGTGCAATTTACTCTAATACTGCAACTGCTACTATTATAACATATTCGAACTTTTACAATAATAGTGCTACCCTTCAGGGAGGGGCTATTTTTGTTCGTCATACTCTTAACTCTACAGGTTCCAATTATATAAATAATACTGCAAGTGAAGGTGGAGGCATATATAGCTACCCAGATACTGGTAGAGTCTTTGTTGAATACAATCGTTTTGTTAACAATTCTAATTATGATTTTTATCTAAACATCACATCTATGACTGGCACTCCAGATGTTAATTATAATTGGTGGGGTGATAACACTCCATTAGTTTATGGTCTTAGTTTAGCTAATTGGTTTGTTATGCAGTTATCTGCAAATAATAATATTAATACTACAGTAAATGATACTACCACTCAAGCAATTAGTAGTGTTAATTTATCCTATGATCTTGTACTTTTTGATAATACAACAAACACTACTAGTGTTGTAGGTTATGGTGTTTTACCTTACTTTGTTGTTAATTTAACTTGGAATGGAACTGGAACTAGTTCTGAAATTGTTGATGCACGAGGATATTATTCTAAAATTATTGATTTCACTTTAGCTAGTGGATTTAGTCTTGAGGCAATTGGTGATCTTGAGGATTTGATATTGTATCAAGAAATTGTATATAGAAATCTTACTATTGTTAAGACTGCTAATGTTACTAATGTGATAATTGGGCAGATGATTAGTTATACTATTACTGTAACTAATGTAGGAGATGATACTGCTACTAATGTTTGGGTTAATGAAACATTACCAGGAGGTCTTATTTATCAAGGATCCACAGGTGATGGAACTTACAATTCAGCTAATGGCACTTGGTATATTGGTGATTTAGCTAATGGATCTACTGCAACAATAACTATAACTGTTCTTGTAAATCAAACAGGAAATATCAATAATATTATTGCTCTTAATTTAGAGGAATTTAACCTAGGTAATAACAATACAAATGTGACTATTAATGTTGCTCCTCAAAATACTAGTATTGACCTTAATGCTCAATTCAGCAATGGTAATAAAACTATCTCTTTAACTAGTAAATTAGTGGATGGATCTGGAAATCCAATAGCTAATACAATAGTTAAATTCTATATAAATGGTGTCTATGTTGGAGAATCATTAACTAATGCAAATGGAATAGCTGCCTTCAATTATACTCAAATAAATCCTTTTAAAGAAGGAACTTATTTGATTAATTCTTATTTTGAAGGTGATACTTACTACAATCCTTCCAATAGTTCTTACACTTTAATACTAGATACTGACCACGACAATCCAAATAATAACAATACAAATAACAATAACACAAACAACAATAATACAAATAATAACAATACAAATAACAATGATACAAGTGGCAATTCAGATATAAAAGCATCCATGAAAAAAACAGCTGTGCCAATAAATGCAATCTTAGTTTTACTAAGTATTATTGCAATAATCCATAGGAGAAAATAAATATTTAAAATTTTTTAAGAACCTTTAATTTTGTTCTTTTATTTTTCTTTATTAAAATTTTATTCTTTTATTTTTCATTTCTTTATTAAAATTCTATTCTTTTATTTTTCATTTTCATTTCTTTATTAAAAATATAATTTCTATTTATATTTAATACAAATGATTAAATATAGATATAGGGTGCTAGATTTTTTATAATTTGTAACAGTTTGTACATTCTTATTTTTTCGTATGGGTTATATTTTCATGCTCCTTTTTTTAGGGTACTGATGAATTATTTTTTTAAATTGAAAACGG